>Ga0310810_10007271_pt1 | contig 12609 bp, 9 predicted proteins | sample NCmetagenome_FD_207641 | JGI IMG/M metagenome (GOLD analysis project Ga0310810, IMG submission 207641) | Soil microbial communities from experimental microcosm in Duke University, North Carolina, United States - NC | ecosystem: Engineered > Artificial ecosystem > Soil microcosm > Unclassified ... | reverse complement strand
TGAAGATCAGTTCGAAAAATATACTGAAAATGTAAATCAGCTGACTCATGATAGAATGAATATGGCTCCAAAATTGGAAAGAGATAATCAGACAAAAATGTCTCAAAATCAGATTGCAGATGCAAAACAGATCTATCTTAAACCTTTTCGCGCTATAGGATGTGCAGACAAATTCAATGAGGACTACAGAAAACAATATGAATTTGATAAAGAATACGTATATTTCATTGCAGAAAATAATGAAGTTATCGGTGAAGACATAGATATTTGGACGCGTCCTTATTCTGGTATGCCTGCTGAAGAGTGGAAAGTTCCTGTAAATAAACCTGTTTGGGGTCCTCGTTATCTAGCCGAGCAGATTAAACGATGTCAATATCACAGATTCTCAATGAATCAGCGTACAATTACTGGTGAAGATGGTATGGGACAATATACAGGTGGTTTTGTGGTGGATAATATCGTGAATCGTATTGATTCTAGACCAGCAAGCACAAGAAAGTCAATATTCATGGGCGCTAATAACTTTGGGTAATCATGTTTCTGATAGATGATGTCATAACTTACATGAGGCGTATCTTGAAGACGCCTAGCAATACATCGATAACAGATGAACTTTTGATTGATTATATCAATAGATTCTATATCAATGATGTAGATGCTAGGCTTCAACTTTTTGATCTAAAAACGACTTATACGTTTATGACGCAACCAGGTGTAGACCAATATAATATGCCGTTGTATAGTTTTGAGTCTACAGATCAAGGAAATGACATACGGTCTTATCCTGTATATCAAGGATTTCTCGACCCTTGTTATATTAATGGTGTTGCTGTCCCTCTATATACTCAAAGAAATTCTTTTTTCAATATTTATCCAAATGTAGTTCAAAACTTTCAAGGAATTGCACAAGGAAATGATGGGAATTTTTTTAATTTTCAAATACCTATTCTTTCCCCTTCAACACAACCCCAAAACCCTCCATTTAATGCAATATTAAGAGGCCATATAGACACATCGGGAATTATTTATATTGGTGACAATGATGCCCAGGATCCCCCCTTAATGTCTATTAGTTCTATACCTAATAATTCTAGCAATATTAATATACCTGTTACAAGTATGAAGCCTGCTGTCTATATATCAACGATAGATAATTCAGGCAACAATATGGTAATGACTGATTCAGGGATATTTTTTGAAGAAAATGTTAATGAAGGTCTTCTTATAACTCCTGGTAATCCACCTTTAGGCAATAAGTATGCAAATAGTGGATATAGCAGTGAAGCTGATATCGTAGGGATAACATTAGGAAATCCAACTGTAGTTCAATTAGCTGTTCCAGTATTTTTCGAAGGTCAATCGGTTCTGTTAGATGAAATAGTCGGTACAACAGAACTTAATGGTAATACTTATTTGATAACAGCAGTCAATGGGTTTTTCATTTCTCTGGATGTTGATTCTACATCGTTTACACCATATGTATCTGATGGGGTTGCATCTACAATTTCTCAAAATTTCGTAAATTATCTTACTGGTGAAGTAAACGTTATTTTTCCTTTTTTTGTACCAGCAGGTAATAATATCAATGTTCAAGTAAATTTCTTTGAAGGAGGCCTTCCTAGAGCAATCCTTTTTTATGATAATGTCTTAACCTTAAGAAGCCCACCTGCGCAACAATACCTTGTAGAATTGGCAGCATATCTAACACCAGCAGCATTTTTAAGTTCATCTCAAGCACTTCCTTTTGGATATATGAGCGAGTATATAGCACGAGGTGCAGCAAGAAAAATTCTTTCAGACACGGGTGATATAGAGCAATTTAACTTTTATGAACCTTTCTTTAGAGAGCAAGAAATGCTTGTCTGGAAGCGAAGTCAAAGACAATGGACAGCAACAAGAACCCCAACAATTTATAGCCAAGGCTTTGGCCAGCAGGCTGCATTTAATAACTTAGGCGGAGGCACAATATAATGGTAAATTTCCCTTATACAAGAGATATACCGGCAACAAATAACGATCCTTCCGATGATCAACCTAATATGGCAGTGAATACAAATTCCACTGATTCATTGATCGCACAAGATCACTTCAGTTTTGGAGTTTCAAATGGGGGTCTTCATAAACAATGTACACTTGGAAATAGAACAAGAATTCCTTTGCTTCCTAATCCACCAACAGGTGTTAACCAATTTGCAACTCTTTATTGTAATGACACTATATCCACAGGAGCAAGTGTAGAAAATGGTTTATGGTTAAAACAAGGAACAGCAGCCGAAGTTTACCAATTGACGCGTACAATAGCTGCAAGCAATGCATTATTTGGTGTAAGTACTAATAATTATAATGGAGTTGGTGTTAATTTTACAGGCGGTTGGACGTTTCTTCCAGGAGGTTTATTGCTGCAATATGGTTCCATTAATAGTGGAGGCACAGGTCTTAATGTTATTTTTCCTGTTGCATTTAATTCTAATCCATTTACTATACAAATGACTGGGTCCCATAATAATAATAATAGAGTTACTATATGGGTAAAAACATTATCTACAACTCAATTTACAATAGCAAGCAGAGATTCTAGTGGAAATGATATCAGTGCTGGATTTAGTTGGATGGCGATAGGTCGATAATGGCAAAACTTGTAGTAGGCCCATTTAACAAAGGTCTAAAAACAGATCGTCTTCCTTTTGCTATTGATAATGATAGCTTTCCTCAGCTTATCAATGCTTATCAATGGCGTGGCAGAATAAAACGTAAACGTGGAACTTCCTTACTAGGTAGGTTAAATAGGTTTTTTAATTCGAATTCGGTCTCATATTCTTCAACAACATCGTTTAACCTTGTGGCTGGTGCTGGAAATCTTTTGACGGGGTTTGGGCTACAAGCAAATGGGAGTATAATTCCTGGAACGATTTTAATTGTTGTCGGAGCAAATACATATTCAGATCCTGCTATGGATGGAACTTTGGTAGGGGCTCCAGCAGGCACAGGAACAATAAATTATGCAACAGGTGATATAACTATAACTGGAGGAGGTGCAAGCGCTGTTTCGGGTCAATTTGTATATTATCCTCAGCTTCCGGTAATGGGCCTTGAAGAATTAGACCTTGATACATCAACTTATCCAGGTACCTTAGGATTTGATACGACTTATGTATACAATATTGAGCCTGAAGATCCACAAAATATATATGATGTAAGTTTTTACAAGAATTTAGCCACTGCAACGCCTGGTTATCCAGGATATATACAGAAAACAACACCGACGCCTACATCATGGAATGGACAAGACTATCAGCAGTTTTGGTCTACAAATTATGAAGGAGCATTTTGGGTGACCAATGGAATAAATGTTCCATTTTCTACGACAAATATAGGCATGCAATTTGCTCCAGCAAGCACAATTACTTTTATCGGAAGAACTGCGACAACCATCACTGTTAATATAACAAATTGCCCTCTCATAAGAGGTGACTTTGTTTTCCTAAATGAATGGACGGGACCCACTGATGCTGATTCCCAAACATTAAATTTTCAATCAGGATATGTTACAGCTATTGCAGGGGTCCCACCTCTTTTGACTGTTACAATTACTCTTCCTGATGCCAATATCGCCGCTGTTGTGTTTATTCCAGGTATCATACAATATCTCACAAATCGATCAGATGTAACAAAGGATTGCATTCGATGGTATGATGGTAATCCTACAAATGGATCGCCTACAGCCCCAGTATTTATCACAGGTAAAGGATGGGTAAATTTCATGCCTCCCTTATCTAGATTTTCCTATTCGATAGCACAACTTCCTCCAGCGCAATATTATCTTGTTGGATGTAGAATGATTGTTCCATTCAAAGACAGGTTGCTATTTATTGGTGCAGTTGTACAAACAAGTATAGGAGTACCGATATATCTCTCTGATACTGTGGTGTATTCTCAAAATGGTACTCCTTATTACACCGCGTCATTTACTGGTGATCCATCATTATCAACCACAATATTCACTGAAATCTTAGTTCCTACGAATAAAACTGCTTCACCAGCAGCATATTGGTCAGATCAAACAGGTTTTGGGGGGTTTGTAAGTGCTGGAATATCTCAGGAGATCCTTACAGTTGCTTCAAATGAAGATGTGTTAATCATGGGATTTCCTCAAACCCAAACACGCTTTGTATATACTGGCAACGATATTTTACCTTTTAACTTTTTCTTAATAGACTCTGAGCTATCATCAGCAAGTACTTTTTCAGTCATTAATATGGGATCAAGTGTTCTAACAAGAGGAGATAGAGGATTTATTCAAACAACTCAACGTCAAGCTCAGCGTATAGATTATGAAATTCTAGAGAATACGTTTCAAGTAGGCCTTCGTCAAAATGGTGCTGAAAGATTTACAGCCCAAAGAGATTATGACAATGAATGGGTTTATTTCACATATAGGTCAAATCAAAATTCATATAAATTCCCTACGCAGACCCTCCAATACAACTATAGAGAAGGTTCCTGGGCAATTTTCAATGAGACATATACACATTATGGTCAATTTAGAAAAGCTAGCGGTTTCACATGGGCTACAGTAGGAAAGAAATATCCCACATGGTCTTCATGGAATGCTCCTTGGAATGCAAGCACATCAACACTATTAAATCCTGATGTGATTGCAGGAAACCAACAAGGGTTTATTGTTATCAGAGATGAGGGTACTAATGAATCGGACTCTCTCACTATTCAGAGCATTTCTTTAAATACCGTAACATGCCCAAACCACTGTTTAAACAATGGGGACTATATAGTTATCAGTGGATGTATTGGAGGAATTGCGAGCCAAGTGAACGGAAAGATCTTTTCTGTTGCTCCTCCAATAACTACAGATACTTTTACATTAAATGGAGAAAGCGACATAACAGCTGACACCTATTTTGGAGGTGGATTAATTAAAAGAATGTATAGGCCAATCATTCAAACCAGGCAATTTCCTGTAGGATGGGACATAGGACGAAAAACGAGAATAGGAGTACAACAATATCTTTTAACAGCTACGCCTAAAGGCCAAATTCAACTTTTAATATATTTAAGTCAAGATTCGGCTACACCTTACAATGCAGGTGGAATTGTACCGTATCAAGATGTATTTAATAGCTCTTTGATATATTCTACTGTGCTCTACACATGTATAGAAAGCACAAACTTGGGTCTAACTCCTGCAAATATGAATTTATTGATGATTGGAACACCAGAAGGCACAACTGGTCAATCTCAAATATGGCATAGGGTATCAACTTCGCTTATTGGTGATACCGTACAATTAGGTTTTACGATGTCTGATGCTCAAATGAGAGATATAAATTTTAACAATCAATTTACTGAGATAGAATTACACGGATTTAATTTAGAGGTGTACCCCTCACAGATATTAGCATAGGTTATCATGACAACAGTCAATACAACTCCATATCTCAGATCAACAAGAGATTTTCCTGAAGACTTACATCATATGTCAATTGAAATAAATAAGGCTTACCTGGATATAGCCAATGCCGTGAATCAGCGTGTAATAGGGGTTTTCCCAGTGAATAAATATGTTGCGACTGGTGAGTCCTATTTCATTACAGGATTTCAAAAACAACAGACATTTAGGCGAGTTTTCTCTTTCACAACGACAAATAGCATAGATCACAATATCCAGATTGACTTGATTTATGGTATATCTAAATGCTATGGGGCCTATACGGATGGGACTAACTGGTATGGCTTAATATTTGGTAGCAATGTAGCCATAGCAGGGCAAATAGGGTTTTACCTAACGCCTACACAGATAGTTTTTACCATTGGAGCAGGTGCTCCCTCAACAGTAAATTTGAAGGGTACGCTAGTTGTTGAATGGATAAGTGATACATAAGGAGTATATATGAATTCAATGCCTCAAGGTGCTTTTAGCTCTCAACAATATAGATCACCACCAGATAAAAGACCTCATGGATATGCTCCATTTTCAATGAATCAATATGCTCCTCAACAGCAAGCATTATTTGGTCAAGAATTTGCAAATGTATCACCTGACAGCTATTTAGGAAGGCTTGCCGCAGGAGATGAAAGCTTCTTTGCAGAGCAAGAAGCGCCTGCTTTACGACAGTTTAATGAACTCCAGGGAAATATAGCTTCTAGATTCAGTGGACAAGGCTTAGGGGCTCGTCGAAGCAGTGGCTTTCAAAATACCATGAGTGCTGCAAGCCAAGACTTTGCAGGTCAGTTGCAAGCCAATCGACAGAATATGCGTAGGCAAGCAATCTTAGATTTAATGGGGCTAAGCGATACGCTCCTCAGTCAACGTCCTACAGAAAGAGGGTTAGTTCAAAAGCCTCAGAAAAAAGGTGGATGGGGAGAAACTATCGGCACACTTTTTGGCGGCGCAGCGGGCATGTTTACCGGCGATTATGGCGGTGCTGCTAAAGGTGCAACTAATGTAGCGTCATTTGCAATGGGGGCGTAAAATGGTACAGATTCTACCAGCAGTTGACAGAGGTCCATCTAAATCAGAAAACTTTACTCAAGCTATCCGAGGCCTAACGCAATTAGGCAGCGCATATATGGCTAATCAAAGGCGAGAAAATGCTACTGAAGCAGAAAATCAGGCGTTTAGATCAAAAGGAATAAATTTGCAGGGTATTGGAGACCCTGAAATGAGAAAACTTATTGTTTCTGAAGAGCTAAAGTCAAAGGCAGAACAAAAGAAATTCTCTGAACAGATTAAAGCAAATGAGCCAAAAATAAGGGCCATTGAAAGGCAATATGGATTAGAAGAAGGGGAACTTCAATCTTTTGTAAATGATCCATCTTTGGCGGCAAGAGTTGCTAGGCCTAAAGCAAAAACTCAAGCTTCACAACCGATTGATCCTGATCAAATGGCTAAGATTAACGCAATTATAGCTAAACCTGAATTTGATGAACTATCCCCGACACAACAAAATTTGGAACTTTTAAAAGGTGGTGTATCAAAAGAAAATGCTAGATCTGTTGTGGAACCTAAAATAGAAGAATTAAAGTTAGGCGAAAAAAAGGCAACTCGTCAAGAATCTGGCATAGAAAGATCATATGCTTCACAAAAAGAATTCATTAATGATACGACAAATTCATATAAGGGATTCGAAACAGAAATGAAGCCTCGACTACTTCAGATGCGGAATATACCTGATGAAGATATTGTGGGGCCAACATCAGCAGTATTTCTTGAGCATTTAGGAATTCCATTAGGAGCTTTAGAAAATCCTGCTAGTGAACTTTATAATAAGTTGAGTCAGGATCTTTTAAAAGGGCTTCCCGAAACATATGGAAGCAGAATTTTAAAAGTTGAAGTGGACAATTTTCTTAAGACAATACCAACTTTAATGAATAGCCCCGATGGGAGACGAATGATTGCTAGTAATATGCTAAAACTTGGCGAAATGAAAGAAGTTTATTATAATGCGATGCGTCGAGAGCAGGAAAAGATTGAAACAAATAAAGAGCAATATCCTAGAGATTTTCAGCAAAAAGTTTTTGATCAAGTTAAGCCACAAATAGATCGTATAAATGATGAGTTTGTAAAGCTTTCAGAAGTAACTTCAGTTCCTAAAGACCACATACCTTTTTTTGCTCCTGATGGCGAAATAAAATTTGTACCAAAAGAACATGCTCAATGGGCTCAAGAGCAAGGAGCTAAAAGAATATGGTGACACCTTCTTGGGATATGTTTAGTGGTCCGAGAGATCAGGAAGTAAAACAACAAGAATCTGAATTAAGACAAGAAATTCCTGGAGAGATCCAAGATCAAAAAAAACCTGAAGCAAAGAAGCCTGAATGGGGTGAATTCCTTTCACCTACAACATTTCAAGGTGATCCCGATCCAACTGAAGATGAATCTTTTTTTGAGACTGTAAAAAGAAATGCCTTGTCTAATACTGCGAGGTTTGTTGAAAGAATCGCAGGAGGCATAGGAGATATTGAAAAATTTGCTAAAGACACTTTAGCAAATCTTCCTAAAAGCGGTGGTTATATTGGGGAAGCTATTTCCTCTTTAATAGGTCAAGATAGATGGGAAAAAATAGTTAGAGGGGCACCTGGACAGCAACAAAAATTTCCTACATCTGAAATGCTTAAAAAAGGAACAGAACTTGTCTCTGGTGATTATACAAAGCCTAAAACGCCAAAAGAAGCTAGTTTACACCAAAATCTTTTAGTCACTCCTGTTGTAGCAAATGCAGTGAAAGAAGTCGTTGAAGGTTTGGGATTTGGAGAAGAAAAAGCACAAATGGCAAAAGCGTCTGTGTGGTTGCCGATGTCCTTAGCTTTTAATGTAAATGCTCCTAGATATGCCTCAGAATTAATGAATAGGGGGAGACAAGGGATTCCAAATACCGTGCAAGCGGATGTCCCAAGATTTTTAAATAGATTAGATCAAATTGAAAGGTCTCCCCTTCTTATTTCTACAGATCCTAGAACAGCTCTAGCAAGACAAACAATCAATTCATTAAGAAATGATTTAGCAAATGGTCAGACAAATGCACAATCTCTAATGACAATGTATGATGGAGTAAATGCAGCTAAAAGAAATCGAGGCATGTTTGAATTAAATCGAACTGATCAAAACTTTGCTAGAAGAGCTATAGACCAAGTTCGAAACGCCGTAAGGGATGAAATAAAAGATGCTGCACATCAATATCCAAATGCTTTGCAAGATTGGCAAAATGGGGTAACAGCATGGTCAGTAATTCATAGAAGCAATGCTATATCAAATTGGGTTCAAGATTTAGCAAAAGGTCCATATAGTAAACTGTTATCTGGCCCAACAGCAGCTTTATTTGGTGTAAGTGCTTATGGAGGCATAAAATCACCATTAATAGCAGGAACAAGTGCTGCTGTTTTGCCTGCTACATATAAAACAGGACAAACACTTTTTAGAATTTGGAATGATCCAAATTTAGCCCGATATTATTGGAGCGCAATAAGCGGTGCCATGGGTCAAAATATTCCAGCTTTTATAAGCAATTATGAAAAACTTAACAACAAACTACAGTCTGCTAAGGAAAAAGGCAAAACAAAAAAATAATACTGCATAAGCAAGACAAAACATTTATTTTTTCTCCTCAATAATTTTACTTACTAATTCCTCAAGATCCATAAAAGCTATCCGATTTATTTCGCATCTCGATATCCGATAGCACGCTCTTTTCCCAATACCTATGCGAAAGGCATTCAGTCTTCCATTTTTGATGGCCCTGATCACTGTGTTATAATGCACCCCGATCAAAACTGCAAATTCTTTGATGCTGAGGAATTCTTTTTCAGACATTCTACCATGTTTCCTGTTTTTTGTCAATCATAGTGCAACCTGGTTAATACACCAAACTATCATATTGTTTATTTTATCTAAATAAGCGAACGTGAAATCTAAAAAATTAAATGAGGTGAATCATGCCTAGAGTTTACGGTATCGGCGGAACAAAAAACGTTACATCAGCAGCTATTGAAGGAAGTGGAGTACCACCCTCAACTTTTAGAGCGGAATTGGGTCAGCAGTATTTTGATATGACACAAACCCCCCCTGTTGAATATATCTATAATGGTAACTCATGGAATTCAGCAGGTGGAGCACCAGCAACGACAACCACAGCGGGCCCAGTATTTTTATCTACTTTAGCACAATTAGAAGCTGGAACAGCCCCAGCAGGTGCTTACGTACCTCTTGCAAATGATGTCTTTACATTTGTTGAATCTATCGTTGTAGGTGCTGTGCCAGCTGCAAGCGAAGCAACATCAGGTATTGCAAAGCTTGCTACAGCAGCAGAAGCCTTAGCAGGTACCAATGATACAAAGATTATTACACCTTTAAAACTTGCTGATGCATTAGCTGGGGGTACTTTTCCTATCTCTGGTACAAGTTTAACACTATCTAGTTTCTTAACAGTAGGCGGATTGATCACAGGCCAAGCAAGTGCTACAATAGATACAGCAGGTACAGCATTAAATCTTGCTACAGATAGCTCGGGGGACACTGTATCTATTGCAACTGGTGGAACAGCTAGGACAGTCCACATAGCAGACTCAGCAGCAGCTCACTTAGTCACCATAGGATCTACCACAGGGGCAGCTGCATTAACATTACAGGCCGGATCGGGTAATATATTGGTTGCAGGTGCTGTTGGAACAACAATTACAATCGGTAAATCTGATGGCACAGGAACAATTACTCTCGGATCATCTTCAGCAGGTGAGACGGTCAATGTAGCTGCTGGAAATGGAGCAGCCACAGTTGGAATTGGTGGGGGTACTGGAGGCAATACGATTTCGATTGGTGGTGGAATAAATGGCTCTGCACAAACAATCAGTATTGGAAATGGTGCATCTGGAGCAGACCAGACAGTAAATATTTTATCAGGTAATGGCACAGCAGGAAGCCAAACTGTTTCTATAGGTAATGGTACTAGGCCTTTAACAATTAATATAGGCGCAGGTGCTGCTACAGCAGGTAATACAATCAAAATAGGTGATGGGGCAGCCGCCAACGTAATCACCATCGGTAGTGTTACTGGAGTTGCTTCAATGGCTCTAAAAGTAGGTGTAGGAAACTTTTCTTTGGATGGTAATTCAGCATCAACCTATGCCATCGGTGCTTCAACAACCACAGGAACGATAACCATCGGTGGTACAGCTCAATCAACGGGTGTTATTACATTAGGTTCTTCCTCGACAACATCAACAGTTAAAATAGCATCTGGAGCCGGAGCATCCACAGTAACAATTTGTGAAGGAACAGCCGGAGCTAATACGGTCTCTATTTGCAATGGTGCTACAGCTGCCACTAACACAGTAAACATACTTTGCGGTGTAGGTTCAGCTGGAGGCGGCGCGCTTCATATGGCTGACAATACACGAGTTACTACTGTTTCTCTTTGCAATATAGCTCCAGCAGCAGCAAGAACAACATCAATGTTCGGTGGTAATGCAGCTCAAAATGATACTGTTACAATGTGGGCAGGGAACCCATCGGCTGGAACACAGTCATTAGCAATCTTTGGTGGTGTAGCCTCTGGTGGTACACAAACAGTTAGCATTATGAGTGGTACTCAATCTGGTGGAACTCAAACAGTAAATATTTTTAATGGTAATGCGACAGGTGGTACAGCAGTTTGCAATATTGCAGGTGCTTCAGCTGCTACAACTGCCGTTACAACAAATATTGGTACCGGAGCAGCAGCTCACGTAGTCAACATCGGCTCTTCCGCAGCCGGTGCGATCACTATTACCTCAGGAACAGGAAATGTCGCTATTGTGGGTGGTGGAAATACAGTTTCTATCGCTGGTGATGTAGCTACAAACACAATCAATATTGGTACTGGAGCCGCGGCAGCCAACAATATCAATATTGGAGGAACTGGAGCAAACGTTATTGCGATTGGTAATACCCAAACAACCGGTTCTGTGACTATTGGTAATGCTCTTACTAGCGGTACAATCACTTTAGGGGGTACAGCTGGAACAGGAACAATTACAATCGGAAAAGCAACAAATGCCACAGGCCAGACAATTGCTATCGGAAACGTAGTCAATACAGGGACAAATACAATTAATATCGGTTCAGCAGCAGCCGGAGCAGCTACTACAATTTCTATTATGGGTGGAAACGCTTCAGCAGGAACACAAACACTTAATCTAGCTACTGGAACAGGCGGAAAAACTGTCCATATTGCAGATGGAGCGGGAACAAATGTCCTGACAATGTGCAATGGAGCGTCTGTTAATACTGTAACAATTGGTTCAACAAACTCGACCAGCGCAACAACGATCAATGCAGGAAGTGGCAATATTACAATGGTTGGTAATGTTCTTAAGACAACAGCCCCAGCATTCCTTTCATATTTGGCTTCTACAGCATCAAATAAGACCGGTGCAGGAACGGCCTATACAATTGGTACTGATGCGTTGACAGAAGTATTTGACAGAGGTTCCAATGCTTCTACAGCAGGTGTCTTCACTGCTCCAGTAACAGGGCTTTATTTTCTTAAGTCTCAAGTCACTTTGACAGGATGTACGATCGCTACAACTTTTGTAATATCAATTGTAGCTACATCTAGGACAGCAGCCTACACGTTTATTAAAGCTGCTGGGTCTCAAGATGAGTCAGTTTCTGTAGATTCATTATTTGATATGACTGCTACAGATACAGCCCATGTAACGATTGCAGTTTCTGGCGAAGGTGGTGACACAGTTGATATTTTAGGTGCAGCTTCATTACAAACTTACTTTACAGGCTATCTTGTTGCGTGATATAAGAAAAAAATAAAATACACATACAGGAGATGTCAAATGGTTAGTCAAATGACCCGGTTTAAAGTAGTGGTAAATGAGAAAGAAAATAGCTTCTTCTTTGAGTCTACTTCCTCCACAGCAGAAGCCAAAGAAGCTTGCTTTGAGTGCTTGAAGTGGTTGGGCAACATTGAGGATGAGGCCAAAAAATTGGCCTCAGCTTCATCAGAAGCTCAACCTTCTCCTGAACAGACAGAAGCTAAAGCAGTAGAGGTATCGGATGTCTAATCTTCCATTAGATCAAAAATTAGCTTTTGATACTCAAATGGT
>Ga0310810_10007270_pt1 | contig 12611 bp, 12 predicted proteins | sample NCmetagenome_FD_207641 | JGI IMG/M metagenome (GOLD analysis project Ga0310810, IMG submission 207641) | Soil microbial communities from experimental microcosm in Duke University, North Carolina, United States - NC | ecosystem: Engineered > Artificial ecosystem > Soil microcosm > Unclassified ... | reverse complement strand
GTCAACCGGCGAAGTCACGAACTCGACGCCCGCGGCGGTGAGATCGTGACGGTAGAATTCGCCGAGCTGGTCGGGTGCCACCTGGCCGACGAAACCCGCCCGCCCGCCGAGCGCCGCAATGCCTGCAGCAGTATTGCCTGCGCACCCTCCGCTGACTTCACGCGCCGGCTGCATGTGGTCATAAAGCCGTCTGGCCTCGTCGGCGTCGACGAGGCGCATGGAATCCTTCGTGAGCCCCTCGGCCGCGAGAAATTCGTCGGTCGCGTCGGCGATCACATCGACGATGGCATTTCCGATGCACAGGACATCGAGGCGCGGGTCGGGCATTCGGAACTCCACTAATCCGGGGAAAGCGCGCGCCTAGCGAGCTGTTCAGCGCGCCGCAACATTGCCTCAGCGAGCAAGCCAATGCATCGTGACATCATGCGCCGTTTCATCGCCCTATCGCTCGCCCTCATCCTCGCCAGCTGCGCTCCGCGTCCTCAGGAGCAGCCTGCTCCGCAACCTGCGCCGGCCCAGCCGCAACAGGAAGAGACGAGCAGCGTCGTTGGGCTGACCACTCAGGAGCTCGTCGGCCGCTTTGGCCGCCCCGCATTGCAGATCCGCGAAGGAAGCAGCCTGAAGCTCCAGTTCCGCGGCACGCGCTGCGTCATGGATGCCTATCTTTATCCGTCGGGAGGGTCGGGAAGCCTCAAGGTCACACACGTCGACACGCGGCTGCCGTCGGGCGGCGATATCGATCAGGCGGCTTGCGTCTTCTCGCTTCGGCAGGCGGCGGCGAGCTGATCGAGCGCCCAGCGCGCCGCTTCGGAAATGACCGCATCGGGATCGCCGAGGTGTCGCTGGACAGACGGCATTAAGGAGGCATCTCCGCTGTTCCCCGCCGCGACAAGGCAGTTCCGGATCATCCGGCTACGGCCGATCCTCTTGATCGGCGAGCCCGCGAACATCTCGCGGAATTCGCCATCGTCCAGCGCGAGCAACTCGGCGAGGCGCGGAGCAGCAAGCTCGGCGCGTGGAAGGAAAGCACGGTTTGCGGCAGCGGCATCGGCGAAGCGGTTCCACGGGCACACCGCGAGGCAATCGTCGCAACCGTAGATTCGATTTCCCATCAATGGCCGCAATTCGACCGGGATCGGGCCGTCATGCTCGATGGTGAGGTACGAGATGCAGCGCCGCGCATCGATCCGATGTGCCCCGAGGAACGCTTGAGTCGGGCAGGCGTCGAGGCAGCGCGAGCAGGATCCGCAATGTTGGCCGTGATCGGCTGGGGCGTCCGGCTCCAGCTCGAGGTTGGTGAGAATGACTCCCAGGAACAGCCAGCTCCCATGCTCGCGGCTAACGAGGTTGGTGTGCTTGCCCTGCCAGCCGATCCCCGCGGCCTGGGCGAGGGGCTTCTCCATCACCGGAGCAGTGTCGACGAAGACTTTCAGCTCGGACGGCGCCTGGGCGACGATGAAGCGCGCTAGCGCCTTGAGCGCCTTCTTCACTGTCTTGTGATAGTCGCCGCCCTGGGCATAGACCGAAATCCGGCCACACTCCGGCCGATCGGAGAGCGCGAGCGGGTCCGACGCCGGCGCATAGTTCATTCCGAGTGCAATCGCGGATTTCGCCTCGGGCCAGAGCGCCAGTGGCGACACGCGATGGTGCGCGCGGGCCTCCATCCAGCCCATGCTTCCATGATGTCCGGCCTCCAACCAGCGCTTGAGTTCGAGTCCGGCGCTGTCGGCCGCGTCGGCGCGCGCAAAGCCGCAGACGGCGAAGCCGAGCCGCTCCGCTTCCGACCTTATTGCTTCCTCAAGGCTTTGGCCCTTATGCACGCGGGGCCTCTACACCGGCGCCGGCATTTTTCGTAGGAATTTCAGTGCTTCGCCAACCCCAGCACAATCGCGCAGATGACCGGTTCGCCGTCGAGGCGACCGACCTCGTCAAGGATTTCGGCGAGACGCGCGCGGTCGACGGGATCAGCCTTCGAGTCCCGACCGGCTCGATCTACGGGCTCCTCGGACCGAACGGCGCGGGCAAGACGACGACATTGCGCATGCTTCTCGGGATCATCGATCCGTCGAGCGGGAGCCGGCTCGTGCTCGGCCGCGATCGACCGCTCGATGCGGCTCCCGAGATTGGCTATCTGCCCGAGGAACGGGGTCTTTATCCGGCAATGCAGGCGCGCGAGGCGATTGCCTTCATGGGCTCGCTCCGCGGCCTGCCGATGGCCGAAGGGCGCCGCCGCGCCGATGCGCTACTCGAGGAACACGGACTTGGCGATTGGGGCAAAAAGACCATCCGCAGCTTGTCGAAGGGCATGGCGCAGATCGTGCAGCTGCTCGGGACGATCATCCACAAGCCCCGCCTGATCGTCCTCGACGAACCTTTCGCCGGCCTCGACGCGATCAACCAGGGCAAGCTCGAGGAGCTGATCCGCCGCGAGGCGCGAAGCGGGGTGACGGTCATCTTCTCGACCCACGTCATCGCCCATGCCGAGCGGCTCTGCGAGGAGATCGCGATCATCGCCAAGGGTCGCGTCGCCTTTCACGGCCGGGTCGACGACGCTCGCGCAAAGCTGAATTCAATCGTTCGCCTCCGCACTCGCGCCAGCGACGGTCCCTGGCGCTCGGCTCTTCCCGCCGGCGCGCGCCGCGAAGGCGACGAATGGGTATTCGAGCTTCCGGCCGCCGGGCCGGAGCCGCTGCTGAGGGCCCTGATCGACGGCGGCGCGGGAATCGAGACGCTCGCGATCGAACGCCCGGGACTTCACGATGCCTTTGTAGCCATTGCCGGCAACAAAGCGGCTGCCGAGATGGCCAAGGAGAAGCCCCAGTGATGCGCTTCCTCCTTTCTGCCTTCGTCATCGCCCGCCGCGACTTCACTGCAACGGTGCTGTCGAAGACCTTCATCTTCTTCCTGCTCGCGCCGCTCTTCCCCGTTGCAATGGGCGGCCTCTTCGGAAGCATCGGCGCTCGCGTCGCCAACCAGACCGAGCGGCCGGTGGTCGCCGTGGTAGCTCCTAAGTCCGACTTTGCCCGGCTCGCGGCCGCTCGCGATCAGCTCTCCGAGGCAATAGGCGACCAGGCACTGGTGAGGATCGTCGGCTATTCGCCCGAACGCGACCTCGCTGCGCAGGAGAGGAAGCTGCTTGCGAGTCGCAAGCCGCCGGTTCGCGCCGTCCTCGGCGGAGGACTCGAACATCCGCGGCTGGTCGGCGCCCTCGGCAGCGATCCCGCAACGGTGGGTCAACTGAAACTGCTCATCGCCAATGCGAGGGAAGCGCATACCGGAGAACCGCCGGATCTGCCGGTGACCGACGTTCATGTCTCGACCGGATCGCTGGAGGCGGACCGGGCGACCACCGCATGGGCGGCACAGGCCGTGTTGTTCTTCCTGACTTTGATGCTGTCGACCATGGTCATGTCGCAGTTGATTGAAGAGAAATCGAACAAGATCATCGAAGTGATCGCCGCCGCGATGCGGATCGACGCGATGTTCGTCGGAAAGCTGTTCGCGATGCTCGCGGCTTCGGTTCTCGCGCTCGTCGTCTGGATCAGTGCGGGGGCACTTCTCCTGCAGATGGTGAAGCATGGCGGAGTCCAGTCGCTGCCGACGCCAGCCGTCGGATGGCCCGGCTTCCTTGCGCTTGCGATCATCTATTTCGGCATGAACTATCTGCTCTTTGGCGCCGCCTTCCTGATGATCGGGGCGCAGGCGTCCACCGCGCGTGAAGTGCAGACCATGTCGCTGCCGGTGACCTTTGCACAGATGCTGATCTTCGCGTTCGCGGCGACTGCGATCAACAGCCCGGACTCCGCGGAGGGCTGGGCGGCCGCGGCCTTCCCCCTCTCCTCGCCGATGACCATGCTCGCGCGAGCAGCCGAGCAGCCCAACTGGTGGCCGCACCTCGCCGCCATCCTGTGGCAGGCCATTTGGGTCGCGCTGATCCTTCGCTTCGGGGCCAAGCTGTTCCGGAAGACGGTGCTGAAGTCCGGCCCGCGCCTGCCCTGGTGGCGCTTCGGCCGCGCTTAGCCGATCGCTTCGCGCGCCATTTCGGTGAGCTTCGCCATCAGCGCGCGGTGCGGGAATGGGCCGTGGCTGATTCGGGCGACTCCCGCATCTGCCCACACCTTCTTGTCCGGCGCTCCCGGGAAGGCGATGACGTTGAGCGGCAGCGGCACGTCGCACACGACGCGCTCGATCTGCTTCGGATCTGAAAGGCGCGGAACGAAGAATCCGCTCGCACCAGCATCGGCGAATGCCTTTCCGCGCTCGACCACCTGATCGATCAGCGCATCGTCGTAGGTTTGTGTCTTTAGAAACAGGTCGGTCCGCGCGTTGATATAAAAGTCATCGCCGACTGCGCGTCGGATCGCGGCAATTCGCCGTACTTGAAGGTCGAGAGGATGCAGGCCCTCACCGCCAACCACCTGGTCCTCCAAATTGCATCCGACAGCGCCGGTCTCCTTCAGTCGGGCAACATTGGCGGCGCATTCTTCGGGCTCGATCGAATAGCCGCCTTCGAAGTCGACCGTCAGCGGCAGGTCGACAGCCTCGGCGATGCGTCTGGCATTGGAGAAGACATAATCGAGCGGTACATGCTGGGCGTCGCCGAAGCCCGAGGCATCGCCCACGGGATGGCTTCCCGTCGCAAGTGCCTTTGCTCCAGCGGCGGCAACCGCCCGAGCGCTTCCGACGTCCCATATGTTGTAGAGAATGACCGGATCGCCGGGGACGTGCAGCCTCGCGAATGTTTCGAATTTGCTCATCGGGGTTCGAGCTCCTTTTCATCCCCCCAATTGCTCCAAACGTCCGCCTTGCGCCCGCAAATTCTGCCGCTTCGAGCACAAGCCCAGCTTATCGGCGGCAGCCGTCGTCACAAAAGTGCAACATCAGTGTCACAATGGATTCGTCGAAGGATCGCTAGGGCAACCACAGCTGCCCCTCCGAGGAGTGTAATTTCCAATGAACAGGCCGTTTTTTGCTCTGCCCGCGCTTGCTCTTCTCGCCGCCTGCGGAAGCAGTGGCGGCAATGAGGCGGCAAACTCCTCCGGCGCTCAAATTACCGGAGCAGGCTCGACCTTCGTCTATCCAGTCCTGTCCGCCTGGGCGGCCGACTATCGCAACCAGAACGGCACCGCCGTGAACTACCAATCGATTGGCTCGGGGGGCGGCATCGCGCAGGTCGAGGCCGGCACCGTCGACTTTGGCGCAACCGACCAGCCGCTCCAATCCGACGAGCTCGCCAAAAACAATCTCGCACAATTTCCAGTCATCGTCGGCGGAATCGTCCCGGTGGTGAATATTGCCGGCGTGGATGCGGGCAAGCTCAAGCTCACCGGGCCGATCCTCGCCGATATCTACCAAGGCAAGATCAAGAACTGGAACGATCCGGCGATCGTCAGGCTCAACCCGGGCGTGAACCTTCCGAGCGCAGCGATCGCGGCAGTGCACCGCTCGGACGGATCGGGAACGACGTTCAACTTCACCCACTATCTGAGCCAGGTCAGTCCCGCTTGGAAGGCGGGACCCGGCGAGGGCAAGACGGTCAACTGGACCGGCGGCGTCGGCGGCAAGGGCAATGAGGGTGTCGCGGGCTACGTGAAGCAGCTGCCGAACTCGCTCGGCTATGTCGAATATGCCTATGTAGTCCAAAACAAGATGAGTTACGCGCTGGTCCAGAATGCGGCCGGCCAGTTCGTCGCGCCGAGCGCCGATTCATTCGCGGCGGCTGCAGGCACCGCGGACTGGAAGAATGCTCAGGACTTCAACCTGGTGATGACGAACGCGCCTGGCGCAAACGCCTATCCGATCGCCGCAAGCACCTTCATCCTCGTGCCGAAGCAGCCGAAGGACAAGGCGAAGTCCAATGCCGTGATCGCCTTTTTCAAATATGCGATCGAGAAGGGCCAGGGACAGGCGACCAAGCTCGATTACGTCCCGCTTCCCGCCGATCTCGTGAAGCAAATCGAGGACTACATTTCGCAGAATGTGAAGTGAACGCCACTGCTGCCAAGATTCTAGAAGCGCCGCGACCCAAGAAGAGCGGCGCCGGCGCCGACCGGACGTTTGAGCTCATTACATCGGGCGCGGCATGGTTTGTGCTGGTCCTCCTCGCGGGAATTGCGCTCTCGATGGCGTGGGGCGGACGCCTCGCGTTCAAGACATTCGGCTGGCGCTTCATCACCTCGCCTGATTGGGATGCGGTCGGCGGACATTTCGGCGCGCTCGTCCCGATCTATGGAACGCTCGTCACCTCGGCAATCGCGCTCATCATCGCGGTCCCGGTCAGTATCGGGATCGCTCTATTTCTTACCGACATCGCCCCGCGCTGGACTCGCGGGCCGATCGCCATTGCGATCGAGCTGCTCGCTGCAATCCCAAGCATCATCTACGGCATGTGGGGCCTGTTCGTATTCGCGCCCTTCATGGCCGCGCATGTCGAGCCATGGCTCAGCGACCATCTCGGCGGAAAAGCCGTCATCGGTCCCCTGTTCAGCGGTCCGCCGATCGGCATCGGCATGCTCACCGCCGGGATCGTCCTCGGCATCATGGTGATCCCGTTCATTGCCGCCGTCGCTCGAGAGGTGTTCAGCGCGGTCCCGGCGCCGCTCCGGGAATCCGCGGTCGCGCTTGGATCGACGCGGTGGGAAGTGCTGCGGCACGTGACGCTCCCCTACACACGCTCGGCGATGATCGGCGCGATCTTCCTCGGCCTTGGCCGGGCGCTCGGCGAGACGATGGCGGTAACCTTCGTGCTCGGAAATGCGCACGACCTTTCCGCGTCCCTGCTGATGCCGAGCAACTCTATCGCTGCAGCCATCGCAAATGAATTTACCGAGGCGGACACCGACCTCTACCGATCGTCGCTGATCGCACTCGGCTTCCTTTTGTTCGTCGTCACCTTCATGGTGCTGTCGATCGCCAAGCTCCTGCTGCTGCGGGTCAACAAGCAGATGGGGAGGACGCACTGATGGCCATTCGTGCGAGCCGCCGGATCGCCGATGTCGTGGCGTTCGTCTTTGCAACAGCGGCGACGGCGTTCGGCCTCGTCTGGCTGACCTGGATCTTGTGGATGACCTTCCGCCAGGGAGCGGCCGCGCTGACGCCAAGCCTCTTCACGCAAATGACTCCGCCGCCGGGTTCGTCAGGAGGCATTTTCAATGCGCTCTACGGAAGCGCGGTAATGATCCTGCTCGCGGTCGTGATCGGGACGCCGGTCGGTGTTGCCGCCGGTACCTATCTTGCCGAGCACGGCCGCCACACGCGGCTCGCTGCTGCGGTCAGTTTCATCAACGACATTTTGTTGAGCGCGCCGTCGATCGTCATCGGCCTGTTCATCTACGAGCTGGTGGTGAGAAGGGCCGGGCATTTCTCCGGATTTGCGGGCGCGCTCTCGCTCGCGATCATCCTGCTCCCGATCGTCGTTCGTACGACCCAGGAGTCGCTGCTCCTCATCCCCGACACGATGCGGGAAGCCGGGTTTGCACTAGGGTTACCGCGCTGGAGGGTGACGCGCCAGATCCTCTACAAGGCGGCAATGAGCGCGATACTGACCGGAATCTTGCTCGGAATCGCCCGAATCGCGGGCGAGACGGCGCCGCTGCTGTTCACCGCGCTCAACAATCAGTTCTGGAGCGCGAACCTCAATGCGCCGCTCGCCAACCTGCCTGTGGTGATCTTCCAATATGCGATGAGCCCCTATGATGAGTGGCACACGCTTGCCTGGGCGGGCGCATTCGTTCTCACCGCCTTTGTGCTCCTGCTCAACATTCTCGTCCGGCTAATTGCCCGGAAAGGCAAACAAGGATGAACGACAGCCTTACCGCGCTCCGGATCACTCCAGCGGAGATCACTCCACCGCCAGCCTCGGCAAAGGTTGCGATCGATATCCGCGATCTCGATTTTTATTATGGCAAGGGCCATGCGCTGAAGGACGTCAGCATGGCGGTCCCTGCCTACAGCGTGACTGCGATCATTGGCCCGTCCGGCTGCGGCAAGTCGACGCTGCTGCGCGGGATCAACCGCATCTATGAATTGTACCCCGATCAATATGCGTCGGGATCGATCGCGATCGACGGGCAAAACATCCTCGATCGCAGATATTCGCTCTCAGACCTCCGCCGGAAAGTGGGGATGGTTTTCCAGAAGCCGACGCCATTTCCTTCGTCGATCCGGGCCAACGTCGCCTTCGCGCTCTCGTACTACGAGAAGCTTCCAAAAACGGAGGTCAGCGACCGCATCGAAGATGCGCTTCGGCAGGCGGCGCTGTGGGACGAGGTCAAGGACAAGCTCAATCAAAGCGCGCTGGGGCTTTCGGGTGGACAGCAGCAGCGCCTGTGCATTGCCCGGACGTTAGCTGTCAGGCCCGAGATTATCCTTCTGGACGAACCGACGTCGGCGCTCGACCCGATCTCGACCGCAAAGATCGAGGAGCTGATCCACGAGCTTCGCCAGCGCTTCACCATCGTGATCGTCACGCACAATATGCAGCAGGCGGCGCGCGTCTCTGAGAGAACCGCTTTCTTCCATCTCGGCGAGCTGATCGAGGTCGGAAACACGAGCGACATCTTCACGAACCCCAGGGAACAGCGGACCCGCGATTATATCACCGGCCGTTTCGGCTGATCGGAGCAAAAGCGAATGCAGCAGGCTAGCGGTCATACTCTGAAAGCGTTCGACGAGGACATGGAACGGCTGCGAGCGCTCATCAGCGAGATGGGCGGTCTTGCCGAGCATGCGATCGGCGAAGCCATGCGCTGCCTGATGCAGCGCGACATCGATGGCGCTGCCCACGTGGTCGAAGAAGATAAGAAGCTCGACGCTTTAGAAATCGAAGCCGAGCGGCGTTGCGTGCAGCTGATCGCCCTTCGCGCTCCGATGGCCGGCGACCTTCGAGACGTGGTTGCAGCGCTCAAGATTTCGGGCGTTGTCGAACGCATCGGCGATTATGCGAAGAATATCGCCAAGCGGGTCCCCGTCCTCGAGAATGCCGGCAAGATCGAGCCGCTGTCGCTGTTGCCGGAGATGGCACGCATCTCGACCCAGATGGTGCACAATGTCCTCGACGCATTTGTCGAGCGCGATGCCGACGCAGCAATTCGAGTTTGCGAACGGGATGCGGCGGTGGACGACTTCTACGATTCGATCTTCCGCACCTTGCTCACGCACATGATGGAGAACCCGCAGACGATCGGCCAATCGGCGCATCTGCTGTTCGTCGCAAAGAATCTCGAGCGGGTCGGCGATCATGCCACGAACATCGCGGAGATGGTTTATTATGCCGCGACGGGCGCGCACATGGCAGACCGTCCGGGCAAGTCCCCGAGGTGAGCAAATGAACGCTCGCAACAAGTCGCTGCTGCTGGTCGAGGATGACCGCGCCCTTGCCGATCTCGTCGCATTCCATTTCGAGCGCGCCGGCTACGACGTGACTCGCACCGGCGACGGCGAAGAGGCGCTGATCCTGGTGGACGAGGTGAAGCCCGACGTGATCCTTCTCGACTGGATGATCGAGGGAATCAGCGGGATCGAGGTGTGTCGGCGGCTGCGCCGCCGCTCGGCGAGCGCAAACACGCCGATCATGATGCTAACCGCTCGCGGCGAGGAGACGGACCGAATCCGAGGCTTCGAGACGGGCGCGGACGATTATGTGACCAAGCCGTTCAGCCCGCGCGAGCTGGTCGCACGAGTTGGAGCGGTGCTTCGACGCGTTCGGCCGGCGCTTGCCGGCGAGCAGCTAGGTTATGCAGACATCGAAATGGACGTCGCCGCCCATCGCGTGCGTCGCGGCGGGCAGCCGATCCCACTCGGTCCGACCGAATTTCGCCTGCTGAAGCATTTTCTCGAGCATCCGGGCCGGGTCTTTTCGCGCGAGCGGCTGCTCGACGCGGTCTGGAGCCACGACCCGGACATCGATGCGCGGACGGTCGATGTGCACGTCAGGCGTCTTCGCCAGGCGCTGAACGCAGGCGAGCGAACTGATCTCATCCGTACCGTCCGCTCGGCAGGATATTCGCTCGACTCCGAAGCCTGAAACGAAAGCGGCCCGCCGTCGCCGGCGGGCCGTCCCGTTGCCCCGGGATACGCGACGCTACTTGATTGACGATCCGACGTAGCCCTGGATCATCTTCACCAGGCCGGCGGGCAGTGGCACATAATCGAGGCTCAGCGCCTGCGGCTGACCCTTGCTGAGAGCCCACCCGAAGAACCTGCGCGCCTGCTGGCTTGAAGCCGCATTCTTTGGCTGCTTGTACATCAGCACAAAGGTGGTCGCGGCGATCGGATAGGAGTTCGCACCAGGGGCGTTGGTCATCACCAGGTAGAAATCCTTCGCATGCGCCCAGTCGGCGGTCGCTGCTGCGGCTGCGAATGTTTTCGCGTTCGGTGCGACGAACTTTCCGGCCGAATTCTGCATCAGCGTGTATGCCATGTGGTTCTGCAGCACATAGGCGTATTCGACGTAGCCGATCGAATAGGGGATCTGGTTGACGTAGCCGGCGACGCCTTCATTGCCTTTGCCCCCGATCCCGCCGTTCCAGGATACGGTCGTGCCCTCTCCGAACTTCGACTTCCAGCCCGGGCTCACTTGGCTAAGGTAGTGCGTGAAGTTGAAGGTCGTCCCCGAACCGTCCGAGCGGTGCACTGCAGTGATCGGCTTGGCCGGAAAGTGTAGGCCCGGATTGATCTTCGAAATTTGCGGATCGTTCCACATCTTGATCTCGCCCGCGTAGATTCCGGCGAGGACCGGCCCGGTCATTTTCACCTGCCCCGGATGCGCGCCCGGAATGTTGATCACGGGCACGATGCCGCCGATGACGACCGGGAATTGCGCCAGCCCAGCCGCATTCAGTTCTTCGGCCGACAAGGGCTTGTCGGTCGCGCCGAAGTCGACGGTGCCCGCCTTGATCTGCGCGATTCCGCCGCCCGAGCCGATCGACTGGTAATTGATCTCGTCGCCGCCGGCTTTCTTGAAGTCGGATGCCCATTTCGAAAGCACCGGATAGACGAAGGTCGAGCCCGCGCCGGTGATGCCCGCTTGGGCTGGAACCGCGATCAGCGCCGCAGATGCGGAGAGAAACGCGATCGGCCGAATAAACATGTTCATTGGTGATCCCCCGAAAGTTCTGGAATCGGCGACGCTATCGCCACCGCCCCGGCGCTACGCGTGCCGAGCGTCACGCACGTGACTGGAATGTTGCGGTTTGGTTGCGGGACATCCGGACGCGGTCTGGTTGTTCCGAATTTTCACGTTTCGCGGCTTCGCAAGGTGTTCTGAAACGGCTGTAACAAAAATGTCCTGTGCTCGTCACACGCTCGTCCGGCTTGGCCGATTAGCGCCTGAATCGAGTTCACGGACTCGCCGTTGAAATGCGCCCGCGGGGGGCGACGAACAGAAGGGGCCAAAGAGAATGAAAACCTTGCATCGGCTCGCCGCCGGCGCGGCGCTTGCAGTCATTGCGGCTACCATCGGAGCGCCCGCTGAAGCGAAGGCGCGCAAGCATCCAGTTGCACGGCATCGCGCCGACCCGCGCGATGCCGAGATCAAGGCCCTCGAGGCGAAGATCGATGCCCTGATGCAGCGCCTCGATGCAGTGGAGTCCGGCCAGCAGGCGACAGCTCAGCAGGCGCAGAGCGCACAGGCCGCTGCCGCCGCGGCGCAGACCCAGGCGACTACTGCGCTGACGCAGACTCAGGCCGCTCAGGCTCAGGTGGCCAAGGTCGAAAATCAGGTCCCGCCGCTCGAGAAAGCGATCAAGACCGGCTGGTTCGCCAATACGTCAATCAGCGGCAAAGCGTTCTTCAACGTCAGCAATATCGATCACAAGCGCGCCGGCGTCGATCAAACCGACAACGGTACCGAAACCGAGCTGAAGCGCTTCTACATCGGCGTCGACCACAAGTTCAGCGACGTCTTCTCGGCCAACGTCACCACCGACTTCCGCTACAATACGAACGGCAGCACCGGGAACGACGTGCTCGTCTACCTCAAGAAGGCCTATCTGCAGGCGAAGCTCGACCCGGCGTTCATCGTTCGGGTCGGCGAGGCGGACCTCCCGTGGGTTCCGTTCGACGAGGGCCTCTACGGCTATCGCTTTGTCGAGAACACGCTCATCGACCGCACCAAGTTTGGCACGTCGTCCGACTGGGGCGTCCACGTCCTCGGCAGTTTTGCGAACAATCTCGTGAGCTATCAGGTGTCGGCGATCAACGGCTCCGGCTACAAGACCTTGGCCCGAAACTCGGACACGCTCGATCTTGAGGGGCGTGTCAGCGTCAATCCGATCAAGCCGATCACGCTCGGCGTAGGTGGGTATACTGGCAAGCTCGGCAAGAGCGCCGACAATGGCTCCAGTACGCACCGTGCGACGCGGTTCAATGCGGTCGCTGCTTACACCGACAAGCATGTTCGGGCTGGCGTCGAATATTTTGCAGCCAAAAACTGGAACAACGTGACCACCGTGGGGACGGACAAGTCCAACGGCTGGTCGGCGTTCGGATCTTACGCATTCACGCCCCAGATTGCCGCCTTCGGACGCTACGACTGGGTGAAGCCCAACCGCGACGCCAATTCGGCGCTCCACGACCATTATTTCAACCTGGGCGTCGACTATAAGCCGCTC
>Ga0310810_10007269_pt1 | contig 12611 bp, 10 predicted proteins | sample NCmetagenome_FD_207641 | JGI IMG/M metagenome (GOLD analysis project Ga0310810, IMG submission 207641) | Soil microbial communities from experimental microcosm in Duke University, North Carolina, United States - NC | ecosystem: Engineered > Artificial ecosystem > Soil microcosm > Unclassified ... | reverse complement strand
GCCTTCCCGCCTATGTTGCAGTTTCCCCAACTGCTCCATTCTCGACTCGCTCGGAATGACAATGCTTTTACTCACCAATGAATTTGAAAATTCATGCACACCATAGATAGTCGGCGCTGACGTGCGCACACTTATAGCTCTCGAAGACGGCCGATATTTCGAGGGCGAATCTTTTGGCGCGACCGGCACATCCATCGGTGAGATTTGCTTCAACACATCGATGACCGGTTACCAGGAGGTCCTTACCGATCCGTCGTATCGCGGGCAGATCGTGGCGATGACGTATCCGTTGATCGGAAACTACGGGGTGAATTCGCTCGACGAGGAAAGTCAGTCGCCCCACGTGCGCGGATTCGTGATCGAGGAACTAACCGATGTCCCAAGTAACTGGCGCTCGGAAATGTCGCTCGATGAATATCTGCGAAAATGGAATATCCCCGGCGCGAAAGGAATCGACACGCGCGCGCTCACGCGACACCTCCGCACGCGAGGAGCGATGAAAGCGTGTCTAACGACTGAAGAGATTTCGCCTGAAGAAGCGACACAAAGAGCGATTACAGGCGCGGGCGTGATCGGAATGGATTACGTCCGCGAAGTCTCAACGAAAAAAATTTATCGCTGGGATCCGGAGGACAAACTCAGCGCGCCATGGTCGATCCAAAAATCGCCGGACGGACAAAATAAGCCAAGTCTGCCGCCAACGCGCTTCCGAATTGCCGCATACGATTACGGGATAAAGGAAAATATTCTGCGCCTGCTTCGGCAGAAAGGCTTCGAGGTGACCGTTGTCCCGTCAGGCACATCCGCTGAAGAAATATTGAGCCTCGATCCCGACGGAATTTTTTTGTCCAACGGACCGGGCGATCCCGCGGCGCTCGATTACGCACACAAAACCGTACGTGACTTGATGGGTAAGAAACCAATCTTCGGGATTTGCCTTGGTCATCAGGTTCTCGGGTTCGCTTTCGGCGGATCGACATACAAATTGAAATTTGGCCATCGCGGAGCAAATCAGCCGGTCAAAGATTTGCGTACCGGCAAAGTGGCCATCACCGCGCAAAATCACGGTTTCGCCGTGGATTCAAAGTCGCTTCCCTCGGAGGTTGAAGTGACCCACATCAACTTGAACGACGGCACAGTCGAAGGAATGCGTCACAAAAAATTGCCGATCTTCAGTGTGCAGTACCATCCCGAAGCTGCACCCGGGCCGCATGACGCCACCTATTTCTTCGACCAGTTTGCTGAGCTGATAGAGAAACAGAAATAGGGACGCTGCCTCAAATTGTAAAGCGCCGCAGCTTGCTCGCCGTAGCGAGTCAGACGCCATGGCGTTTCACAGCCGTAACGGATGCGAAGCAACGGCCGGGCTTTCCAACGCCCTACAAATCCGATGTTCGTCGCAAAGGTCGAAAAGGCTTCGCGACGTTAAACGTTACATCGATTCAACCGAGGCGAAGCCATTGACCAACGCGCCGAGGCGCTCACATTCATCTCATGTTCAATTCAACCAATAGCAAACCTACAATGATGAAGATTGCAGTTACCGCGACGCTCGTCGGCGCGTTCGTGGTCTCGCCATTGGCCATCGCGCAGGAACACCAGCATGGTGATGACGCGGCTGCTTCGAAAGAAGTGACCGGCGAAATCGTGGATATGATGTGCTACGTCGATCACAACGCTGTCGGCGAGAAACATGGGCAAACCTGCGGCGCAAAGTGCGTTAGAAGCGGCGGCCCGGTCGGTATCGTCAGCGACGGCAAAGCATATCTGGTCGTCGGCGAGCACAAACCGATGAACGATCAATTGGCTGATTACTGCGGCAAAACGATCACATTGAAAGGCAAAATGGCCGATCGCGGCGGCATCGCCATGATCGAGAACGCCGAGATCGTAAAGAAGTAGTGCTCTGTCATCCCGAGCCGCGGAGACGGCGAGGGATCTCACGATTCAAGCCCGGGCTACGCAAGTTCACGCGCGTGCCTGAATTTGAGAGCGAGATCGTTCGCTCCGCTCAGGATCACAATGCATCACTTGTAGTAAGGTCGCAGCGACGCCCGCAGTTTCCCCACGCGAAGGGCATTCTCGATCTGCAGGCCAGAGATATTTTCGTCGGACAGCGTTCGAATCTCGCGTGACTCGAGCGCAGCAATAGGCAACCCATCGCGAAACAGAACCCGGTTCGCGGTGAATGCAGGGATCCGCGTTCCCGGTGTAAGAATGCCTTCCAAATTTAAGGGATCCGCAGCGCTTAGCGTGATTAGATCACTCTTTGAGGAACTCTTGCGGATCGACCGCAACAGACAGATCGCTTCAGGCAAAGCGAATTGTTCGCCGCTGACTCCGCCGACGAAATAGCCGCCGCGAATTTCTCCGCGTGCTTCCGATCGTCGATACACGCGTCCCAGCTCGTACCACGTAACTGGGAAACTTTCTCGTTCGAGCAATCGCCGAAAAACAATCCCGTAACGGCGCAGCAATACTTGTGCGAATTTTTCAATCGCCGCTTCGCGTGGTCCTAACCCGTTTGGTGCAGCGATCGCTGCCAGAGAGCCGCCGCTCCTGGGTAGCAACGACCAGCGACCTGCAAACTCGATGCTCGCAAGGTTTGTTCTGCGCCGGCGTTTGGCAGTAGTTCGGCCAAAGGTCGGACGTTTGTTGGAAGGAACGAGAAGCGCGCGTAATCCATCAAAACTGTCTGAAGTTACGAGACCCAAGGCCGCGAGTTGCGACAATGCCTCTTCAACTTGGGAAGCCAAAAGACCGCTGCGAGTGACGAGCTCGCTGAAGAAAAGCGCGCCGCCACTTTGAAGTGCGTCGAACACATCCTGACTGGTGACGGAAAGCTCAGGTGCCGAGTTTGCCTGGGTCAATGCAATCCAGTCGCTGAGATTTTCGCGCAGATAAAGCGCAATTGGGCTCGTCCGCAATGGCGCGGATGCTCGTCCGTTTGGATTTTGCGGGATGCTCAAACGCCCCCACCCGACCCGGCCGGAAAAACAGAGCCGATCTAGCCATTCGGGATCGTAATCGGCAACACGCGATGGAAGCACTGCTGATTCCCACGCAGCAAGCGGCAACTCGCAACCGTCTAGTTGTTCCAGGACAGATTGCAATCCTTCCACACCTTCGACACGATGTTCCTCGTCAGCACGCTGCCACGCGAAAAGAAAACGATAGAAATCATGAATCGAGACCGGCTGAATCTCGGCGCGCAATCGATCGATCGTTAGGCGATGAATTCGCGCCAATAATCTGCGATCGCACCATTCCTGCTCGCTGGCATCAGGATGAAATTTGCCGCGCAACACAAAACCTTCCGTTTCGAGTGCAAGCAGCGCCGCATCAACTTCCGACTGTTGCAAAACCAGTGTACCTGCAAGTTCGCTGACCGTAATTGGTCCGCAAACCTCCATCCGACCGCGAATCAATTCGCGAATCGCATCGGTGCGTTCCCAGGTTTTTCGATGCAAAGAATCAGGCAAAATAAACTCCGGCTCACCGACAGCATTCGGATGGATCGCGCGAAGCATCGGTAATCGTTCCGAGGCGGCGTAAAACGTTCGCCTTGCGTCAGAGTTTTGGAGTGCGCCAGTGCTCCGGGGCTTTTCGCAAGCTCCATCACCATTTGAAAGCGGCGCATCCGCCTTCGCCAGGGCTACGGGGGACAAGGCAGCGTTGTCCTCTAAAGGAAGCACCAACCGTGTCGCCCGGTTCTCTGCCACGAGTGCCGACAAAAATTGCTCAGCATTTTCGTTTGCGCTTCGATGAATCTCCTCCGGCGTCATTACGCCGATCAACATCAGCGCGTCGTGCAGCTCATCCGGGTTTGTCGCTGTGGGCCATGCTTCCGTTTTGACTCTCTCGATCGCAGCAGAATCAAGAATACCTAATCCGTCGCTGCCATTTCTTTCCGAAGCGCGCCGCGTGTAAACGGCTTGAGTACGGCGTTCTTCAAGAGGCGCGTTGTCGAGAAAAGCATATGGACGCGCATTCAGGATCTCCGCCGCAAGGGGCGATGGTTCCGGCAAATCGCGCGCGATGCAGCGGATCTGACTGGACTCAATTTTGCGCAACACCTCCTCCAGCCCATCAATGTCCATCGCGTCGGTGAGGCAATCATCAATCGTCTGTTTGACCAATGGATGGTTCGGAATCTCGCGATCGCCAACGATGTGCTCCAGGCACGCGAGCTGATCCGGAAAAACTGCGGCCAAAAGATTTTCTGATTCCATCCGTTGCAGAGGTGCGGCAATTTTCGCGCCACCCCGGAAACGCGGCACTGCGAGCGAACGGGTTGCGTTCCAGCGCCAGCGGATCGTAAACATCGGCGCGTCGAGCAACGCTTGAACCAGAAGGTCGCGAACCGTTTTGGAGTTGAGATAGCGAAATACTTCGTCGAGTGGAAATGAATGCTGCGTACCGAGCGAGATCACGATCGCGTCATCGGTCGCCGCGGCTTGAAGCTCGAAATTGAATGAACGGCAAAACCGTTTCCGCAACGCCAAACCCCAGGCGCGATTGATTCGGTTCCCGAAAGGAGAATGCAACACGAGTTGCATACCACCCGATTCATCGAAAAAGCGCTCCAGAACCAATGTTTGCTGTGAGGGAATTGCGCCTAACGAATGATGTGCGTCGGCAAAATACGCGGCCACCTGTTCGGCAGCATTCTGTGGCAACTTAAGTTCTTTAGCGACCCATTCCTCGAGGTCCCGCGATGGAGTCGGCGCGCCCTCGCGCCGTTCACTGTGGCTTTGGTCCATCCGCTCCGGCCCAAGGGCGGGCCGGCTCCATGGGGCAGACAAACGCTCTTCGATTTCCGTCCGCAAATTAGAAACAGCGCGCGAAACCTCGTCGGTCCGAGCGGGAGCTTCGCCCAGCCAAAATGGAATTCCCGGCGGCTGACCTTTTGCATCCTCCACCCTAACGACTCCGGAATTCACGCGCAGGATTCGCCATGATGCGTTTCCCAGTTGAAAGATATCCCCAGCAAGACTCTCGACGGCGAAATCTTCGTTCACCGTGCCCACAAAGGTTTCCGACGGCTCGAGAATCACTCGATAATCGGCGTTATCAGGAATCGCTCCGCCGGATGTCAATGCAGTTAGCCTGGCTCCGCGCCGTCCGCGCAAACGATGATTGATCGCGTCATGATGAATCAACGCCGAGCGACGACCGCGCTTTGTGCTGAAACCTTCGGCAAGCATTGCCACAACCTGGTCGAACTCGGCGCGCGTGAGATTTCGGTACGGCCATGCCGAACGGATGAGCTCGAAGAATTCGTTTTCATCCCAATCTTCCGTCGAAGCCGCGGCAACGACCTGCTGTGCGAGCACATCCAATGGCTTTTGGGGAATCGTCAGGCGGTCGAGTTCGCCACGATCAACACAGCGCAACAGCGCCACGCATTCGATCAGTTCGTCACGGCTCAATGGGAAAATCCGGCCTTTCGGCAAACCGCCACGCTTATGCTCGGCCCGGCCGACGCGTTGTAGCAATGTCGCGATCGAGCGCGTCGTCCCCAGTTGGCAAACCAGATCAACCGAGCCAATATCGATTCCCAACTCGAGCGAAGCCGTAGCGACAAGGGCCTTCAATTCGCCGCGCTTTAGCCGGTCTTCCGCTTCAAGTCGCAGTTTTGCAGAAAGGCTTCCGTGATGTGACGTGACGGCGTCAGCGCCGAGCAGCTCAGTCAAATGATGCGTGACACGTTCAGCCATGCGACGCGTGTTGACGAAAACCAAAGTGGTTCGATGTGCTTCGATTAACTCTGCGAGTCGATGATAGACTTCCTCCCAAACTTCATTCGACATCACCGCTTCAAGGGGAGATTTGGGAATTTCAATCGCCAGATCCAGCTCACGTCGGTGACCGATATCGACGATCTCACAATCCGGATCGCGTGCTTTGTCCACGGCGCGAGTACCAACGAGGAAACGCGCTACTTCTTCGATCGGTTTCTGCGTTGCGGATAAACCGATTCGCTGTAGCGGACCTTGCACCAGCGCGGCTAAACGTTCGACGCTTAGAGCGAGATGCGCGCCGCGGCGGTCATCCACGACTGCATGAATCTCATCAAGGATAAGTGTGCGCGCGGTGCGCAACATTCCGCGTCCGGATTCGGACGTAAGCAGCAAATAAAGCGACTCCGGAGTGGTAACCAGAATGTGCGGCGGCCTTTTGATCAGCGCCTGGCGTTGTGCAGCAGTTGTATCGCCGGTGCGCACTTCGGCGCGAACATCGATGTTCTGGCCATTTGCTTCGCCCAGTAATGCGCGAATTCCGGTGAGCGGTTCCTGAAGATTCTTGCGGATATCGTTGCTCAACGCCTTGAGCGGCGAGACATAAACGACTTGCGTCTCGTCAGGCAAATGGCCTTCAACGCCTTGTCGAAATAATGCATCGAGAGACGCGAGAAACGCAGCCAGCGTTTTGCCCGATCCAGTCGGAGCGGAAATCAACGTATGCCGGCCTGATTGAATGGCAGGCCAACCGCGCAGCTGCGGTTCCGTCGGTGAACCGAATGTTTGTTCGAACCACCGGACGACCGCAGGATGAAAATGGAAGGACTGCATGGAAAGGAAAACGCGGAACCCGTAATTTAATCCGCGCCAGCAGAAAGAAAAGTTGCAGCAAACTCTGTAGCCGCGCCTCTGTGAGACGCGCAGCATACAAGTGGAATATCCCTGCGAGCGCTTCGCACAGCGAAGCGGCTAAATCATGACCGCGTTCTTAGCGTAATCACCTCCCGCAACATGCGCAGGCTGTCGCGGAAAAAACTAACTTTGCTGCCTTCGGCATGGTTCCAACGCACTGGGACTTCGCGAATCCGCAAACCGGCTCGATGCGCGAGATAAAGCAGTTCAACGTCGAATGCGAAGCCGTCGATCCGGGCCGCTTCAAGAATCGGCCGGCACGTCTCGAGGCGAAATGCTTTAAATCCGCATTGCGTGTCCCAAAACGGCAACCCCGTCGAGAGCCGCACCAACAAATTAAAAACACGGCCAGCCTGCTCTCGCCGCCACGGCTGATGCACCCCGATCAAGTTGCGATCCAGTGCGCGCGAGCCAAATGCGATGTCCACCTCGCCCTTCGCGATGGGCGCGACCAGCTTCGGCGTCTCCTCGAGCGGGGTGGAAAGATCGGCATCGGAAAAAAGTCCGATTGGTGTTTGTGCAGCGAGTAATCCAGACCGTACCGCAGCGCCCTTCCCGCGGTTCGGAAAATTCTTCAGCAAACGTGTGGCGACCTGAGCCGACTTGAGTTTTTCAGTGGCAATTGCTTCCGTTCCATCGGTGGATCCGTCGTTCACCACGATCAATTCGCTTTCCGGCGCGTTGGCCGCGAGATAATCCAGTGTGAGGCGCAACGTCTGGCCAATCCGCGCTTCTTCATTGAAACACGGGATGACGATTGAGAATGGAGGTAGCATTGGCGTCGTTAAACCGTTGAAGGGTTGAATGGTTGAAGCGGTTTCATTCTCGACATGTTGCGCTATAACGCTTCAACGCTTTGCGTTTCAACGATAGATTTCGACCACAAACTTGCCGTTCGGATCGACGTAGCCGCGATACATGCCGTTTGTATTAAATGGCAGAGCGATCTCGCCGGTCTTGTCGATTGCGATCAGGCCCCCGGTTCCGCCGAGTTGTTTCACAGTGTCGAGAGCAGTCTGGGCCGCTTCAGGCAATTTCATTCCGCCATGTTCCATCAACGCTGAAACCTCATGGGCTGCGGCAGCGCGAATGAAATATTCGCCGTCGCCGGTACAAGACACAGCACAAGTCTTATTGTTCGCGTACGTGCCGGCGCCGATCACCGGCGTGTCGCCAATTCGTCCCGGCATTTTGTTTGTCATACCGCCCGTCGAAGTCGCCGCCGCCAAATTACCATCCTTATCAAGCGCAACGGCTCCAACTGTCCCGTGTCGATCTTGATCGGTAATGATGAAACTCTTCCCGTCACCGCTCGCGCGCTGTTTTTCGGCAGCCTTCATCTTCTGCAGAGCGTCCCAGCGTTCCTGGGTAAAGAAATATTTTTGGTCCACCAATTCGATTCCGTTTGCTTTCGCGAACGTTTCCGCACCCGCACAATCGAGCATCACGTGCGGAGATTTCTCCATCACCAACCGTGCGAGAGCGATTGGATTCTTGATGTGTTTAACACTGGCGACCGCGCCGGCTTTCAGTGTCTTCCCATCCATTAAGGCGGCGTCCATATCGTTTGTGCCGGCGCTGGTGAATACGGAACCGCGACCTGCGTTGAAATGCGGATCGTCCTCGAGCACTCGAACAGCCGCTTCTGTTGCATCGAGACTCGATCCGCCGCGTTTCAGAATTTCGTAACCAGCAGCCAATGCCCGCTGGAGCCCTTCGCGATATTCACGCTCCTTTTCCGGTGTCATGCCGCTGCGCTCAATCGTTCCGGCGCCGCCGTGAATCACGAGTCCAATTTTTTTTGTTTCCATGTTTGGATTGTTTTCAGCGCGCTTTTCCGATGCCGATGTAACAGACTGCTCGGCTTCCGCGTCAAGCTCCGACGCCGCAGCATTAAAGAACAGGAAAGCAAAGAAGCAATTGGCTGCGCAAGCTTTGGCAACTGTCATCGACGGAAATTAACGGCCTGTGTCCTGCAATGTCGAAGCGTTTCAACCACCGGTTGAAGCGTCTCCTTTCTGCAATTCACACCACCGGTTTAACCGTTCAACGCGAATACCTTTCAACCTCTTTACGCCGCGGCAGCAGTTTGCGCTTTTCCGCATGGCGAAGTGAGGCAATGTCTCGTTCCATGCCTAACGCCGACGCACGCCGCACGATGCCTGGACCGCTCGAGGTCGTTGAGATCGAGCGTACTTTTCTGCGCGAGGTTGGCAGCATTTTCTGGTTCATCCTGAACACTTTGCAGGAATGCATGGAACGTGTTCAGCAGGGGCGCGCCCCGTTCCGCGCAGCCAGCTTTTTCCGCGAGAGCGTACGGGCGGGTGTGGATTCAGTGCCGCTGGTGGGAATGGTCTGCTTCTTTCTCGGGCTGACAATGGCGTTATTGACAGGTTATCAGCTCCAACGCTTCGGAACGGAGCGACTGATTCCCGGCTTGGTGGCCATTGCCTTTACGCGTGAACTCGGTCCGCTGATCACCGGGATTATGGTCGCTGCACGCATCGGCGCCGCGTTTACCGCGGAACTCGGCACAATGCAGGTCAACGAAGAAGTCGAGGCCGTTGAGGCCATGGGCATCGGACCGTTGCGCTTTCTGGCAGCGCCTCGAATGCTCGCGCTGTTTCTTCTCACGCCGTGTCTCTCCACTATTGCGAACATCGCAGCCGTATTTGCGAGCAGTTTGGTTTGTAAAGCGTATTTCAGCATCGCGTTTCCGTATTTCCTCGATCTGGTAAAAGATTCACTGCTCATTCGGGATATCATCACAGGCGTACTAAAGAGCTTCATGTTCGGCCTGCTTATCGCCTCGATCGCCTGTTATCGGGGGCTCACTGTGAAGGGCGGTGCGGCGGGAGTCGGCACCAACACGACTTCCAGCGTGGTTACAGCTATTACAACCGTGATCGGCTTCGATACGGTTTACAACGTCATTTACACGAACTTCTTCCCTACGTGAGCGCGCAGTCGCAAATGGTTCAGTTGCACGACGTGCAAATGCAATTCGAAGGAAAAAAAGTCCTCGAAGGCGTGTTGCTTGACGTACAGCCGCAGGAACGCCTGGTCATCATGGGTCAGAGCGGCAGCGGCAAGAGCACCATTTTGCGCTTGATCCTTGGCATACTTCGACCTGATTCCGGCTCGGTTTTTTTTAAACAATTTGAGATCAACCGTCTCAAGCGCAGAAAACTTCAACAGGTGCGACAGCAGATCGGGATGGTCTATCAATATTCCGCATTGTTGAGCTCGCTTACCGTTCGCCAAAATGTAGCGCTGCCGCTGGAAGAGCTCACTACAAAATCGCGGAGCGAGATTGATAAAATCGTTGATGAAAAACTCGACCTTGTAGGAATGCTGGACACAAAGGACCTGTTACCGGACGAGCTCAGCGGTGGCATGCGCAAACGCGTAGCACTGGCGCGCGGGATCGTGCTCGAACCCGAATTGGTCCTGCTCGACGAGCCTTCGGCAGGACTCGACCCAGTCATTGCCACAGTTGTTGACGAATTAATTATCAACCTGACTCAAAAATCGAAAGCGACCTCAATCATCGTGACACACGAAATGGAGAGCGCCTTTCGTATCGCTACGCGCATGGCTATGCTATACGAGGGAAAGATCATTGAAGAAGGTGAACCAGAGAAATTTAAACAATCTAAGAACCCGGTGGTCGCACAGTTCTTGAGCGGCAGCACGGAAGGCCCGATTCTGGAAGGCTCACTCGATGCAATTAGAAAGAAATGAAATCCTAACAGGCTTGCTGGTGATCGGCACGATCGGCGTGATCGCCTTTCTGCTGGTCTTGCTCGGCGCGCCTGGATTGTTTCGGCCGCTGGTCACCTACGGAGTCTATTTCGATAACGCCGCCGGAATCAAACCCGGGGCGGTGGTGATGCTTGCAGGCCGCAAGATTGGTCAGGTCCAGAGATTGTATTCGCCGCTAACGGCTACGGAGGAAAAGCAGGCGCAGCAGGCAGTAGCGGCGATCCATCCGTCCCAACCGAACACGAGCCCCTCCCCGGCACCGCGATTCGAAGCTCGCGTTGATGTGCAAGTCGACAAGAGCGCCAAAGTCTATCGCGATGCGAAATCTCAAATGATTCAACTTGGTTTGTTAGGCGACATGGCCATCGACTTTACCCAGGGCACGAAAGAATCCGGCCGCGCGAAAGATGGCGACAGGTTCGCAGGCGAACGCAATCCGGATCTCGGCGAAGCCGCGGCGAAAATGCTGGAGGTCATCAAACCCGTTGCCAATGAGGCAACCAACACGATGAAAGACCTTCAGAACACCGCCCAAAATCTCAACAAACTCACCGACAAAGATTCCGAACTGAGTCTCGCTCTCACGCAATTCAAGACGTTCGGCGAACACCTCTCCGATATCACGAAACCCGATAGCGCGCTCTCGAACTCGCTTGCCAATATCGAAAAAATCAGCACCAGCCTGACGGAGAACGACAATATTGAAGTGACATTGCGAAACCTGCGGAGTTCGTCCGACAAACTGAAAGTTGCCATTACCGACCTGGAGCCGGCTGGCGAAAACATCAAGCAGTTTAGCGAGACAATAAAAACTCAGCCGTGGCGTCTCATCTGGCCTTCGACGAAGAAATATCCGGAAGCATCACCGACACCTGCTATCGCCCGCGAGGGAACGATCACTGTGCGCAAGACGTCGAGAGCAAAACCGCGGGCTACTCCTACCACCCGTACGAGCAGGCGATAACGTAATTCACGCGATCATCTGTAGCCACCGCCCTGTGGGCGGTCGAGAATTGCAGCAGGGAAGTCACCGCACAGGAACGCGTTACTGGTCGGGGCCACCGCCGGCCATCTTTTCTAATTCCTGGTTATGTTTCTCGTTAGCCTGCTTGATGCCATCAACTTTCTTCCTGAGCCTTTTTCCATCATAGCCAACGAGATCCGCCGCCTCCAAGATTTTTGTGCTGCCAGGTGTGCTTTGAGAAGTGGGACTTGTGACGACACTTTCCTTCTCACATCCAAATGAGAGCAATGCCATCGCGAAAATCATTGCGATGAACGTTGCGCGAAGTGCGTTATTCATCAGCCTAACGATACAAATGGGCGTCGTGGTAACAGATACGGTGAAAGCATTAGATGTTTTGTTGCTGATCATCGGGATGTCATTTGGGAATTTTCCCGCTGGTCGACGGTTGGCTGCGGCACATGGCTAGACCTTTCGAGCGTTGAAATAGGTGTCGAATCACAATCGCCACAATAACAAAGGCGATAGAGGGAACCCAAATCCAAATGAACTCACTTCGCAGTACTGATACACCTTGAGTGGAGAAAAAGTCCGAACCGATCGGAGAGACGTCAATCGGACGAATGGGGAAGAAATAGCGACTCGCGTCGAAAGGTGAAAAGAAGGCGATGCCAAGCCCGCCATTCGTAAAGGCGTCGAGCAAACTATGCGATGCGCTTGCGAGAAACAGATAGATCCAAAGAATGGCGCGGCGGGCTAATCCGATGACGTATGGTGCGCCTACGAACCAGGCAAGAACACTACAACAAAAGGCGAACAAAAGAGAATGCGTGAGACCGCGATGTCCCCACAGCGCTCCGTAACGGATGCCAAACTGAAAGCCGTAAACATCTACATCAGGCGCTATCGCGCAGATAGCCCCAAGAATGATTAGTCGACGAGGAACGCAATGAGCTGGGAATCCGCTCGTCAGTGCGGCCGCCGAAACCGCGTGCGTCATGATTGTGGGCATGGACGTCTAATAATGGCTATATGGAATTTTGGACCTAACTCCATTATAGACGCCAAACCTCTCGGGAGGGCGAACTGCAAAGCTGACTCGGCTTACGGCCCGTAGCTTTTACTGAATTTCTTTCGGGACTCTGCCTCAGGTTCAGATGAGGCGACAGGTGAAGATTGCTCAGGGTCGGCTGAGGTCGGTTGTTCCGCTGGTTGTGACGGCGTCG
>Ga0310810_10007268_pt1 | contig 12612 bp, 6 predicted proteins | sample NCmetagenome_FD_207641 | JGI IMG/M metagenome (GOLD analysis project Ga0310810, IMG submission 207641) | Soil microbial communities from experimental microcosm in Duke University, North Carolina, United States - NC | ecosystem: Engineered > Artificial ecosystem > Soil microcosm > Unclassified ... | reverse complement strand
TTGAGCGGACCTTACGCCGCTAAATGCCACGCCCTTGCAGTCCCGCACGCGACTTGATCTGCTGTGATGAAAAACTGGTGGCTGAAAATCTGGCGTGTCGACCCGAACCCCGAACCCGAACCCCGAACCCGAACCCGAACCCGAACCGAGAACCCGAACGAGAGCGAACCGCCGCACCGCCGCACCGCCGAACCCAGAACCGCAGCGAAGAAAAAAAGGGCGGCCCAGTTTCCTGAGCCGCCCCCTCCCCTCCTGGCGTTATTGGATGGTGGTTTGGGCCGCCGTACGAATCAGAATTGAATACGCGCGCCGAGCTGCAGCTTCCGCGGCGTGTAGCTGGTGTTGTAGTCGGTCAATACCAGGAACGTCGACTGCGTGTTCAGGTTCCCGCCCGGGTTCGCGAAGTTCGTGTGGTTCGTCAGATTGAAGACGTCCGCCGCGATTTCCAGCGTGCGTCCGCCGGTCAGCGGGAACTTGTACCCAAAGCGCATATCGAGCTCGAAGAACCCCGGCCCGCGCGCGCCGTTGCGCTCACTCTTGTAGTCCTTGAGCGTGTACGTGTCGGTCGTGCCGAACGCCTGATATGACCCCGCCGGGAGCGGTTCCGCCTGGATGCCGTTCTGGTCGGGATCGATGGCGCTGTTGGTGAGCGAGAACGGATTGCCGCTCAGGGCGCGCGCCACCCAGCTCAAATTCAGTCCGTGGGTCCGCGGCACGAGCGCGGTCCCGCTGACGGTGAAGTTGTGGTGGATGTCGAAATCCGTCGGGCCTTCGTTCAAATCCAGGTTCATGTCCTGTCCGACCTGGAAGTTGCTGCCCGGGGCGCCGTTGCCCGACGTGTTCCCGCGCGAATTGCCGTAGGTGTACGACACCTGCGCGCTGTAATTCTGGCTGAACCGCTTCTTCATCTGCAGCAGGATCGCGTCGTAATCCACCCGGCCGGTGTTCACGAACTGATTCACGTTGCCGACGAAGTTCTTGAAGGTCGGATGGATCCCCTGCACGAACGTCACCGCATCCGTGAGAGCCGGGCTGCCGATTCTGACGGCCGTTGACTGGTTCACGTTCGGCGTCGGACGATGCGACGGGTTGAGGTTGAGGATCATCAGCATCTGGCGTTGGCGGTTGTGCACGTAATCGCCGGACACGCTGAGATTCGCCGCGAGCTGCCGCTCGTAGCCAATCGTGAACTGGTCCGTGTACGAGGCGTGCCGATCCGGGTTGTCGAACGTGACGGTCCCGGTGTTCTGGAGGAGTCCCCCGCCGCCGCCGAGTTGCTGCAGCAGGCCCTGGTTGATCGTCGGACCGTTCACGAGGAACGGATCGGTCGGCAGCAGACCGTTGCGCGGTCCGAGATCGGGGCCGTTGACCGGCGTGGTGAACGTCGTCGACGACACAAACGGCGTTCCGGTCCACAGACCGCCGATGAGTTCGAGGTGCTGCCGTTCGTAGAACCGCCCGTATCCGCCGCGTACGACCGCCTTGCCGTCGCCCATGTCGTAGGTCACGCCAACCCGCGGTGCGAAGTTGTTCGTATCCTTCGGCGCTTTCGAGACAAACGGGTCGTCTGTTTCTGGAATCGGGAAGTTCTCGAGGTCGTAACGCACGCCCAGGCTCAGCGTCAGCTTCGGGGTAAAGCGCCATTTGTCCTGCACGAACGCCGCGAGATAGTGAATCTTCTCGTAGGTGGTCGTCGTGCCGCCAAGCCGAATGGAGAACCGATCCGGATAGGTCCGCGGATCGTTCGCGTTGAACGGCTTGTCGTTCTGGCCGAACGAGAACGTGCCGTTCGCGTTGCCGTCGTTCAGGTTGTTGGCACCCGTGTACTCGTACTGGGCGCCGAACTTGATGTCGTGGTCGCCGTGCTTGTTCGGCACGAACCAGGCGAGCGTCTCATCGAGCTGGATCGCGTCGTCGATACGGGCCTGCGCCGTGTTGTCCTGCTGATCGGAGTAGGTCTGGTACGCCAGCGTCGGCGGGCACTTGGACAGATCGCGGCCGCTCGTGTTGTAGCAGTGGTTGGCAAACGCGACGTTCTCGCGCGTCCATGTCAGGCGCAGCGTATTGACCTTGGTGTTCGAGAGGACGCTGTTCACGTCGGTCGACAGCGTCTGGTCGACGTCCGATTCCTCCCGCGCGCCCGCCAGCGACACCCGGTTGATGATCTGATTCAGCTGCGGCGACTGCTCACGCAGCCAGCGCACGCTGTACGTGTTGTTCTTCGTCAACTGGTGATCGCCCCGGAGGATCGTGTTCCACACGCGATCCAGCGTGGCAGTCGTCGTGTTCAAGTCCGGCCGCGCCGGGATGTTGATCGTGTTCGGCCGGTCGATCGCGAAGCGCTCGAGGCTGAAGAAGTAGTGGAGCTCGTTCTTGACGATCGGTCCGCCGACCGTGCCGCCCCAGCGGTCGTACTTCGTGTCCGCTTTCGGAAGGTTCTCTTCCTTCGCGAAGAAGTCCTTATTGGTCCACGCGCCGCGCTGGAAATAGCCGAACGCGCTGCCGCGCAGCTCGTTCGTCCCGGCCTTTGTCACCGCGTTGATCACGGCACCGCCCGTGCGGCCGAATTCCGCGTCGAACTGATTGGTGATGACCTGGAACTCCTGAATCGCCTCAATGGGCGTCCGCGCCTGCGTGCCCGCGCGCTGCCCGATGACGTCGTCGTTGTTGTTGCCGCCGTCGAGCATGTAGTTGTTGTTGCGCGGATCCTGCCCGTTGACGCTGATCGAATCGCTGCCGAACGACTCGGTGCTGATCGAAGGGACAATGCCGGGGAGCAGCCCCACGAAGCCGACGAAGTTCCCGTTCACACTCGGGAGTTCCACGAGCGTCTGGTTCGTGATGTTGCCGCCGATTTCCTTGGACGTGACATCGACCAGCGGCGACTCGGCGGAGACGTTCACGGTCTCTTCGAGCGAGCCGACCTCCATGGTCACATCGATGGACGTCGTGTTGCCGACCGAGAGCTGAAGGTTGCCGCGGGTGAACTTCTTGAAGCCCTGAAGCTCGGCGACGACTTCATAGGTGCCGGGCGTCAGGCCGCTCGCGATGAACGAGCCATCGCTGCCGCTCTGCGTTTCGCGGAACATGCCGGTCGCCTGATTGCGCACCGTGACGGTGACGCCGGGAAGCACCCCGCCCTGCGAGTCGACAACCTTTCCCCGAAGCTCGGTAGTGCCCTGCTGGGCGTAAGTAGGTACAGTGAGAAGCAGGAGCGCGAACAGCGCTCCCAACACACGACGGAACATAAGCGGTCCTCCCAACGGCTTACGAGTCGACCGATTCGGACTTTTGGACGGGCAGGATCCTGATTCATGGATCCTGGCGGAGCCGAAGAAGTCTAAGTATTTGATTCTGTACAGGTCTCCCAGGGATACGCGCGGTATACAGCAAATAAAATGCCGCGACCGACACTCCACCAGCGTATTGGTATCAGGTCATGGCGACGCCGGCGAGCTGGCCGCGCATGAGCGCGTCCTTCATCAACCGGCTGCCGCAATCGAGGTGGGCCTCCATGCGATCGCGCGCCGCGGTGGGGTTCCGGGCGGCAATGGCGTCGACGATCTCGCGGTGCGCGTCCGACGCGCTGTCTTGAAACGGCCCGAAGCTGACGCCGAGCGACATGAACCGGTCGACCTGCCCAAGGCACCGTTCGATGAGTTCCAGCGCGAGGCCGTTCCGGGCGACCGCGGCGATCGCGAGGTGAAACTGGACGTTCGCGATTTCCGATTCGCGAAAATTCTGGGCAGCCCCGATCGGAACGCTGGCGAGGCGGCGCAGGCGCTCGACGTCCTCGGGAGTGGCGAGTTCGGCCGCGCGCGCGGCCGCGGCGCCTTCGAGCAAACGTCGCACGTCGAACGTGTCGTGGATGTGCTGGACCGTGACGCGGGCGACGAAGTATCCATGCCCAAGCACGCGCTCGAGGTACCCCTCCTGCCACAGCCGCGCGAGGCCCTCGCGAATCGGCGTGCGGCTCATGCCGTGCTCGGTTGCGAGGCTGACTTCTGACAGCGGCGCGCCAGGCCGATAGCGGCCCTCCACGATCCCGGCTTTGAGGTTGCGGTAAGCGCGTTCCACATGCGGCGCCGCATCCTGCCCGTCCCGGGCCGGCGATGCTTCACGCCGCGTCCGTCCCCGCGCAATGGAAGGGTGCTTCAAGGCCGATGAGTATACTCACGGGATACGCAGGCGGCAAGCGTAACAGTAGCCAGTCGTCCGTTTGGAAGTTGGGCATTGGGAGTTGGGCATTGGGAGTTGGGAATTGGGAGTTGGGAATTAAAGATGCTATCCTCCCTGTAGCCTTCTCCCAGCAGGCTCCTGCGAAGCGTTTCCCAAAATCAACCGGGGCGAGAACCAGTCATGCGCATACGTCCGCTTTCGACCTTCGTCTGCCTGCTCGCAGCCATGACCGTCGCTTCTCCGGCTGTCGCGCAGTACGGCGGCTCGGGTCTGTCGAACCGCGCCACCGGAGAGAATTACCGCGTCGAGGCCGGCATCTTCTTCTGGGGGCCCTCCCCCGACATCGTGATTGCCAGCGAGGGCCTCGGGCAGGAGGCCGACAAGATCGACTTCGTCAACGACCTCGGCATCGAGAAGAGCACGTTCAAGCAGTTCAAGATCACGCTGCGGCCTGCCACGAAGCACAAGTTTCGCTTCGAGTTCACGCCGATCCGGTACAACGCCGCCCAGACGATCACGCGCGTGTTCGTGTTCAACGGCCAGCGGTACACGATCGGTCTTCCGGTGCAGACCGCCGTGCAGTGGAACGCCTACCGTTTCGCGTACGAATGGGACTTCGTCTATCGTGACCGCGGCTTCGCCGGCCTCGTCCTCGAAACGAAGTACACGGATATCCAAGCCTCGCTCGATGCGACGTTCGCGGGCGTGACGGACCACGAGTTCACACACGCGAAAGCGCCGATTCCTGCCATCGGCCTCATCGGCCGCGGCTACGTCGCGCCCAATATTTCGATCACCGGCGAATTCACCGGGTTCAAGCTGCCCGAGATCGGGTCCGCCGACAGCGACAACCATTACAGCGGCAAATACTTCGACTTCGACCTCTACGGGACGGTGAACTTCACCGACAACTTCGGCGTGGATGCAGGGTACCGCTCCTTCGACGTCGATTACCTCGTCAAGCGCGATTCGGGCACGCTCAAGTTGAAGGGCCTGTATATCGGTGGCAAGGCGAGGTTCTGAGAGAGAAAAGCGATAACGACACAACTACGCAACTGCCAACGATACAAGGTGACAACTTCCAGTTTGTCACCTCGATTAGCTGGAAGTTGTGTCGTTGGGTCGTTGACGACGTCACCTGACGCGCACGTACACCCCCAGAAACCGAGCATCCCTGTTGCCCGGCTCGGTTTCCGAAGGCCGGAAACCAGAGGATGATGTAAGCCTGATCAGCGCGGCGTTGCGTGGCGAATCGATGGGCACGCGCACGTCGCGCTCTTCGCCGGGCGCGAGCGTCACCACGTCCCGCCACTGGCCGGCTTCGAGCGTGACCTCGTTCTGCACCGGCGCGTTCCGCACAGCGATGTCGATCGATGCCGCCGGTGGGTCAGGCGCGATGACGATGGATGTAGATCGCGAGCCGCCCACCCAGAAGCCCGACGGCTCCGCGAAGGACCGGTCGTCCAGGAAGAACACGACCGCCGAACCGTAGCGGACCGCTCGACGCGCCAGACCGTCTGTCAGCCGCTCCCCGGGCGACAGCAGGTGGACGGGCCGGAGTGTCAGGCGGCGGATCGCGTCCCGCGCAGTTTCGTCCGAACGAACGACGATCGAACGGACGTCGACGGGAAATCGCAGCAGCACGCCATGTTCGAACGTCGAGAGCGGTTCGGTCGCAATCGCGAACTGATCCTGCGCAATGCCGGCCATCACCCAGCCTTCAGCGGGCGGTCCCGTGACCGATAACCGGTAGTCACCCGCCGGGATCGCCGGCAGCACCGCGACCGATCGGTTGCTTCGTGGCGCGCCACGGGAACCGCTCGTGCCGGGATCGACCTCGATCGTAATCGAGGCCGCGTAGCGCGCGGACGGAACGACCCGGTATCGCCGCAGATCGACGACCAGGGTCGGCGCCGACGAGAGGGTCCGCAGAGCGGACAACTCCGAGAACGGCTCCCGCAGGGGCTCCGCCGCCGAAAGATGCCAGACGATGGTCGCGCACGCCATCGTGGCAAGCGCGCTCGACCACGTGACGATCGTCAGCAGCCGCTCCGGTGCGCTCCGCGATCGCCAGCGCGCGACGGCGGCGATGAGGGCGCATGCCACGAGCCACGGCAGCGCAGCGAGCGTGCCCGCCCGCGCGGCCGTCTGCCTCGCGCCAATGGCTGTTCCGACAGGCAGCGGGACGTATGCGGGAAGCGCGGACGACAGATCGACGGCGCGGCTCGCCCACTCGGCCCACGGCGCGGGCGTCATGCCGGCGTCGTTACGGGCGTGATAGGCGAGACGGCCGCCGCCAGCGCCGGCCGTGACTGCGGAAATCCAGAGCGTGACGACCAGGGCAGCCAGCATCACGGTCCGAATACCGCGATGGGCTGCGGATGCGGACCACGCGCGCGCGGCGGGAATGGCGAGCGGCAGCAGCACGGGCACGAGGAACCGTGCCGGACCGCTCCAGCCCGCCCACCACATCGCGAACGTCGCCACGATCAGCAGGTACGGAACGACCATGACCGCGTAGTCCACCGCGAGGCGCCGCGCGTGCGAGAACCCGGCGAGCGCGACCGCGAGCGCCGGCGCCGTGAAGAACAGCCCGAAGCCCTGATCGAAGAGGAGGCCGCCAAGACCATTCGACAGATACGCGAAGGAGTTCTGCGCCTGCCGACCATACGGCGCGGAGGGGTCGGGCATGCCGTACACGATGACGAAGAAGAACAACCAGCCGAGCGCGCTGACTGCGGGCACGCTGAGAAAGGCAATCGCCTTGGCCACCGGATTCGGCGTACGCGCGAGCCGCACGAGGATCAATCCGCCCAGCGTGGCCGCGAGCACCGCGAAACGCGTGTGCATCCAGGGAAGGAGGGCGAGCGCGAGCCCGTGCAAGAGCCAGGGCTGCCATCGCGTGCTGTGGTCGCTCGCTTCCCACTCCGTACGCATCAGCGCCCACACACCGGTCAGCACGACGGCCGCGCCCGGGCCGTCCGGATACACCGTGTAGGTCTCCACGAGAAACGGACACGCGAGCGCAACGCTGGCCCAGCCGAACCACGCCGCCGCTGCGCTGGTCGTCGCGCGCCACGCGAGCCACCACGTCAGCGCCCCCGCCGCAGCAGCCACGAGGATCAGGAACAGCACAACCCCGCGGTAGCCGCCGATCGCAAACGCCGGCAGCACCAGCGCCGGAAGGCCGGGCGCGTGGATCGAATACACGGCGCCGTTGCGGCCGCGCTGGACGAAGTCCGGCTTCAGATCGCCGGCGAAGTACGCGTGGTAATCGCCGCGCTGATGGTTGTTCTCGATCTTCAGGTCGTGGTCGTAGAGCAGACTCTGGGTGATGACGAGATAGTGCGGCTCGTCGCCGCCGGGCAGCGACGGCGATGCGCACCAGGCCGCGGCGGCGAAGACGACGAACGAGAGAACGGCCGCGTGGAGGCACTGCCGGCGCGGCGGGGTGGCATTGTAGTAGGTGGTATTGCGCTGCACGACCGCAAGGACCGCGATGGCGCACGCGATCCAGAGCAGCGTCAGGATCGGCCCGGTCCAGAGGAGAAACGCCGCCGGCACCCTGAACGGAAGCCACGGCAGGAGAACGAACGCGAGCGGCGACAGCGCGATGAGGACGCCGCGCGATCGCGCCGGCGGCCACGCGGCGCCACACGCGGCGGTGCCCGCGAGCAGCGCAATCCCGATGTAAGCGGGATCGATGGGCAGGAGTGCCACGCGGGTTGCGTCGCCAGCCGCGACCACCAGCGAGCCATACGACAGCCAGGCCGCGGCAGCCGCGACCGCGCCCGCCAGCACGGCATACACACGCGACGAAGGTAGAATGCGCAATTCTACATGGAGTACCGCTCGGACCTGCGCGTCCGCGAAACGGCGAGCATCTGGGTCGCCGGCGCCGCGCTCGCCATCCTGATGACGTGGCCGCTCGCCGCAGGTCTCGGCCACCTTGGCCGCACCACGGGAGCCGACGGACAGTTCAGTCTGTGGAACGTCGCCTGGGTCGCGCGCACGCTCGTCGCGAACCCCGCGGGGCTCTTCAACGCCAACATCTTCTATCCGCACAGAACGACGCTCGCCTACTCCGAAGCGAACCTGCTCGAAGGTGCGCTGGGCGTTCCGATCTGGTGGGCCACGCGCAATCCTTACGCAACGCTCAACGTCATCGTCCTGCTCGCCTTCACGACCTCGTTCGCCTGCATGTATTTCCTCGCGCGGCATCTTTCGCGCAGCCGCGCGGGTTCCGCGGTCGCGGGCATCGCTTACGCGTACTGTCCGTACGTCTTCGCGCACACGCCGCACATCCAGTTGCTCGCGACTGGAGGGCTGCCGCTCTCAATGCTCATGCTGCAGAAGCTCGCCGACCGGCCGTCGCCGAAACGCGGCGTGCTGCTCGGGCTGGCGCTCGTGGCGCAAACGCTCGCATGCGCGTACTACGGCGTCTTCGCGGCGTTGATGGTCGCGTTCGGGACGCTGGTGTTGGCGGGCACGCGGCGCTTGTGGCGCTCGAGGATATTCTGGCAGTCGGTGGCCGCAGGGGCATTCGTCGCGCTGGCGGCGACGATTCCGGTGTTCCTCGAATACGTGCGCGTCAAGAGCGAGACCGAGTTCGGCCGGACGATCGCCGACGCGGCGCGATGGTCCGCAAAACCGCAGGACTACATCGTCTCGTCTGCGCACGCCCACGCCTGGCTCCTGGCCATCGCCCGCCGCTTCGAGCACTGGGAAGAAGTGCTCTTTCCGGGCATGCTGGCGCTCCTTCTCGGACTGGCCGGCCTCGTGCTGTGCGCGCGCCGCAGCGCATCGCGCCAGGCGCGGGAGGCGGCTCTCCTCTACGGCTCACTGGGCGGCCTGGCGCTCTGGAGTTCGTTCGGACCGGCCGCAGGCCTGTATCGCGTCCTCTTCCACCTGCCGCTCTTTTCGTTTCTTCGAGCGCCCTCGCGTTTCGGTCTCGTCGTCGTCTTCGCGCTTGCGGTGCTGGCCGCCTTTGCCGTCCGAGCGCTGCTCGATCGTTTCGCAAGTCACATGCGCGCGCCAGTGGCCGCCACACTCGTGGCCGCCGCGCTGCTCGAATTGAACGTGCTTCCGTTTCCGTGGGAGCGCGCGCCGATGGTGCCATCGCCGTATCGCGTGCTCGCGTCGCTCCCTGTTTTCCCTGTAGCGGAGTTCCCGTTTTACAGTGAGCGCGTCACGTTTCCGCTTCACGCGCAATACATGCTGTTTTCAACGACGCACTGGATGCCGCTCGTGAACGGCTACAGCGACGTGATCCCGCTCGATTTCCGGGAGTCCGCCGCGGTGCTTGGTGCGTTTCCTTCGAGAGAAGCGTTCGCCGTGCTTGCGCACCATCGCGTGCGCTACATCGGTGTGCACTGGGACATGTACGGCCCGCGCGCCGAGGCGACCCGCCATGCGATCGATGGGTACGCTGGCAACTTGAAGGTTCTCGCGGCAGATGCGCGGATGACGCTGTATGAGGTGGTGCGTTACCCCTGACGCCGCGTGAGCGTCGTGGTTCTACCCGCCGCCTGTTTTTCTGCGTGCCGGTTTCTTCTTCTTCGCGGCGGCCTTCTTTTTCGCCGTGCTCTTCTTCGAAGGACTGCTCTTCTTCGCGGCGGGTGCAACTGTGGAGGTCGCGCTTGCAGGACGCGGTGCAACCCGGATCGGCTGCCCGCCCGCTTCACCGTACAACCGCCGATAGTCTTCCGCCGTGCCGAGGATGCGCTTTACGTAGTTCTGTGTCTCGGGGAACGGGATGTCGTCGATGAACTCGTCCTCGTCCAGGCCGGGCCGTTCGGCTTTCCAACGCACCACGCGGCTCTCACCGGCGTTGTAGCTGGCGAGCGCGTAGTATGTGCCGCCGAATTGCTGCACCAGTTTCGCGAAATACAGCGTGCCGAGGCGGATGTTCAACTCGGGGTTCGTCAGCATGGCCGTATTGAAGCGGCGGATGCCGAGCGACTGCGCGAGGCGGCGTCCCGTCGCGGGCACGACCTGCATCAGCCCCCACGCGTTCGCGTTCGAGCGTACGCCCGCTTCGAACGTCGACTCCTGCGCGATGAGCGCTGCAACGATATAGGGATCGAGGTCGTGCTGGGCGGAGTAGCGCTTGATCGAATCCCAATAGGTGAGCGGATAGATGACCTGCAGAATTTCCGGCGGCAGATCCTCGCCGCCCGAGGCGAGGTGCTGCGGATACGCCCGCCGCATCAGCGTGATCGCTTTTCGCAGTTCTCCTTTCTGGTGGTAGACCCATGCGATCGTCGCGTCGATCACCGGCGAGTTGCCCCACGCCTTCTGCGCGTATCGCAGCTCGTCCAGCCCGTCGTCATAGAGACCCGCGGCGAGCAGCTTCTGTATCACGGCGGCATTGGGCGGGAGTTCGACGGCCGGCGCCTGCGTCGACCGTGCCGACGCCGGAACGACAACACCGTCGCCGTCGGCGTGCCTTGCGCCAGCCGTCGACAGCCGACGGCCGGCGAGACGGCCGTAATACGAGTTCATGTAGTCGGTATAGACCAGGCGCAGCCGCGCGTTCGCCGTCGTGCGGTCGCCCATCTGCGCGCGTGCGCGGGCCGCCCAGTACAGATACGGCGGCCGGTAGTCCGAACGCGGGAACGCGGCCGCCGCGGCTTCGAACACGCGGACGGTCTCGGCGTAGTTCGCGGTCTTGTAGCACCACCAGCCGTACTTCCACGCGGCCCGCTCGGCGCGCGTGCCGTTCGGAAATTTCTCGAAGAGCTCCTTGAACGTCTGTGCGGCGAGCTCGTCCTCGTTCGCCAGAATGTAATACGTCCCGAGGTTGTTCAGCGCCTCTTCGGACCAGGAGCTGTCGGGGAAATCCGATACGAGCGTGTGGGTGAGCGCGATGTACTGATCGCGATCCCCGATTTCGCCGATCGCACCCAGGTAGAAAAACCGCGCCTCCGCGCGGCGAGACGCGCGATCCAGGTACGGCTGCAGCGCGTCGCGCGCCGCCGCGTACCGCTTCAGGAAGTAATCGCACTCCGCGAGCCGGAGGTCGACCAGCTCGCGGTCGTCACCCGTCGCCTGCTCCTGCAGCGCAGCCAGCGCGGTCCGTGCTTCCTGATACCGTTTCGCGCCAAACAGCAGCGACGCCCGTCCGAGATCGAGCTTGTAGCTGGTCTTGACGATCTGGTCCTGCAGCGATGCCAGTGGTGCCTCCGCGGCGTTAGCGGCATCGCTGAGCGGGAACTCGTAGTAGACGCGGACGTATGCCTCCGCGGCGCGCTTGCGATCGCCGGCGGCAAGCGCCGCACGGCCAAGCCGCATCAGCACGTCGTCTGGAGCCGACGTCTTCTGCGACGACAGCTTCTCGTAAATGTCGGCCGCACTCCTGGGATCGCCCGTCAGTTCGTCGGCTTCTCCAAGCGCGAGCCGTGAGGCAATCGAAAGGTTGCCGTCAGGCTTGCGTTCGACGAGCGCGGCGAGCACGCGCTTCGCCTCCGCCGCGTGAGACAGCCGCAGTTCCGAAAGACCCTGGTAATACGCGGCGTAATCGCCAAGCGCGGCGCCCTCCGCGTACGCCCGCTGCGCGGCCGCGAGCGCTCCAGCATAGTTGCCCGCGGCGTAAGCGGAGGCCGCGGCCGCGAGCGACGCGTTCTCGTGCTTGTCGCGCTCGGCGCGCGTCGGCGCGAGCCAGAAGTCGTCCACGTTCTGCGGCACCGCGGCGTGAGCGGTGGGAACCAGCAGCGGCTCCGCGGCGGGCGTGGGCGCGCTCTGCTGTGTCTGCGGATCCTGAGTCTGCGCGGTCGGATGGAAGGGCAACAGCAGCGCTGCCGCCACCGTCAGAGCGGCCGTGGTGGGACGAGATACGAGCATGGTGCTTAGACTGCGGTGCCGAGCAGGGCCGCGTCGCCGTCCGCGAGCGCCTGCACGAGTTCCTGCTGAAAGTACGTCGCGCGTCCGCCAATGGTCGGCGGCACGCGTTCCTCATAGAGCCGGCGCGCCCGATCGATCTCGGGCCGCAGCCGCTGGAGCAGGTCACGCTGCTGGCGGCCGAGGCGGATGGCCGACTCGTTGTACAGCTTGATTTCGGACAGCAGCAGCCGCGCGTAGCGTCGGGCGCGCTGCTCGTCTTCGACCCGCGGCGGTGCTATCGCCAGCATATCGCCGTTTCTCGGCGCGACGGCCTGGACGGTCCGCGCAGCGGTGACGGCGCCGAGCACGAGCGACGCGTGGCGGGCCATCGCGTCGACCGCGTCGGTCCAGTCGCGGCTGGACGGGTGCGAATAACCCTTCGACCCGTAGACGTCCAGCACGTTGACCGCCGCGTCGGCATACAGGACCGCGACGACGCGTTCGCCGACGCTGAGCGGAACCGCAATCCCCGTCTGCTCGGGTCCGATCGCGGCAAATGCCGGAGGTGGGACGTCCATGCTCGACAACTGCATCTCGCGGCTGCGGACGGCG
>Ga0310810_10007267_pt1 | contig 12613 bp, 14 predicted proteins | sample NCmetagenome_FD_207641 | JGI IMG/M metagenome (GOLD analysis project Ga0310810, IMG submission 207641) | Soil microbial communities from experimental microcosm in Duke University, North Carolina, United States - NC | ecosystem: Engineered > Artificial ecosystem > Soil microcosm > Unclassified ... | reverse complement strand
TTCGACAGCTTGGACAACGCGGGTCGCTACATCTATCGAATCGCGCCCGACGGATCGGGACTCGAACGCATCACGCATGAAGGCAATGAGAGTCGCCCCATCGTGAGCCCCGATGGAGCGACGGTATTCGTGTCGCGGATCGAGAGCGGAGAAGCCCACGCCGGGCGAGTTCCGTCACAGGGTGGCAACATCGCCACTATTTCCAAGGCGATTTTTTCACCCATCGGAATCTCACCTGACGGCACAACACTCGTCGGGGCGACGTGGAGCGAGGAGCACCGCCGTTCCGTTGTCGCGTTGCTGGACGCGGCGGGCAGCGAACCAAGGCTGCTGCCGGATATTCCCGTGGCGACAGCGAACTTCAGTCCGGACGGTCGGTCTCTCATCTTTCCTGACCTGGCGGCGCGCCCGGTGCGCCTGATGGTCCGCCCCCTGCCGGATGGAGTCGCCAAACCCATCGGTCCGCCGGTCACAGGTCTCACATTTGGCGGGGCGCTGTCACGCGACGGTCGGCTTGCGCTCTCGCGCGGTACCCGTCACAGCGATGTCGTCCTGATCAGCGCCGTTCGGCCGCCAAAGCCATCGCCGTAGCGCTCACGGGGACCGGGCCGGGTGTCGAATCGCCCCAGTGGCGACTCCGATTTTGTAACCTGCTGCGCAATCACGTTACAGTCCGGCGGGGCGCACACCGTGCGCTCGGGCGTTTTTACGAGGAAAAGGCGTCGGTATCGCGATTGCCATATCAGCCTCATGGCCCGACGACACCCGCTCCTGCGGGTAATGCTCATGCTCATGCCGCTGATGGCGAGCACCGCGCGGTTGCATGCCCATAACGCTGATACGCCGATCGCCGTCACCCAGGAACTGAACCGCTGCCTGACGATGGTGAGGATTGCCGCGACGCGCCGGCCGGCCGCATCGCGTTCTAACGAGCGACGCGAAACCCGTAGTCTGTATATCGGAACGACGGATCGAGCTTGCTTCGCTGGGTCACGCGCGAAATCGTAACGGCGTGCCGCCACGCACCCCCGCGCGACGCGCGCCTCACGCCGCGGTCCGGACCGGATGGATTTCTTTCCGGGGACGCGCCGTAGTAGTCCTTGTCGTGCCAGTCGGCACACCACTCGTGCACGTTCGCCGCAATCCCGTAAAGTCCGAAAACAGTCGGCTCACCGAGCGAGACGGGCCACGGCCCCTCCAGCGGACCTCGGCCCTGGTTGGGAATCCACGGTGGAATGGCGTCACCCCAGGGAAACTGCCCGTCCTGTTTTCCGCGTGCCGCGAACTCCCACTCAGCCTCCGTGGGCAGCCTCACGGCGCGTCCTTCTTCCCGTGACCGCCACGCGCAGTACGCCAGCGCGTCGTTCCAGCTCACCCCGACCACCGGCAGATCCGGTTTCGCCAACGAGGCGAGCGCCCAATCGCGGGGCAATTCGTGCCGCGTCCCATGCACGAACGTCTCGTATTCCGCACGCGTGACCGGAAAAACGGCGAGCTCGAAGGCGTCGACGAACACGCGATGCGGCGGCGCCTCGTCCTCCTGCCCGCGATCGGTTCCCATCGTGAACCACCCGGAGGGAACGGGGACGAAATCGGAGGTCACGGAGTAAATCTAACCACGGAGGCACGGAGCCACGTAGTTCATTCTTCAGGAGTTCGCCCGCGCTATGATTCGGCGCGATGCCATCGCCACCCTTTCGCCGCGCCGTCGCCGCGCTTTTCCTGGGAACCTTTGTCCTCTCCGCCTTTGCCCTCATCTCCCATGCCCAGAACGCGACGCGGGGAGCGATTCAGACGGCGGGCGGCGGACGAGGTCCGGGTGCGGCGCCAGACGCGAACGATCCCGCGAACGCCGGCGCCGACTTGTCCCCCAAGCCGCCGGTTCAGCCGCTGTCGCCGGCAGAAGAGGCGAAGCGTCTCTGGCTGCAGCCTGGCTATCGGATCGAGCCGCTGTTGTCGGAACCGCTCATCCAGGATCCCGCGCAAATCGCGTTCGACGGCAACGGGCGCATGTTCATCGTCGAATTGCGCGGCTATTTCCAGACGCCGGAAGGCATCGATCTCATTCCACCAATCGGCCGAATCTCCATGCACGAGGATCGTGACGGCGACGGCACGTTCGAACAGCACTCCGTCTTCGTCGACAACCTCGTGTTTCCCCGCTTCGTGCTGCCGTTCGGCGCCAACACAATCCTGACGATGGAGACGAACGCTGACGAGGTGTGGAAGTACACCGACACGAACGGCGACGGGGTGGCGGATAGAAAGGAGCTGTTCACCACGAACTTCGGACGTGCCGGCAACATGGAGTCCCAGCAGTCCAGCCTGTTCTGGGCGATGGACAACTGGCTGTACAGCACGGTCAATGCATTCCGCCTGCGGTGGACGCCGACGGGGCTTCTCAAAGAGCCGACGGGACCGAACAGCTCACAGTGGGGCGTCACGCAGGACAACGACGGCAAGGTCTGGTTCCAGGGTGGCGCGAGCGGGATGGTCGGTTACTTCCAGTTCCCGGTGCATTACGGCAACTTCGCGTGGCCCGATCAGTACGAGCCGGACCTCAACATCGTGTGGGGAGCTCCGCACCGCATCGGCGACATCCAGGCCGGGGTGCCCGGGACGCGCATGCCGGACGGTTCGCTGATCTATGCGACCGCGGCGGCAGGGAACGAAGTCTATCGCGGCGATCGGTTGCCGAAGGATCTGGCCGGCGATTACCTGCACGGCGAGGTCGTCGCGCGAATCGTGCGGCGGCTCCGGCCCGTCGACATGGAAGGGCTGACACGGCTCCAGAATGTCTACCCCGGCTCCGAATTCATCAAGTCGATGGATCCGCTGTTCCGGCCGGCCGACGTGACCACCGGTCCCGACGGCACGCTCTACATCGCCGATCTGTATCGCGGCATGATTGAAGGGGCTGAGTGGGCGAAGGAGGGCACGTACCTCCGCGAGAAGATCAAGCAGCACCAACTGGACAAGATCGTCAATCACGGCCGCATCTGGCGATTGACGTACGACGGCATCGCCCGCGATCGCACGCGCCCGCGGATGCTGAACGAGACACCGGCGCAGCTGGTGGCGCACTTGTCGCACCCCAACGGCTGGTGGCGCGACACGGCGCAACAGCTTCTCGTTCTCAGGCAGGACAAGTCGGTCGTGCCCGCACTGCTAAGGATTGCCCGAACGTCGAACAACCTGCTCGCGCGGTTTCACTCGTGGTGGACCCTCGAAGGTCTCGGCGCGCTCGACGCGGCGCTGACGCGAGAGGCACTGCACGACGCCGAGCCGCGCATGCGGATCCAGGCCATGCGCGTCAGCGAGACGTTGTACAAGGCCGGCGATCACTCCTTCGAGACCGACTACCGGACGGCGCTGAAGGACCCCGACGCGCGCGTCGTCATCCAGGCAATGCTGACGATGAACGTCCTGAAGGTGGCGGAGACGCCCGCCGCGGTCAAGACGGTGATCGCCGACAACAAGGCGCGCGGCGTGCAGTTTGTCGGCGACCGGATCGTCACGGCGGCGGCGTCGCGCGGCGGCGGACGCGCCGGCATCACGCCGGAACAGCAGAACTCGCTCGACCGGGGAGCGGCGATCTACAACGAAGTCTGTTTTGCCTGTCACAGCAGCGACGGCCGGGGAACGCCGACACCGGGAGCTGCGGCCGGCTTCACGCTCGCACCATCGCTTGCCGGATCGCCACGCGTGACCGGTCATCGTGATTACGTCATCAAGGCGCTCCTGCACGGCCTGACGGGCTCCATCGATGGCAAGACATATCCGCAGGTAATGGTCGCGATGGGGACTAACAAGGACCAGTGGATCGCCGACGTGTCATCGTACGTGCGGAACAGCTTCGGCAACACCGCGACATTCGCGACGGCCGACGATGTCGCGCGGACGCGCGCCGCGACGGACGGGCGGGCCGCATGGACGGTCCCGGAGCTCGAAGCCTCGCTGCCCCGGCCGCTCGTCCCCGACGCCACCTGGAAGGTGACGGCGAGCCACGACGCGAGGCCGCGGCCGCAGGCAAACGCGGAAGGCGGGTACAACTACGCAAGTAACGCCGCCGGCGCATTGAACTTCATGGGGTGGACCACCGGCGTCCCGCAGCAGGCCGGCATGTGGTTCCAGATCGAGCTGGCGGCGCCGGTGATGTTGACCGAGATCCAATTCACCTCGTCCTCGGTCGGCGGTCGCGGTGCGACAACTTCGGGCTGGACCTATCCCCAGACGTACCGGGTTCAGGTGTCGTCAGACGGGTCGACGTGGAACGGGCCGATCGCGGAAGGGCAGGGAAGTCCGGGTGTCACCGTGATCGCGTTTCAACCGGTCAGCGCGAGGTTCGTCCGGATCACACAGACCGCGATGCCGGATGTCGCTTTGCCGTGGTCGATGCGTCTGCTGCGCCTGTACGAGGCCTCACCTACGCCAGGAGGACGGAAATGAGGATGATGCGTGTCCTGTTTCTGTGCGGGCTGTGCGTCATGGTTGCGCGGCCGTCGCCCGCCGGGTCGTTGCGCGCGGGCGCGGCACGCGTCGACATCACGCCGGCGGCCGATGCGGCGCTGCCCATGGCGGGCTTTGCGAGCCGCGCACAAGGGTTCAAAGGCATTCACGATCACGTGTACGTGCGCGCCATCGTGATCGACGATGGGACGACCCAGGGAGCGCTCGTCGCGTGGGAATCACTGTTCGTTCCCAACGCGGTCTGGGAGGAGACATCGAAACGGATCGCCTCCGAGACCGGCATAACGGCGGAACATGTGCTGTTGTCCGCCGTTCACGATCACGGCGCGCCGTCGCTCGTCATCGGCGCAGGCGACACCGGAACAGCGCGGATATGTCACAACCGTCGAGAACGCCGCCGTGGAGGCTGTCCGGCGGGCAAAGGCGCAGCTGCAACCGGCCCGCGCCGGGATCGGCACGGCCAAGGCATACGTGAACGTGAATCGCGACGAGGTCTCTCCCGGACGCGGACTATGGCTTGGCTTCAACGAGGACGGGCCGTCCGACAAGACCGTCACCGTTCTGCGCTTCGACGATCTCAGCGGCCGGCCGATTGCGCTCTGGATCAACTACGCCGTGCACGCCGTGGTCATGGGACCGGACAACTATCAGATTACCGGCGACCTCGCCGGCGCGACATCGCGTTTTGTCGAACAGCATTATCTCGGCAACGACAAACCCCGGAGCGACGCGGGCATGCGGGTGCGGCTGCGACCTGAAGAACGCGCGAGCGGCGACGGCGTGGTTGCGGTGTGGACGAGTGGCGCCGCCGGCGATCAGAATCCGGTCTCGGCAGCAGGCGGCGAGGACTTCACTCTGGTGGACTCGCTGGGAAAAATACTCGGCGAGGCGGTGCTGAGGGCCGCATCGAACGTGCAGGGCTCACCGGACGCAACGATTCGCGCTGGACAGACGGTCGTCACGTGCCCCGGCCGGCGCGTCGACCCCGGCCCTACACCACGCGCGCAGTACACCTTCACGGACGCGGATCCGGTCACCATCCGGCTGTCGCTGCTCACCATCAACGACATCGCTCTGGCCGGCGTGTCCGGCGAGGTATTCACGACGATTGCGCAACGGCTGCAGCGCGAGCTGGCGTTCGCCCACACCGTCATGGTGACGCACACGAACGGCTCGAGTGGTTACATCCCGAGCGACGCCGCGTTCGAGCCGGTGGGCTACGAAGTCACCGCGTCGCGTCTCAAGCCCGGTTGTGCCGAGGGCGCGATCGTGAATGGCTTGCGCGGCATCCTGACTCGGAAATGATGCAGGCAGGCGGATAACGTCTCCCAAAGGATCACTTAGAACAGCCGCGCACCGAGAGGGATCCCGGCGTCAGGTACGACCAGCACGACCGCGCCCTCCGCGTCCGGCACGCCGAGCGTCAGCACCTCTGACACGAAGGGCCCTATGCGACGAGGCGCGAGATTGACGACCCCGAGCACCAGGCGTCCCTCGAGATCCTCGCGCCTGTAGCGATGCGTGAGCTGAGCGGACGACCTCTTGATGCCGACATCGGCGCCGAAATCGATCGTCAGCTTGTAGGCCGGCTTGCGTGCCTCCGGGAATGCTTCCGCACGGATGATCCGTCCGACCCGCACATCCACTTTCTCGAAATCCGCAAATGAGATTGCATCCATGGTGTCGATCCGCGGCCGCGTTCTTCGACTAGGGTAAAGGGAGAGGCCCCTGAATGAAGCAATACCTGCTGAGCATCTACCAACCCGACGGTGGCACGCCACCGCCCGAGGTGCTGCAACGAGTCATGCAGGACATCGGCGCGATGATCGACGAGGCGAAACGCACCGGCGCGTGGGTGTTCAACGGCGGACTGGAACCGCCGGGCGCAGGGCGGGTTGTCCGGGTCAGCGGCGACGAGGCGCTCGTGACGGATGGGCCGTACATCGAAACGAAGGAACATCTCGGCGGGTTTCTGGTCGTCGAGGCCGCGGACATGGACGGCGCCATGGCATGGGCGCGCAGGCTTGCGCGCGCGGTGAGCCCGCTCGCCATCGAGGTCAGAGGCTTCCGCTGACCGGTGCATGCCGATCGAGTTTCAGTTCGAGGTGGCGGCGCACGTCGGGCCATTCGCCGGCCAGGATGCTGTACATCACCGTGTCGCGCACCGTACCGTCCGAACGCATTTTGAAGTGGCGGATCACGCCGTCCTTCCTGGCGCCCAGCCCTTCGATGGCCCGCTGCGAACGGAAGTTGAAGGCATCAGTGCGGAGCCCGACCACCTGGCAGCCGAGCGTGTCGAACGCGTGGATCAGCAGGATCAGCTTGCAGGTCGTGTTGATTCGCGTGCGCTGCCAGCTTTTTGCGTACCAGGTGTAGCCGATTTCCACTCGATCTATGTCGGCGGCGATATCGTGATACCGCGTGGTGCCGAGAAGCGCGCCACTCGCCGCGTCGCGGACCGCCCATGGAAGCATCTGCCCGGCGCGCTGGCCCTCGAGGGCCTCGTGGATATAAGCGCGCATGCCGTCCGGACGCGGCACCGACGCGAACCACAGCTTCCACAACTCTCCGTCGGCGGCCGCGGCCGACAAACCCGCCTCGTGGTCGAGGCAGAGCGGTTCGAGCCTGACGCCGCGTGCTTCCAGGACCACCGGGTCGATCCGAATCATCGAGCGGAGCCTACCAAAAGACGATTGACGAAGTAGATCCAATTCGCAAAGGTAGTATGTGTATGGTTCGGAGCCATCGCGTCGACTCGATCGACCTGGTCCGCGGCGTCATCATGATCCTGATGGCGCTCGATCACACACGCGATTTCTTCGGCGTCCTCTCGATAAGCCCGACCGACGTCGCGCGCGCGTCCGCGCCGCTGTTCCTGACACGCTGGATCACTCACATCTGTGCGCCGGTCTTCTTCCTGCTGACCGGGGCGGGCGCCTCGCTGGCGCGAGGACGCCGAACGAACGGCGAACTCGCGCGGCTGCTGCTCACGCGCGGCCTGTGGCTGATCTTCCTCGAGCTGACGGTCGTCCGCTGCCTCGCCTTTCAGTTCAACTTCGATTACCGGGTCACAATGCTGATCGTCTTGTGGGCGCTCGGGTGGGCCATGATTGTCCTCGCACCGCTCGTGTATCTGCCCGCCGGTGCCGTCGCGGCCTTCGGCGCCGTGATGATTGCGTCGCATAACCTGTTCGATGGCATTCCGCGCTCACCGAACCCGGTCGCCGGCGCGTTACAGGCCATGCTTCACGGCCCCGGCATGGTCCTCGCGACGGATCGACACGTCGTGTTCGCCGCCTATCCGCTGATTCCATGGATTGGCGTCACCGCTGTCGGATTCGGCCTCGGTTCGTTGTACCGCAATCCGAATCGCCGCGCGTGGCTCGTGCAGGCGGGCGTGGCCTGCTGCGCGGCGTTCCTCATCCTTCGTTGGCTCAATGTGTACGGCGATCCGTCCCCTTGGTCTCCGCAGCGTTCACCGCTGTTCACCGCACTCTCGTTCCTCAATGCGACAAAGTACCCGCCCTCGCTGCTGTTTCTGCTAATGACCCTAGGGCCGGCAGCGCTGCTGCTCGCGTCGTTCGATCGCACGATCCCGCGCTTTCTGCGGCCCGCACTCGTGTACGGGCGGGTGCCGCTGTTCTATTTCGTGCTGCACCTGTTCCTGCTCCACGTGCTCGCGATCGTGGTGTCGTACGCGCGGTACGGCGACGTCCATTGGATGTTCGAGTCGCCGTCGCTGGATCGGTATCCCTTCACGCAACCGCCGGGCTGGGGGTTCGGCCTGCCCGCGGTCTACGCCGCATGGGTCGCCGTCGTCGCGATGCTGTATGTACCTTGCCGGTGGTTCGCCGCGGTCAAGCTCCGCCGGCGCGAGTGGTGGATCTCGTATCTGTAGAATCTCCTGCCCGTCTTGCGCCACCCGTGAGAGGATCGAGTAGCTGCGACTCTATGGAACGGGAATGGCGCACCAAAAACCGGGTCAACCGGCGGTTCTGATCATCGACGACGAAAGCGGCTCCCGGGAGGCGCTGGCTGAGCTGCTCGCCCGTAAGGGCTACACCGTAGCAACTGCGGAAGACGGCGCGGGTGCGCTGGCGTACTTGCGCGGCGGGCTACGGCCGGGCGTCATCCTCCTCGATCTCATGATGCCGGGGACTGACGGCTGGGATTTCCGCGCGCAGCAGAAGCGGGATCCGTCGCTCGCCGAGATCCCGATCATCGCGGTCTCTGCTGCGGGAAGGCTCGTCGACGCCGACTACTCGCTGCGCAAACCAATCGATATCGACGCGTTGCTGAAACTGCTGCGCGACGTGCTCGGCGCCGGCACCTAGGCGTCACGGCGTCGACGGCGGGCGCCCGAACACGCGGAGGCGCAGGCCCGCGCCGAGCACGCGCTCGCGACGATGCTCCGCTTCGAGAATCTTCACACGCGCGGTCAACAGATCGCTCAGCCCAATCATTCCGACGAGGGTTCGGTCTGACCTCGAGATGACCGGCATTTGCGTCACACCCGTTTCGGCCATGCGGAATCCACTCAGTTTACCTGGGGCGCCGCGGTTGTCGATTTTCCCCCAACCCGATCGACAATACAGGGGAGCGCCGCGCGCGCTTGCGGAAGGAGACAGGAATGAGCGGTGTACGAGTGCTGGTCGGCACGCGAAAGGGGGCCTTCGTGCTCACCTCAGACGGGGCGCGGAAGAAATGGGAGGTCAGCGGACCGCAGTTCGCCGGCTGGGAGATTTATCACGTCAAAGGATCGCCGGTCGACCAGAAGCGCCTCTACGCATCGCAAAGCTCTGGCTGGTTCGGCCAGATGATCCAGCGTTCCAACGACGGCGGAAAGACGTGGGAGCCGGTCGGCAACAAGTTCGCCTACGAAGGAACACCCGGGACCCACCAGTGGTACGACGGCACACCGCACCCGTGGGAATTTGCACGCGTGTGGCACCTCGAGCCGTCACTGACGGACCCGGACACCGTTTACGCCGGCATCCAGGACGCGGCGATTTTTCGTACGACGGACGGCGGCCAGAACTGGCAGGAGCTGCCCGGACTTCGCACCCACCAATCGGGGCCGAAATGGCAGCCGGGAGCGGGCGGGCTCTGCCTCCACACGATCCTCATCGACCCGTCGAATCACGACCGGATATTCATCGCAATCTCTGCCGCCGGCGCGTTCCGCACGGACGATGCCGGGAAGACGTGGCGGCCGATCAACCGCGGGTTGAAGTCCCAGGGCATTCCAGATCCGAACGCCGAGGTCGGCCACTGCGTCCATCGCATCGCGATGCACGGATCGCGCCCCGGCACGCTCTTCATGCAGAAGCACTGGGACGTGATGCGCAGCGACGACGCGGGGGAGTCGTGGACCGAAGTCAGCGGCAACCTGCCGACGGACTTCGGCTTCGCGATGGACGTTCACGCGCACGAGCCGGAAACCGTCTATGTCGTCCCGATCAAGAGCGACTCTGAGCACTTTCCGCCAGACGGCCAGCTGCGCGTCTACCGCAGCCGCACCGGCGGCAACGAATGGGAGCCGTTGACGAAGGGTCTGCCGCAGCGCGATTGTTATGTCAACGTGCTGCGCGACGCCATGGCGGTCGACTCGCTCGATTCCTGCGGCGTGTATTTCGGCACGACCGGCGGCCAGGTGTACGCGTCGGCGGACGCGGGCGACACGTGGAGCGCGGTCGTCCACGACCTGCCCCCGGTCCTCTCGGTTGAGGTGCAGACGCTGCAATGATCAGGGTGCAACTTCCCGCGCATCTCCGAACGCTGGCGCGGATCGACGACGAGGTGGTGCTCGACGTGAGCGGCGAACCCACGGTTGGGGCGGTGCTGGACGCGCTCGAGGATCGGTACCCCGTGCTTCGCGGGACGATCCGCGATCACGTCACGCACCGCCGTCGTCCGTTCGTCAGGTTCTTCGCGTGCGAGCAGGATTTGTCGCACGACCCGCCGCATACGCGTCTGCCCGAAGAGGTGATCGCCGCGACCGAACCGTTCCTGGTGGTCGGCGCGATGGCCGGCGGATAGCGCGGTGGTGCCGGCCTTTAGGCCGGCCTCACGATAGCCGCGGCCTTCAGACCGGCCTCACATCGATTCATCCGCACTCGGCCCGTAGATCGACGGGACCGTCGAACCCATCGGCCGCAGATAGGTCGAGAGCTGTCCGCGGTGGTGAATGATGTCGAACAGGAAGCCCCACGCGTTGTCGTAACCTGTTTCGTTCATCACCGTTTGGCCGGCATAGACGAAGGGTACTTTCGCGGCCCAGCGTGCGTCGGCGAGACTTTCGAGCTTCTTCGTCAGGCCGTCGTGATGACGGTCGTAGGCGTCGACCACTTCCTTCATGGTCGCGGGCGCGGGCACTTCTTCCCACTCGAGCACACCCTTGTCCAGCCCGCCGGCCAGTACTATTTCTTCCCGCACGATCAACCAGGCGATCTCGCGCGCCGTACGCGATTTCGGATCAGGCCGATACTCGGTTGCCTGTTGCGGAATCCGTGAAAGGACCTTTCGCGTCGCGGGAGCTTCTTTCTTCCAGAACTTGAGAATCAGAGCCTTCTCGTCCATCGCGTACTCCTTCCCGGCACTCCGCCGAAAAGGGGAGGGTAGGCGAATAAACGGCGAAAGTCAACAGCTAGGGATTTGCGTCGTTTCTTGGATTAGGGTTGCCGACGTGCAGGACGTTTGTGTCCTGCACATCGACGATTGCGTCGCCAGAGAGCTCGAGCAGCTCCGGGAGAATCTTCTCGAGCATCTCGACGGTTTCGACGAATTCGATCTTGATTGGAAGGTTCGCGCTCATTTCGAGAATCCGCGCCGTGTGCAGATGATGGTGCGCTCCGAAACCCGCGACGCCCTTGAACACCGTCGCACCGGACACGCGGTGCGAGAAGAGATAATTGAGGATCGCAAGGTACAGGGGCTGGCGACCGCGGTGCACATCCTCTCCGAGGTAAATCGTCACCTTCTTCGCCGGGCCTGCTTTCAACATCACGATCTCCTTCTACAACGCCCGCGCCAGCAGGATGCCCAGCCACAGCGCGACGTAGCCGGCGACGACGCTGCCGACCACGTTGGCCGCCCCAATCATCCAGCTGCCTTCCGTGACCGCCCTGAACGTCTCGTACTCGAACGTCGAGAATGTCGTGTACGCGCCGATGAACCCTATCGGGATGAGGAATCGCCAGTTCGGATGGACCACGAGGCGGTCCGTCAAGATCGTCGCGGCAATCCCCATCACCAGACACCCCGAGACGTTCACGACGAACGTGCCCCACGGAAAACCGATGGGCACGCGCGCCTGAATCATGGCGGCGAGCTGGTATCGCGCCAGCGCGCCGATCGCGCCGCCGAGCGCAACCATTACGTATCGATCCAAACCCATCCTCCCGTTATCATGAGGCGCTCTGATGCGCAGATTGGTGATCGCGATCGTCGCCTCCGTCGTACTTGTATCGGCGGCGAGCTGCCGGCGCGAACCACGAGCGCCGGCGCCCTCGTCGCGCCCCAACATCCTGTTCATCCTGCTCGACGACCTGCGGTGGGATGCCGTGGGCTACGCCGGACATCCGCATCTGAAGACTCCGCAGATCGACCGCATCGCGAACGAAGGCGTCAATTTCCGCAACGCGTTCAGCACGACCTCGCTCTGCTCGCCGAGCCGCGCCTCGCTGCTGAGCGGCGTGTACGCGCACAAGCATGGCGTCACCAACAATTTCACGGAGTTCCCGTCCGGGCTCGCGAGCTTTCCCGGCGTACTTCAACAGGCTGGGTATACGACCGCGTACGTCGGCAAGTATCACATGGGTGAGAACAACGACGCACCGCGTCCCGGATTCGACTACTTCGTGACGCACAAGGGGCAGGGAAAGTACTACGGCACCGAGTTCAACATCAACGGCGAGCGGCGCGTAACGGCCGACGGCTACTACACGACCGTGGTCACCGACATGGCGCTCGAGTGGTTGAAGCGCGATCACGGTGGCAAGCCGTGGATGTTGATCCTCGGCCACAAGGCGCCGCACAGTTTCTACACGCCGGAGCCGAAGTACGCGCACACCTTCGACAACGTTCCGGTGAGATATCCCGAGAGCGCCTTCGAGCTCGCCGACAAGCCCGAATGGATCCAGCA
>Ga0310810_10007266_pt1 | contig 12613 bp, 15 predicted proteins | sample NCmetagenome_FD_207641 | JGI IMG/M metagenome (GOLD analysis project Ga0310810, IMG submission 207641) | Soil microbial communities from experimental microcosm in Duke University, North Carolina, United States - NC | ecosystem: Engineered > Artificial ecosystem > Soil microcosm > Unclassified ... | reverse complement strand
CGCCCATGTAACAGCGGGTGGACAGATTGCAAAACGCTGTGCTAATGTGACGTCCCTTGGTAACAGGAGCGCCTGTAGCTCAGCTGGATAGAGCATCAGCCTCCGGAGCTGAGGGCCACAGGTTCAAATCCTGTCAGGCGCACCAAACCGGAATTGCTCGGACTGCGGGTAACCGGTGGTTTCGAGTGTGGCGTCCGCGAATCATCCCTCCCGTGAAGGCATTGAACAATTGAATCCCCCGGTGGGCCGTTAGCTCAGTTGGTAGAGCAGCTGACTCTTAATCAGCGGGCCGTAGGTTCGACCCCTACACGGCCCACCAATATCTTCAATACCTTCCGGCACATCTTCCCGGCACCGCTCAGTTGCAAGGAGCCGTGCATTTATTGCTTGTCACCGGTGACTTTGAGTGAAAAATGCCCGGCTCGTTCAATGCGGTCTTCGTTGCCTTATGCAACGCGTCCAGGGAGCATTATGTGAATGATCGTCGATTACGTTTGACTCTAGCCTTGGTTGCCGCTGCGGGAACGGGACTGATTTTTGCCGAAGGCATTTTAATCTCAGGATGGATTGAGGTCGTACTTTGTATACCCATTGTTCTGACATTGTTCCCACGCAGGTCCCAGGCCTTCGATCGCATCCTCCAAAATTGCCTGTTATTCCTCATTGGCATCAGCTTCTCCCTTGTTGGTCTTGATCTTATCTTACGACCGACGTTCGGACATAAGTTGCATTACAGCCCTTTCAATATGACATCCCACAGGTTGCCTGAGCTTCCAATCGTAGGGCGCTGGGATCGGAATCTGACCTTGGAGGCCGAGAGCTACGGAGATTTGGCTGCCATGGCGGGTGATCCCACTCTCCGGGAAGGGCGGCATATCGTATTTCGGACGGATGAGTATGGCTTTCGCAACATACCTGGATCGCATGAGCGGAATCTGCTCATTTTGGGCGACTCATTTCCCGCCGGAGGTGGAACGACTGACGATGAAGTCTTTGCCCGCTTATTAGAAACTCAATACGGCTTTCGTACGTATAATCTCTCGTTTCCCGGCGGACCCTATGAACAGTTCATCAATTTCGCGATCGAATGGCCAAGGTTAAATCTTGAGAGCCATAGTCGTATGATTTGGACTTGGTATACGGGTAACGATATGGACGATGATGGCGGTGATGTCTGGGACCTGACGCAACTCCCGTGGACTGAAGGGATCTCCGCTTGGCGGGTACAGTTTAAAACGTACAGGAATCGCTCGCCTTTACGGCAATGGATTGAAGCCATACGGATACGGGTCAAGGGAACGCCGAAGTGGGTCATTACCCGGTATTTACCGGATGGCACTCCTTTTCTTTTTCTGGACGGTCAAGAACGATGGGCCAAGGCGTCCCGCGCTCAGGTAGAGCAGCATCCGAACTACACAAAGATGCTGAGGACGATGGACGCGATGCAGAAGCTTACAGAGGAACGCCATATTGACCTTACAATACTGATTCTTCCCACAAAAGGCGAAATCTATCGCTGGATATTCGAGGGCAGAGACCCGCAGCCTGATGACTCACGTGCTTCCGGATTCGCAGAGGCAATTCTTGCAGCCTGTCTCTCCAAGGGACTGATGTGTCAAGACTTAAAACCCTATCTCATGACAGAGGCGAAGCGCCTCTATAAAACCGAAGGCAAACTCTTGTGGTGGCGAGACGACACCCATCTCGGGAAAGAGGGTCATGCAGCGATTGCATGGTATATCGCTCGTTGCCTACACGCATCTAGCACTTCATGCCAATAAGCATTGGAAGGACCCGCAAGCCCACCTGGCGCCTATGACGAGGAGCGATGAACATACTGGGGATTTCTGCCTACTATCACGATAGTGCCGCATGCTTGGTCCGGGACGGCGAAATCATAGCCGCTGCCCAGGAGGAACGTTTTACCAGAAAGAAGCATGACAAGGCATTTCCCCGTCAGGCGGTCATGTATTGCCTGAACGAGGGCGGCATTTGCATGACAGATCTGACGTATGCAGTGTTCTATGATAAGCCGTTCTTGAAGTTTGAGCGGCTGCTAGAGACCTATCTCAGCTTCGCGCCACGAGGTCTCACATCGTTTTTGTCAGCCATGCCGGTGTGGCTCAAGGATAAGCTTTTTCTGAAAAAGTTGCTGCGAAATGAGCTGGCGGCATGCTCTTCCGGGTTAAAGCAATCGCAGCTACCGGAGCTCTTATTCGGTGAACATCATGAATCGCATGCCGCGTCGGCGTTCTTTCCCTCACCCTATGCAAAGGCGGGAATTCTTTGCTTGGATGGCGTTGGGGAATGGGCCACCACGTCAGCGTGGTTCGGGAATGAAAACACGCTTGCCCCGCTGTGGGAGATTCCGTTTCCTCACTCGCTAGGCCTATTGTACTCGGCCTTCACCTACTACACCGGCTTCAAAGTGAATTCCGGCGAATACAAAGTGATGGGGTTGGCGCCTTACGGTGAACCAAAATACGTGAAGGCGATTTACGACCGTCTCATCGATGTCAAGCCGGACGGCACCTTTCGCATGAATATGGATTATTTTGACTACTGCACCGGCCTCACGATGACAAGCGGAAAATTTCATGCGTTGTTTGGCGGACCTCCACGAAAACCGGATGCTCCCTTGCAACAGCGAGACATGGATTTGGCTCGCTCCATCCAGGAGGTGACTGAAGAGGTCATGCTCCGATTGGCTCGGACGATACATCGAGAGACGGACGCTGATAGTTTTTGTCTCGCAGGCGGTGTGGCGCTCAACTGTGTCGGCAACGGGCGGATCCTGCGCGAAGGCCCGTTTAAAGATATTTGGATCCAGCCAGCTGCCGGGGACGCAGGCGGAGCGATTGGCGCTGCCCTCAGTTGCTGGTACCAGCATGAAAACAAGCCCAGGAACGTCCATGGTGGGCAGGACGGTATGAAGGGAAGCTTCCTCGGACCAGCATTTAGCAACGCGACCATCGAAGAGGAGTTGATCAAACTGAAGGCGGTGTATACACGATTCGAAGACACAGAGTTGTATGAGCACGTGGCCGGTGAATTGGCAGACGGAAAGGTCGTGGGCTGGTTGCAGGGCAGAATGGAATTTGGCCCGCGCTCACTTGGCGGCCGGAGCATTCTGGGAGACGCTCGTAATCGACACATGCAATCAACCATGAACTTAAAGATCAAACACCGAGAATCCTTTCGGCCCTTCGCCCCATCGGTCCTAAGAGCGCGGGTGGCGGAGTATTTTCAGATGGACTGCGATAGCCCATACATGCTCCTCGTCGCCCCGGTCTTAGAACAACGGAGGCTGGCTTGTGAGTCTAAACCAGGGCTGTGGGGAATAGATCTTTTGAACGTCCCGCGTTCTGACATACCGGCGGTAACCCACATTGATTATTCAGCCAGAGTGCAAACGGTGCACGCCGAAACCAATCCCCGTTACAACGAACTTCTTTCGGCCTTCGAGCGTAGAACGGGTTACGCGGTCCTGGTAAACACCTCCTTCAATGTTCGCGGTGAGCCCATAGTGTGTACCCCTGCCGATGCCTACCGCTGTTTTATGCGGACTGAAATGGATCTGCTCGTGTTAGAAAATTTCGTCTTGAGGAAAGACATGCAGCCAGCGATGGAGCCAGACACCCGTTGGACGACGGAGTTCGAACTTGATTAAGGAAATCTTGGAAAGTGTCGAGACACCAGCTCCCGTAAAAGATCTGCGTACATTCGGCCTGCTGGTGGGTGTTCTCATGGCAGTCATTGGTAGCTGGCCCTTTGTATATCGCGGAGAGCCGCCACGTTCATGGGCATTAGCGGTGGCAACCGTGCTGCTCACCCTTGGGGCAACCTGGCCGTCGCTGCTGTCGCCGCTGCACAAGGTTTGGATGGCCTTAGGCCACATACTGGGATGGATTAATACACGGATTCTACTCAGCATCATATTCTACGGCATGGTCACTCCTATCGGGTTTACCCGCCGTCTCATGCGGAAAGACTCTCTGAGGAAGGCTTTCCGTGCAGACCATGAAACTTATCGAGCCCGAAAGGATCGAAGGCCTCGCGGACATATGAAGTACCAATTTTGACGATAGTCTTTGAGAGGTGGCTATGGGTGAGTTCTTGATTGAGCTATGGGCCTTTATGAAGGAGCGGAAAAAATTCTGGCTTCTACCGATCTTGGTCATACTCTTACTGCTGGGCAGCTTGATTGTTCTAACGCAAGGCTCTGCCGTGGCACCCTTCATCTATACGCTCTTTTAGGCAGCCCACACACGCCCCGTAAGACCGCACAGTTCATGTGCTTCCTACGTTTCACATCGTAAGACGAAGTAGACCAATCCTTGTCATGGCGCTGCAACGTTGATTCGCGCGGGATGAATTCCACGCAAAGCCGCTTTCGTAGCCGGTTTGTGGCACTGGACTGAATCATCCTGGCCATGAGCGGACAGGATGTCCTCGTGCGAAGGCAGATCGGACAATTTGTCTCCAATTGCAGCCGACCTCTCGGAAAGAAACCGAAAATCGCACCGAAAATTCCTAAAAGGAACGGTTCGTTTCTTGCTCAAGCGCGCTCTCGCATTGCCGGGAAGCATGATCGTTCCCTAATGGGCTTTCATTAAAGAGGAGGAGTCATGAAAATCGCATCTTGGTTCGGTGTCGTGACAGTGTTGGTGCTCATTGCTGTTCCTTGTGTCTCTGACGCCTTCTCGAAACGCACTTCTCACTCTGAGATCGCGCATAGCACCCCGCTCACCACCACCTCCCATGAGAGCACCAGAAACAATAACCAAACGGCTTCGCACGATGTGTCAGCGCAAGCTGTTCCTGAACCTCCGGTGGTGTGGCTGATGAGCGTGGCAGTTGGGCTCCTTGCGGTGGGTGTCGCGTTGAGTCGACTGGGCCAAGCGGATACTTCGGCGGAATGAGCGATCTGTACCGCCTCGCTCGGCAGCGTTGGTCCGACGTTTTCAAAGGCTTATAGGAGATGATCCATGGTCTTGCGGTCAGTATCGGTGTTACCGTGCCAAGCGGCAGCGTAGGCGCTCAACTACGTGGAAGACCACAATCCCAAAGCAGGATAGCCAGCTCTGCATATAAGGGTTAGTCTTTCAATTGTCGGCTGTGTGTTCGCCCATGAGAAAGGAGAACAATATGAAGTACCTTGTGGTGCCATTGTTACTGATGACGGCCAGCTGCACGGCACATCCCTATACGGTGTGCCGAGGCGAAGACTACTGCACGCCGGCGCTCAGCCATGAAGAAGCGATTCGCGCGTCGGAGATCAAGAAAACGTGGCAAGATGAAAAGCTGTATGTACGGCCGGTCAAGAACAGAGAAACGTCGTAATTTCGATAAAGGGCAACGAAAACCTCTCTGAGACGGGCTTAGGCGGCTTTCGACGTCCCCGTCGAGGCCGGCGCAGCCGTGAGCAGGCGGGTTCGCTTTTGCTTCCACCGAAGGTAGGCCATTTCCAAGACCTGAAAGTGATTGTCCATGAAATGACATTCAGCCTCAGTTAACGCACCGTCATCGTAGAACATGTTCCGCATGGCGACCGCGCACTGAGCGAAGCGCTTTACCGATGTACCGCCCTGGTTTTTGCTCGCCATCGTTCACCTCACTGTTTAGTGCACCTTGGCCCCAGTCCCAGAATAGTCCTGCCCCATATGCACATACACCTAGGACAAGCTCTCGTCTGCTTTGCGGGGGCTGCGAACGGCGCTCGGCGGCGAATCGAGTCAGAGGGCGGTTATCGATCGCCGCAGGGTTTTTGGCTAGGCCGTGCCGAACATCAAGACACTGCCACGTACTATCCCCTTGATGCGTCAATATCGCCTGGTGCGAGGCAAAAGTCTTGATTATGTCCTTGGCCGAGCAGATGGCGACGGATAGGTACAGAGCGAAATCACGCGCTGGGTTTCAATAGATGGACGGCCTGCTCATGGAGAGGAACTGGTGCCAATCCGCTACGGACTGGAGCCAGAAGGGATTCCTGTGGTACGGGCGCCGACGAAGCCGTTCGCCTCAGCCGCACGCCCTTGAGCAGCAGTTAGTGGATTGTAACACCTGCGATGTTCTCGACCTGAGGCCTCAACTCCCGAAGTATCATCTGTGCCGCGAGAGCATTGCCGTTCACGTTCCAATGGATATCATTGTCGACATAGTGGCGCCGTTCGGCGATGTGCACGAGAAACCCGGGAGTGAGATCGACCACCTTCACTCCCCTCTCCCTGCCCCACTCTAGAAGGAGACGTTGAGGCTTGAGGAACTCATAATCCTCGGGCACTCCCCCACGCATCTCGACATACAACCGTTGCAGTTCCTGATCGACCTGCTCTTCAGCCGGCAGCAGGATGAGCGTCCATGGAATCCCTCGTTCGCGTAACAGGACATCGATCTGCTCCAAAATCTCCCTCGTCGCATGCCACCGGCCCAAGAATGCCGGAGTCCCCTGCGTGAGATATTGATCTCCCATTCCTTGGATCATTCGGAGATACCGCGGGCTCCATCCGGGAAAGGGTGCTGCCGGTGTGGATGCTCCGTGATCATCCTTCGCAGGGGCCCACATGCCGAGGTCGGAAATTCCTCTCGCCTGCTCGATTCGTGCGTGACCGAGAAGCCATAGATAGGCAAGATCGTGTGAGAGATACCAATGATCCCATGACAAATGGTCGTGGAACCAGTTTCCGTTAATATGCACCTGACGGCGGTGACCGGCTACCACCATGTGCGAACCTTGGGCAGGCATAAAGTCGTTCCCGACGTAGAAGTTTATGAGCACCATATCAGGCTGATAGGCAACTCCATGATTCTTCAAGAGCGAGAGGTACTCTTCCGGCTGAGATCCCACGAGCCCAAGATTGATGATCTCTGTTCCGGGTACGATGTTCTGGAGACCTTGTTCAACCACGTTCACGAACACCTTGTCGTAATTCACCCCTGCTCCCCAGGTGAATGAATCACCCAGAGCGATCAGGCGCGGCGCAGAAGATGACCGTGCCAGCGTTCGTTCACGATCCCGGAATCCCAGCGAATTCGTCCGCATGCCCGACTGATCCATAATTTGAAAGGGAATTCCCCCTCCCGGGGTCGCGTCAGAGGAGGTGAAGAGGCCGCCGCGGGCCAACAACGGGTCTGCAAGTCGCATCAAGCCTTCCCCCAGGACGAGTAAGAGTAGCCCATTGATAACGGCAATCCGCAACCAATTGAAGAGGCGAGTCTCAAGTGACCACCCTAGGCTGGCCGGCTGGACCAGAAGCCAGATTCCCCATCCCAATAGAAGGCCGAGGAAGAGTAAAAACTTATCTACGTGATGATCGAAGTATGGGATCGGGTAAAAGACCAAAAGTCCCAGTAATGCCGGCGCGTACCAAAGCCCGGAGGTTATGAGTGACCATCGGCTTGCAAGGGTCTGTTGGGGAGATGACGATCTAAAGATCTGCCGGGCATTCAACCCAATAATCAGCGCAGCGATCACGCAGAGTGTCCCCAACCATCTGAGCTTGACAGGATTCCATGTTCCGGACATGCCAGTTCTGCCACTTGCGGGCATGCCGAACGTCAGGATATCGATTCCCATCAAGCCGAGAAGCACGGCGCCGATCACACAGGCGGTCCCGGCGACCTTGCCTCGCTGCGCGGAATCAATTCGCATGCAAGAATTACTACCACCCATGAGTGAGCGGCGTATCTTAGGGCTCATGCCGGGGAAGCGCAAGCCAAGGGGCACGGGGCTTATCGACTGGGCCTGTTCCGCCGGTCTGAGGCTGAACATCCGGTGTCTGACGGTACATCGAGCGAAACATCATGAGACACAGCGCCGCGTTCCATGCCAAGGGCCAGGAGATTCTCTAGTTCATCGGATTCCGCCAGCGGCGTTAGCATGTGCTCACCATGGAAGAAATGGAGGGGCCCATGCCAGACATGCCCGGCGAAGAAATCCGCAACAACTACATCTTGTCATTACTGCCACAACCGGAACTGGAACTGCTTCGCCCGCATTGTGAGATCGTCTCGCTCCATATGGGGGATGTGGTTGAAGAAGCAAGGCAACGTGTCCGCTTCATGTATTTTCCGATAGATTCCGCCATCAGCTTTACCGGCAGGGATGAAACCGGCCGCACAGTCGACGTCACAGTCACCGGTAAGGACGGTTGCAGCGGGTCCTGCGTTGCACAAGGCAGTGAGACGTCTGCCTCCACCGCCATGATTCAGGTCAGTGGCTCGGCCGTACGCGTGCCGGCTTCTGTCTTCAAGCAGAACATGGACAGTCTACAATTCCTACGTGAAGCGTTGATACGCTACAACCTGCTCCTTCTTCGGCACGCGGTCATTTCGACGAGTTGCAGTCAGTTTCACTCGGGGGAGCAGCGGTTGGCACGCTGGCTTGTCTCTCATGCGCATCGCACGGGACTGGAAGCATTCCCGTTCAGCGTACGGTTCTTGGCCGGGCAGGTCGGTCAAGATCCGCGTGACGTCGAGGCGCTTCTCAAGCAATTCGTCGAACAAGGCTTGGTCATGCTCGAACATAACAAGGTCATTTTGAAAGACACCGACGGCTTACGGAAGCGCGCTTGTCAGTGCGTCGAACTGACCGATGAGGCGACTGAGGGATTTCGGAAAGCGCTGAAAGAACTTGTGGCATGAAGATCGCGAATTCCGCTGAAAATGCAGCCCATGGCACCATCCATGAGCATCATAACCTAGCATCATTAATCGCTCGCCATTCGCATGATCAATCGCGTGATCTCGGACAGCGCGTCCGACTCGTCATAGTTTGTGCCGTAAACGGCCGAACGCGTCGCGTCCTCATCCGAGCAGTCTTCTCGGAGTTCTATGGGCACATCGACGCACCCTAAGTTTGCGTAGTTCCGCTTCGTCCATGGCGACAACCGACCAAGTCAATTCCTGGCGGTGTGCAGGTATGGCTTCTTCTAAGGCTGACGACCGTACGCAGGCCAGTTCGACAGCACAGGGGTGCTGACGATGCCCTGAGCGCGGATCGTTTCTCTCCGAAAAGACGCGATCGGTTCGGCCTGCCCGGGTCCCCAGCCTTGCGTTTTCGAACCCTGAGTGTGCTCAGTGCCATCGACTTTTCTCCTGCCTTGAAGCGCCCGGCATATCGATTGCGTTGTTTTTGAGGTCTGACTTTGTCCATGAAGACTTTGCATCAATGGTGTACGTGATGCGTGAATACTGTGGTGGAGCGGATTTCAGGCTCATAACAAGGAGAAACACCCATGCCGACTACGCGCAAGAAAAACAGATCCACCAGCCGATCCCATTCGGGACGCTCTTCCCGAAAGAGGTCAGGAGCGAGCGCAAAGCGCAGGCAGCGAGCGGCTCGTGGCCGCTCATCGACCCGTGCACACTCGAAGGTCAAATATTCCATCACGAGGAGAGACAAGGACAGTCGCTGGCCACTCGCAACCACGACGTCATCCGGCAATGGGCTGAGGCCCGAAACGCCGCTCCGGCCACCGCTGGAGAGTCGGGGCGAGGCAACGGCATCGGTGTCCTGCGAATGGATTTCCCTGGTTATGGCGGCAAGCGGCTCAAGAAAGTCAGCTGGTCTTTCTGTTTCAGGAACACAAAGCCGACGGCTCGCCAAGCAATTTCTTCCGCCTGAACCGTCTGGAATGAGCGGTTTCGGACGATTCAAATGAATCAGTGTTTCTGTTCTTCAAGGGCCCGCGCGTACCGCTCCAATGCCTCGTTCTGTCGTCGCACCGTCCGCGTGAGGGACGAGACGCTGAACGCACGGGCCAGCCATGCCAAGAATATCGCATCGTCCACCGGCTTCGCCATCACTGCCCAGGCGCCCATTTCAAAATAGGAAGGGCGGCCGTCGTCGATGACCAAGACCGGCAATAATGGATATTTCTTCAAGGCCTCGCGAAGGCTGCCGATTCCATCTAACGGCGACGTCCCGACGGACCAGATGAATGTGTCGTACGCGACATCGCCGCCGCGAAGCAAGCTCTCGACACCGTCTTGAAGCCGTTCATGGCTGACAATGTAGGCACCGCTGTGACACCCACGGACTAATGCACTTAGTACGGCGTGCTCTTCGGCGGATTCCGCGACCATCAAGCAGCGCGGAATACGGCCCAGTTTGGTTTCCCAGAGACTGAGGACGTTTTTTGCGGCCCGCGCGAGCGACTGATAGCCCTTGCGCTTGAGCACATAATCATCCACTCCCTGCTTGAGTGCCTGCACGGCCACCTCCTCATCCCCGCTGTTGGTAAACATGATCATCGGACAGTCGGGATACCGGGCCTTGATCGCCCGTGCCACCGCCAATCCATCGCTCCACTTGAGTTGGTAGTCGGTGACCACGAGATTGAATCCGCCTCTGCCCAGCGTGTCGTACAATGACACGCGGTCTACGACTTCGTAGGCGCTGACAGCGTCGAATTCGCGCTGCAGCTCCCGCATCACCAACCGCCGATCGTCGGGATTGTCATCGGCAATCAAGACGTTGAGCGTCATCCGTCGGGCATGATCCCATGGCCACCTCTCCGCTGTTCAATGCAGACGCCTGTCTCAGTCGCACACGCTACTTGCCTCTTGTCTCAGGGCCGACATTGGTCAGCACCCAATAGAGATGCACCTGTTCGACAATGGCGCGAAGGTCGCCGAATTCCACGGGCTTGATCAGATAACTATTGACGCCGAGGTCGTAGGCTCGATTGATGTCCTTGTTCTCCTTCGACGACGTCAGGACGACCACAGGCAGGCGCTTCAAGAACGATTTGTGCTTCATCCATTCCAGGACTTCGAGCCCGGATTTCCGAGGCAGCTTCAAATCCAAGAGCACCAGGATCGGAAACGGGAAGGCTGAACGGTCGTCATAGGGACTTACGCCCTCGATGTAGTCCATTGCCCGTTCGCCGTCGGTCACGAATTGCAAATCATTGGAAATCTTGCATTGTTTGAACGCGCGGCGAATCAATGCGACGTCGTCATCGTTGTCTTCAACGATAAGGATCGTGTCAGCAGACATGCCCAGCTCCGGCCGCCGGCCGCTCCCTAAGTTCAACCCAGAATGTGCTTCCGTGTCCGGGATCCGATTCCAAGCCCACGCGCCCTCCGACCCGTTCGATGCCTTTCTTGACGATCGCGAGACCGATGCCGGTCCCCGGGTACGTTTCGCTACCGTGCAGGCGCTCGAAGACTGAAAAGATGCGGCCATGATGAGCAGAGTCGATGCCGATGCCGTTGTCTCGCACCGACACACGCATGCGGTCCTCGCGCCGCTCCGCCCACACCTCGAGCCGCGGCGTCACGCCCGGCGAAACGAACTTCAGAGCATTGGAAAACAGATTTCCGAACACCTGGACGAGCGTGGCCTTGTGTCCGAGCACGCAAGGCAAGTTCGGCGGAATAGTGACCCCCGCGCCGGTGGCTTTCAACGCGGACTCGCAGAGCCGCAGCGCCTCGGTCATCACCTGGTCTAATTGGACGGGCTCAAGGGCCACGTCGCCGAGGCTCAGACGGCTATAGGCGAGCAGATCCTGGATCAGCAGATCCATCCGTTCGGCTCCCCGCGCGATCCGCATGGCGTATTCGCGTCCCTCCTCGTCGAGCGCCGGCGAATAATCTTCCAGCAGTGCCTTCGCAAACCCCTGCATTGTCCGCAAAGGCGCTCGCAGATCATGAGACACGGAATAGCCGAACGCCGCCAATGCGGAATTCGATTCTTCCAGCGCCGCCGTGCGCTGGGCGACCCGTTCCTCGAGCGTGGCTGTCAATTCGCGCAGCGCCTCCTCGGTCTCCTTGCGATTGGTAATATCCGTATTCGTTTCAAGGACGAAGGATGGACGGGCGTCGTCGACCACCCAGCGTGTCAAAACCGTCACCCGACGTTCGTCCTTGGTCCGGTGTATGAGTTCGCCGGTCCACTGACCGGTCCGTTCTAATTCGGCCTCGATGCCGGTCAGCGGGGCCGGAAAGCGCGTCTTCAATAATTCATGGCTGACGCGGCCGACGGCTTCTGCGGACGTCCATCCGTAGAGTTCCGCGGCCCCCTGATTCCAATAGCGGATGCGTCCATCCATCCCGCGCACGATGATGGCGTCATTACTCAGGTCCAGCAGTCTCGCCTGCTCGGCAATCTCTTCAGCGGCCTGCTTGCGTTCGGTGATGTCGGTGTTGGTGCCGAACCATCGGGTGATCCTGCCGTCCTCACCCTTGATTGGCAGCGCCCGTGAGAGAAACCAGCGATAGCTGCCGTCCTTACGTCGCAATGGAAATGTGTCTTCCCAGGGCTCGCCGGTGTCCCACGACCGCTGTAGGCGAGCCGTGACTCGATCCACATGATCGGGATGGTGCACCTTCTTCCAGCCCCAGCCCTGCACCTCATCCAACGTGGTTCCCGTAAAATCGAACCACCGGCGGTTGTACCAAAAGATCCAGCCCGTGGCGTCGGCCATCCAGGCGAGCTGCGACATGTTGTCGGCCAGCGTTCGGAACCGCTCTTCGCTCTGCCTGAAGGATTCCTCGGTACGCTTGCGTTCGGTGATGTCGCTCGCCGCGCCCAACCATTCGACAAGCTCGCCGTTGGCGTCGAGGATTGGGACCGCGCGCGAAAATGTCCATCCCAGCGTCCCGTCGA
>Ga0310810_10007265_pt1 | contig 12615 bp, 12 predicted proteins | sample NCmetagenome_FD_207641 | JGI IMG/M metagenome (GOLD analysis project Ga0310810, IMG submission 207641) | Soil microbial communities from experimental microcosm in Duke University, North Carolina, United States - NC | ecosystem: Engineered > Artificial ecosystem > Soil microcosm > Unclassified ... | reverse complement strand
TCGGCGTCAGCGCGAGCAGCCAGGCCACGGTGATCGCGGCCCGGCGGTCGCCCGCCAGGCGCGCGGCGACCTGCTGGCCGGCGATCGCGCAGCCGGCCATCAGGACGCCGAAGGTCACCGCGTAGGTCGCCTCGTCGCGGCCGGCCAGGCCACCGAGCCAGAGCGCGATCGCCGCGAGCGGCGGGTACTCGAAGCCGAAGTCGACGTACGGCAGATGGCCGGCGGCGAGCAGGTCGGCGTAGGAGCGGTAGACGAAGAGGTCGTTGACCGTCGTGTCGGAGAACGGCCCGACCGTCGTCGCGACCGCCCAGACGATCGCGAGCGCGATGGCCGGCAGCGCCCAGGCGAGGCGCTCGCGCGCGGTCACGCCGCCCGCCTCGCGGGCGGGCCGAAGCGCCCGACGAGCGCGAGCATGACGAACGGGAAGAACCACGGGATGTAGAGGTAGAACCAGTGCGTCACGCCGAGCTGCAGCGCGATGAGGATGGCGGCGCTGCACGCCGACAGGCCGACGAGGTCGCGCCGGCGCGGGACGAACGCCAGCGCGAGTGCGAGCACGACGCCCGCCGCCTGCACGGCGTGCTGGGCCTTGTCGAGCCACGCGACGTCGGGGTCCCACAGGCCCCAGACCGAGAACGGCGAGCCGCGCTGGGCCTGGAAGGCGATCGTGTGGTCCCAGAAGCTGCGCAGGTCGTTGTGGGCGAGGATCGGCAGGAACGCGAGCGCCGCCGCGACGGCGAAGCCGGCGGTGAACCACGCCATGGTCCGCAGCCGCGGGCGCGGGTACGTCGCAAACAGCGGCGCGAGCGCCAGCGGGGCGAACTTCGTCAGCCCCGCGAGCGCGACGAACGCCCCGCGCCCCGGCGCGCTGCCGGCGGCCCAGATCGCGGCGAGCACGAGCAGCGGCACGAGCGCGTCGTTGGCGTTGGACATCTGGACGTAGAGCGTGAACGGGAACGCCGCCCACGCGTACGCGAGGACGATGCCGAGGTCGGGGCCACGGACGCGCCGCCCGACGAGGAAGCACAGCAGGCAGGAGAGGAGGTCGAAAACGATCGCGGCTCCGTGCGCCGCGGGGAGGTCATCCCAGGTGCCGCTCCACGGCAGCAGCTGCTCGAAGGGCACGTAGGACTCGTAGACGACGGGGCCGTACGTGTCGCCGCTGGCGTTGTCGGAGGGGAAGGCGCCGTAGATCGCGTGCCCGTCGACGAGCCGGTCGGCGCCGATGACGCCCGCGTAGCCGACGTCGATGACGTTCGAGTTGGAGACGTTCAGCGCGACGCGGAAGCCGATCAGGAAGATCAGCGCGATGGCCAGCCAGCTCACCGGGACGAGGAGGTCCAGGGGCCGGCGTTGCTCCTGCGCCGCACCGCCGCGGCGCAGGCCGATCCAGATCATGCGCCCGAGCAGGTAGAGCAGCAGCGGGTAGACGAGCGGCACCGACGCGTAGATCTCCGCCGCGTTGAAGAGCGCGAGCGAGGCCGAGAAGGCGCTGAGGACGAGCAGGTCGAGGTGCAACAGCCGCCACGGCCGCCGCGGTGTGACGAACGGGACGACGAAGAGCACCGCGAGCGGGATCCAGACCCAGGGCGCGTTGACGATCCGCCCGAACGCACCCGGGTAGCCGCGGGCCATCGTCCACGCGACCTTGTAGCCCGTCCAGTGCTCGAGCACGACGCCGCTGCCGTCGTCGATCAGCACCTGCGCGATCTCCTTGCGCGGCGACCCCGGCGGCGTCTTGGCGTAGTAGGAGACCTGCCAGCGATCGGCGCCCTTGAGGAAGACCTCGCGCGTGTTGCCGGGGTACTTGCCGCGCTCGTCGCGGACGTCGCCGAGCCTGTCGGCGATCGCACCGACGCGGCGGGCCGTCAGCCCGCGGCCCGGCGGCGGGACGTCGTCGCGCGCCGGGAGCGAGAGCTTGTTGGGATCCGCCGCGACCGCCGGCAGGCCGGCCTCGATCGGCCCGGCGCTGCCGGCCCGGCCTCCCTGCGCGCCCGCCGGCGCCGCGAGGACGAGACAGAGCGCGAGCGCGGCGATCCACGCCGCGCCCCTGGTCACGCCCTGAAGCTCCAGAGCTTGTTGCCGAGGAAGTTCAGCGGCGTGGCGGCGGCGATCGCGATCGCCTGGGCGGGCACCTTCTCCATGCCCAGCCATTCGACGAGCGCGAAGAGCACGAGGAGGTTGAAGCCGAAGGCGACGAGCGACACGACGCAGAAGCGCGCCGCCTGGAAGCCCGCGTGCCCGCCGCTGGCCTCGGCGAACGTCCACGCGCGGTTCCAGACGAAGTTGTTCGTCAGGGCCACGAGGAACGCGGCGACGGCGGCGAGCTTGTAGTCGACGCCGGCGACGTGGACGAGCAGCGTGAAGACGCCGAGGTTCACGGCGTAGCCGCTCGCCCCGACCGCGGCGAAGCGGACGAGCTGGATCCAGTTGGCCGGCTTGCGCAGGCCGGCGTGGACGCGGCCGCGCCGCGCGGGGTCGGTACCGGGCGCGGGGAGCGCCGCCTCGTCGACGGTCATGGCCGACAGGCTATCCAGCCTTGGTCCGGGCACCGAAGTGCGCCAGCACCATCGGGGCGACGTCGGCGATCGACCAGCAGCCGTCGGCCCGCTCCGGTGGCGCGTCGACGCCGCAGAACAGCAGCGCGCCGAGCGAGTCGACGCGGTGCAGCGAACCGTGGCTGCCGCCGCGGACGTGGGCGCGCCGGCCCCAGTCGGGGAACTCGTAGGCCGGCTCGGCCGACAGCAGGACGTCGCCTGAGGTCGGGCATGTCAGCGCCGCCCAGACGCGGGCAAGCGCATCGGGGTAGTGGTCGCAGCTCAGGACGCCGTCGGTGACGGTCCCCAGCAGCGTGTCGAGCTCACCGTCGACGCTCCAGCGCCGGCCGCGGACGTCGGCGATCTCGTCGCCCGGGGCGAAGGACAGCTCGCCGCGCTCGCCGGCGATCCGGCCGCGCCCGTCGCCGTCGCGCCACATGACGAGGTCGACGCCCTCGATCGCCCGCGCCGAGGCGACGACGCGCGGCAGGGCGCTCGTCCGCGGGTCGAGCAGGATGTAGATCATCGCCGAGCGCTGCGCCGGGCAGAGCGCGAGCTCGGCGAGCCGCCCCTTGACGCCCGACGGCTGCAGGACCTTCCAGTCGGCGAACGTCTCGGTGAGGTCGATCGTGCGCTCGACGTGCGAGTGCGAGTGATCGGCGAGGACGATCATCGCGTGCTCGTCGAGGAACGCGTCGGCGCCGCCGCCGGCCTGCATCACGCGCCACAGCTCGGCGTCGGCCTGGGCGATCGAGTGGATCTGCGCGTGCGGGCCGTACTTGTGCGAGTGGGCGTCGTTGTCGGGCAGCGACAGCAGGAGGAAGTCGAAGAGGTCGTGCTCGACGAGGTGCGCGCCGACGCAGCCCGCGTGCTGGTCGCGCATCCCCGGGATGCCCATCCGCGACCAGCAGCTCGTCTTGCGGCTCGCGAAGATGTCGGCGTAGAAGAGCTCCAGCGGGCCAAGCGTCGAGCGCTTGAACAGCTGCGACGCCGCGCGCGTGAGCGCGAAGTCCTTGGAGATCTCGTGCCCGTGACGGCCGCGGTAGATGAGGTACGTCGTGCAGGCGGTGCGCACGGCCTCCATGTCGTCGAGCGTCTCGAAGACCGTCTGGACCCCGGACGACAGGTGCGTCGCGTTCATGTTGAAGATCGTGTCGACGAGCTGGCGGTTGAGCCCGAACTTCCGCGACGCCGAGAACGACGACCCGTACTCGACGTAGCGCTCCTCCGCCCGCGAGTACCAGTTCATCGACGGGATCTCGTGCTCGTCCTGCAGCCGGCCCGTGGCGATCGTCGCCGCGCAGACGGGCGTCACCGAGGGGAACGCCGCGACGCATTCGTCGACGTACGTGCCGCGCTCGGCGATCGCGCTGAGCGCGGGCGCGGTGCCCGAGCGCATCGCGCGCTCGGCCATCGTCGGCTTCATGCCGTCGATGACGGTCACGATGAGCTTGGGAGGCTTGCTCACCGCAGGATGCGCAGGCCCGCGTACTTCTCGCCCTCGCGGCGGCGGCCCCCGCGCAGGAGGAAGGCGAAGAAGCCGAGGGCGAGAGCCGAGATCGGCGCGACGACGACGGCGAGGGCGGCCAGCACGAGCGCCGTGCCCTCGACGTAGACGGGCAGGGCGGCGCTCGCCTCGGCGTCCAGCCGCGCCCTCGTGCGGACGACGAGCGAGCGCGTCGCGGCACCGGCGAGGGCGGCACAGAGACCGCCGCCGAGCAGTCCGGGCCACCACAGGTCGTAGTGGTCGGCGATCGTCGCGGCGCAGAGCAGCGCCCCGAGGCCGATCCCGAGGCCCGACAGCGCCGATTCCAGCGGCCCCTCGGGCACGCCGCGGCGCTGCGCGATGACGACGATGACGACGACCACGACGACGGCCAGCAGCCAGGCCGGGGACTCGAGGAACGCGAACGGCGTGTGCTCGTAGTCGACCCCGACGTTCGCCGACGCGAACGCACCGGCCACGAGCGCGGGCAGAAACGGGCGGATGCCCGCCGCGCCGGCCAGCCCGGCGCCCTGGAGAATGTCGATCAGCAGTCGCACAGCGTCCGGTAGCGTGACGGCGATGACGATAGACGACAGGGACAGGCGGCCGGGCGGCGAACCCCGCCGGATGGCCCCCAAGCCCGGCGCTCGTCAGACGTCGCGCGACCTCGAGCGCTACGCCGGCCTCTTCGCCGCGCGGACCCGGGTCATGAAGTCCTCGGCGATGCGCGACCTCATGGCGCTCACCGAGCGCGCCGACATCATCTCGCTCGCCGGCGGCCTGCCCGACACGTCGTCGTTCCCGGCGGAGTCCTTCGCGGCGATCATGGGCACGGTCGCCCTGGACTCGACCGCGCGCTCGCTGCAGTACGGCCCGACCGAGGGCCTGGCGGTGCTGAAGACGTGCATCGCCGAGGTCATGGCCGAGGAGGGCATGACCGTCGACCCCGACGACGTGCTCGTGACGACCGGCGGCCAGCAGGTCATCGACCTCGTGTGCAAGACGCTGATCGATCCCGGCGACGTGATCATCGCCGAGGGGCCGACATATCCCGGCGCCGTGCCGACGTTCTGCTCCTACCAGGCCGAGGTCATCCAGATCAGCCTCGACGAGGACGGGATGCGCATCGACGAGCTCGAGGCGACGCTCGAGCGCCTCGACCGCGAGGGCCGCCGGCCGAAGTTCATCTACACCGTCCCGACCTTCCAGAACCCGGCCGGGACGACGATGTCGCTGCCGCGCCGCCGCCGGCTCGTCGAGGTCGCGCGCGAGCGCGAGCTGCTCGTGCTCGAGGACAACCCGTACGGGCTCATGCGCTACGAGGGCGACCCGCTGCCGACGCTCTACGCCCTCGACGGCGGCGACTTCGTCATCTACCTCGGGACGTTCTCGAAGATCCTCTCGCCGGGCGTGCGCCTCGGCTGGAGCGTCGGGCCGCGGCCGGTGCTCGAGAAGATGAACATCGGCAAGCAGGCGTCCGACCTCTGCTCGTCGTCGCTGACGCAGCTGTTCGTCGCCGCGTACTTCGCCAGCGGCCGCTGGCAGGACTACGTCCACTCGCTGCGCGAGATCTACCGCCGCCGCCGCGACGTCATGCTCGACGCGCTCGCCGAGTGCCTCGTGGGCGGGCGGGACGAATTCCGCTGGACGCACCCGCAGGGCGGCATCTTCGTCTGGGTGACGCTGCCGGACTACATCGACACGACCGACCTGCTCGCGCGGGCGCTCGACGAGCACGTCGCGTTCGTCCCCGGGCGCGCCGCGTTCCTCGACGGCCGCGGCGCGAGCAGCATGCGGCTGAACTTCTCCGGCGTCGGCGAGGCCGACATCCGCGAGGGGATCCGGCGCATCGGCGAGGTCGTCCGCGAGCAGGTCGAGCTCTACGGCACGCTCACCGGCTCGCACCGCATCGTCGCGCCGCAGCCCGAGCCGGCCCCGGCGCCGGCCGACCAGCAGCTCGCCGACGTGCTGCACCTCCCGCGCCCGCCCGACCGCCGCCGGCAGCGTCCGGGCGCGCGCGAGGGATGACTGCGCGCGATTGCTCGACTGCGGCCGCGGGTGTCCCCCGCGGTCGCTGCTCGCGATGACGCGGGTCGCCGTCCTCAAGGGCGGCCGCTCGCTCGAGCGGCAGGTCTCGCTGAAGTCCGGCGCGCGCGTGCAGGACGCGCTCGAGCGGCTCGGTCACGACGTCGTCGGGATCGACGTCGGGCACGACCTCGTCGACCGCCTGCGGGCGGCGGCGCCGGACGTCGCGTTCGTCGCGCTGCACGGGCGCGACGGCGAGGACGGGACCGTCCAGGAGCTGCTCGAGGCGCTCGGGATCGCCTACACCGGCTCGGGCGTCTCGGCCTGCATCCGCTGCGCCGACAAGGTCCTCGCCAAGCACCACATGCTCGACGCGGGCATCCCGACGCCCGACTTCTTCGCCTTCAACGAGACGGCCTTCAAGGAGCTCGGCGCGGCCGACGCGCTGCCGGCGATCGAGGAGCGCCTGCAGTTCCCGATCGTCGTCAAGCCGTCGGGGCAGGGCTCGGCGCTCGGGATCAAGTTCGCGGCAGCGCCGAAGGACGTGCCCGGCGCGCTCGTCGCCGCGTTCTCCTACGGCGACAAGGTCCTGCTCGAGCATCACATCGACGGGCGCGACCTCGCGGTCTCGATCCTCGACGGCGAGGTCCTGCCGGTCGTCGAGGCGGTGCCGCGCGAGGAGGACTTCTACGACTTCGAGGCGCGCTACGTGATCGGCCGGACCGAGTTCGTCTGCCCGGCGCAGCTGCCGGAGGAGATCACCGTCCGCGCCCAGGAGCTCGCGCTCGAGGTGTGGCACGTCCTCGGCTGCCGCGGATTCGCGCGCGTCGACCTCATGCTCGGAGCCGCGACCGGCGAGCTCACCGTGCTGGAGGCCAACACCGTCCCCGGGATGACCGAGACCTCGCTCCTGCCGCTGGCGGCGGACGCCGCCGGGGTCGGCTTCGACGCGCTCATTGCAAGGATCGTCGAACTGGCTTTGTAAGCGGGCTCCGCCCTTTCGGGTTTCGCCCTGCGATCGCCGCAAGCGGCGACCTCCGGTCGACGTTACTCAGCCGTCGTCCCCCGCGAAATCCTCCGGCGAGACCTGGTCGAGGAAGTCCTTGAACTTCTCGACGACCTCCTCGGTGTCCTCGACGTCGTGCTCGAACTCGATCGCCGACTCGGCGATGACCTCCTCGGCGGCGAAGATCGGCGCGCCGGAACGGACGGCGAGCGCGAGCGCGTCGCTCGGCCGCGAGTCGATCTCCATCTCCTTGCCGTCGACGGCGAGCGTGATCGAGGCGAAGAACGTGTTGTCGCGCAGCTCGGTGACGGCGACCTGCGTGCAGCGGACGTCGAGCTCGCCGAGCATGTCGCACAGGAGGTCGTGCGTCATCGGCCGGGGGGTCGTCGCGCCCTGGAGCTTCATGAGGATCGCCGCAGCCTCGGGATGCCCGATCCAGATCGGGAGGAACTTGTTGCTGTCGACGGTCTTCAGCAACACGATCGGCTGCTTGCCGACCATGTCGAAAGAGACTCCGTAGATCACCATCTCCTGCATCCAGGGGAGCATAGCTGTGGACCCAACCGCGGCCGACCGGGCGGCCAGATGCCGGCGCGCCATCGGCCTCGTTGTAACAAGTGCCACGATTTTCCCCAAGGGTCTGACTTGTCCGTATCATCTGAGGATGGTGCAAGCCCACACGCAGCAGACGGGCAAGCAGGGCACAGGACGCGAGCGCATCATGGAGGCCGCCTACGACCTCTTCAGCCGCTCGGGCGTCCGTGCGATCGGCGTCGACACGATCACCGTGCACGCCGACGTGGCGAAGATGACGCTCTATCGCAACTTCGCGTCGAAGAACCAGCTCGCAACGGCATTCATGCAGCTGCGCGAGGAGCGCTGGTCGATCGGCTGGCTGCAGAAGGAGGTCCTCGCCCGCGCGACCGCGCCGGGCGACCAGCTGCTCGCGATCTTCGACGTCTTCTCGGAGTGGTTCTCGCGCGACGACTTCGAGGGCTGCGCGTTCGTCACCTCGCTGCTGGAGTTCGAGGACCGCGACGATCCCGTGCGCCAGGCATGCGTCATGCACCTCGCGAACATCCGGGCGTTCGTCTGCGGGCTCGCCGAGGAGGCGGGGATCGCCGATCCGGAGTGGTTCGCGGCCCAGTGGCACATCCTCATGAAGGGCTCGATCGTCGCCGCCCACGAGGGCGACCTCGCGGCCGCGCGCCAGGCGAAGGAGCTCGGCATCCTCCTGCTCGAGTGCCAGGGCGTCGCGCGGCGCCCGCGCCTCACCGACGGCTTCTAGGCCCTAGGCGGTCAACACGAGCGGTGCGCCGTCGCGCACGACGATCGTGTGCTCGGCGTGCGCCGAGAGCGAGCGGTCGGCCGTGCGCACGGTCCAGCCGTCGCGGGCCAGGCGCACCTGCGGCGCGCCGACGGCGACGAGCGGCTCGATCGTGATGACGAGGCCCTCGGTCAGCGGCTGCGACAGCGCGGGCTCGTAGCGGTTGGGGACGTCGGGCTCCTCGTGGATGCGGCGCCCGATGCCGTGGCCCATGAGGCCCTCGCAGACGGAGAAGCCGCGGGCCTCGACGAACCGCTGGACGGTCGCGCCGATGGCGTTCAGCGGCTGCCCGGCGGTCGTGACGCGCAGCGCCCTCGCGAGCGCCTCCTCGGCGGTGCGGACGAGCCGCAGCGCCTGCGGACGGCCCTCGCCCGCGACGACGGTGCGGCAGGCGTCGGCGTAGAAGCCGTCGAGCTCGGCGGTGACGTCGAGCTTCACGAGGTCGCCGCGGCGCAGCCGGCGGCGGCCGGGGATGCCGTGCACCGCCTCCTCGTTGACGCTGATGCACGTGACGCCCGGGAAGCCGTAGTCCAGCTGCGGCCCCGAGCGCGCCCCGGCGCGGGCGAACTCGCGGCCGGCGATCGCGTCGAGCTCGGCGGTCGTGATGCCCGGGCGCACGGCGCGGCGCATCGCGCGGATCGTCGCCGCCACGACGCGGCCGGCGGCTTGTAGCGCGCGCAGCTCGTCGGGGGAGTTCACTGACATCGTGCTCCAGCGTAGATCCTCGTGGCGCGGGGCCGCGCAGTCAGGTAAACGTCAGGTTGCGGCGACCACAATCGCGCCCATGGACGCCGGCCTCGCGCTGCCCTGGTCGCGCCCCCGGAGCATCGCGCTCGGCCGGGCGGCGCCCGTCTTGCTCGGCGCGGCGATCGCGCTCGAGCTCGTCTGCGCGCTCGTGCTCGTCCTCGGCGCCGACGAGGCGCATCGCTGGCTCGTCCCGGCGGCCCGCCACGCATTCCCGGGCTGGCTGCACGGCCCGCTGCCGGCGCTCGACGAGGACCTCACGAGCAACGCGATCGGCGCCCTGCTCGTGGCGATGGTCCTCGGGTACGGCGTCGTGCTCGCGCTCGCGCGGCGGGTCGGCGGGCGCTGGCCGATCGCCGTCTGCGTCGCCGCGATCGTGCTCTGCGCGCTCGCCCCGCCGATGCTGTCGGCGGACGTCTTCGGCTACGTCGCCTGGGGCGAGCTCGGCGCGCACGGCGTCAATCCCTACAGCCACGCCTCGATCGCCGTCGGCCACGACGCCGTCCGGCCGTTCCTGCTGTGGCATCACGGCATCACGCCGTACGGGCCGCTGTTCACGGCATCGACGTACGCGCTCGCACCGCTCGGCGTCGGGGCCGCGCTCTGGACGCTCAAGGCCGCCGCCGCGCTGGCGGCGATCGCCTGCGTCGGGCTGCTGTGGCGGTCGGCCGAGCGCCTGGGCCGTTCCCCGGCCCAGGCGGTGTTCGCGCTCGGCCTGAACCCGCTCGTGCTCGTGTACGGCGTCGGCGGGGCCCACAACGACCTCCTGCTCGAGGCCTTCGTGCTCGCCGGCGTCCTCGCGATCGCCGCCGGACGCGCGCGCACGGGCGCCGGCGCCGTCGTCGCCGCCGCCGCGGTGAAGGCGTCGGCGATCGTCGCGCTGCCGTTCCTCGTCGCCGGGTCGCCGCGGCTGCGCCGGCCCGTCCTCGCGGCGCTTGCGACCGGCGCGGCGCTCGTCGCCTGCAGCTTCGCGATCTTCGGGACGCCGCTGCTGAACATCGTCGGCCAGCTCGGCTCCCAGCAGCACGACGTCGCCGTCCACAGCGTGCCGGCGGAGCTCGCGCGGCTCGCGGGCGCGGCCGGCCTGCCGGCCTGGGGCCATCTCGTCGCCGACGCCCTCCTGCTGGCCGCCGTTTGCGCGCTGCTCGTCCGCACGCGGCGCGGGGCCGACTGGCTGGCGGGTGCCGGCTGGGCCTTCGTCGCGCTGCTGCTCACGACCGCGTGGCTGCTGCCGTGGTACGTCGCCTGGGCCGTGCCGTTCGCCGCGCTGGCGGCCGACCGCCGCCTGCTCGGCGCCGTCTGGGGCCTGACGCTGCTGATCGTCGTCCTGCGGCTCCCGCTGCTGGCCTAGCTGTAGGTACCGAGGAGGTTGTTCAGGCGGGTGATGGGGGTCTGTCGCCCGAGTGATTGGTGTCGTCGGCGATGGTTGTATTCCCAGAGCCAGCCGTCAAGGGCTCGGGTGCGTTCGTCGGAGGAGCCGTAGGTCAGGCCGTTGTAGGCCCAGCCGGCGAGCATCGTGCGGATGAAGCGTTCGGCCTTGCCGTTGGTCTGCGGGCGGTAGGGCCGGGTGCGCAGGTGCCGGACGCCGTGGGCGCGGCAGGCGATCGCGTGGACCTTGGAGATGTAGGGCGAGCCGTTGTCGGTCAGGACCCGCTCGACGTTCACGCCGTGACGGGCGTAGAACGCGATCGCGCGATGCAAGAAGGCGATGCTGGTGGCGGCTTTCTCGTCGGGCAGGACCTCGGCGTAGGCCAGTCGTGTGGCGTCGTCGATCGCGACGTGCACGGCGTCCCAGCCGGCCCGCAGGCGACGAACACCGCTCGCGTCGGTTCGCAGCGGGCGATGGTTGCGCGTGCGTCCGCCGGTGACGCGTTTGCCCGGGCCGCCCTTGATACGGCCGAGTTTCTTGACGTCGATGTGGATCAGCTCGCCGGGCCGTTCGCGCTCGTAGCGCACGACCGGCTCCTGGCCGATGCGTCCGAGCTTGCCCATCCCCTCGCGCTTGAGCACGCCGCTGATCGTCGAGCACGGCAGATCCAGCAGGTCGGCGAGCTCTGGCGCCGTGAAGCGCAGCCGGCGCAGCGCGATCAACAACGCCACGGTCTGCGTATCGGTGCGGTTAGCGACCGTTCTCGGTGCCGAGCTGCGATCCACAAGCCCTGACGCGCCCTCAGCCCGGTAGCGCGCAAGCCACTTACGGGCCGTCCTTTCAGAGATCCCAAAGCTCTCTGCGGCATCACGGACCGTCTGACTCTCTTGCTCGATCCGATCAACAAGCAGCTGCCGGCCTTTCGGACTGAGCGTGGCGTTAGCGTGCAACCTCATCCGGTCTCTCCTTGGGACTGGGGCCTCGAGAACCACCAGCCTCCAAGGAGGACCGGATGAACAACGTGCTCAGGAACTACACCTAGCGCCACAAAATACCTGTAAAAGCACCGTTTCTGCTGAGCGGCCCGGCGCTACCCCGGGGCCGTCATGCACGTGGCCGTGGCGTACAGCGCCCACGTCTCGGTGGTCCCGGCACCCACCTCGAGCGCTGCGACCGACACGCCGCTGCCGCTGCTGGCGCTGTTGAAGACGTTGATGGAGTTCACCGCGACAGATTGGCCGCTCAGGCCGCTCGTGGGCCCAAGCACCTGCGCACCGCCTGAGATCGCCAGCGTCCCGGCCGGGCAGTAGACGGTCTGGACCTTCTGACCGTCCGAGGTCTGATCGCTGACGCTGCCGGCGTCCTGGATCGCGAAGCTGCCGGCGGGACCCTGCGGACCTCTGCAGGCCGGCTGCGCGAGCGAGCCATCGGGATTGGTCGCGGTGCAGGACTGACCGTCCTTGCCGTCGGTGCCGTCGCCACCCCGCGGTCCGACGCATGCCGGGGTGGTGGGCAGGCAGGCGTCGCCCTTGGGTCCGGTCTGACTGAAGCGCAGTGCCGTCTCGCTCTTGGCGCATTTCGCCCCGGCATCGGCATCGATGACACGCAACTGTCCGCTGGACCCGTAGCAGCCGCTGATCTTGCCGTCGGACCCCGGGATCGCGGCATAGCCGACACCGACAGCGGCCATCACTCCGACTGCTGCGAGTGCTGGAATGCTGCCTCGTAGCGTGACCGTGCGAGCGGTCCCTTTGCGCGACGTGCGGAACATGGGACCCCTCGGGCTTGTGGCGGAGTTAGTTCCTGCAGCTTGGCCCGGCCGGCCCCGATAGTCAAATTTTCGGCAGCGACGACAGCGTCGGTGCCTTGGCCGGTGACCGCAGTGGGCGATCCAGGACTCGAACCTGGGACCTCTTCCTTATCAGAGAAGCGCTCTAACCGACTGAGCTAATCGCCCGGGAGGGTCGACGAGTTTAGCGGGCGCTCACGCCACCGCGCGAGGGCGCAGGCGGCGGGCGAGTTCGAGGGCCTCCTCGGGATCCTCGAACGCGAGCTCGACGCGGTAGCCGCCGCTGCGCGGCCGGACGCTCACCTCGACGCCGAGCGCGTCGCCGAGCGCGT
>Ga0310810_10007264_pt1 | contig 12615 bp, 11 predicted proteins | sample NCmetagenome_FD_207641 | JGI IMG/M metagenome (GOLD analysis project Ga0310810, IMG submission 207641) | Soil microbial communities from experimental microcosm in Duke University, North Carolina, United States - NC | ecosystem: Engineered > Artificial ecosystem > Soil microcosm > Unclassified ... | reverse complement strand
AAGCCGGCGGTGCGCACGACCGAGCGCACGCGCGACCTCGTGCTTCAAAAGAATCAGCCGGCCGACGACGCGCGCACCGCGGCCTTGCAGCAGACCGTCCTCGTTCCGGCCGCAGGCGAGAGCACGATCGACCTCGGGAATCGGCGCGTGCGCATCGTCCCGAGGCTCGGCCACACGGACAGCGATCTGTCGCTCGAGGTGGATGACCCGAGCGTCGTGTTCTGCGGCGACCTCGTGTGGAACGCGATGTTCCCCAACTACGTCGACGCGATTCCATCGAAGCTTTCGGCGTCGGTCAATGCGCTGCGCCGCGACCGAAAGACGATCTACGTTCCGGGCCACGGCGCGCTGGCGCGTGAGCCGGAGTTCGACCGCTATGTCGCAATGCTGGGCGAGGTGGAACGGGCGGCGCGCAAGGCGCACGCCGCCGGCACCTCCGCCGCCGACGCGGGTACCGCATTCACACTTCCGGCATCCCTCGGCGAGTGGACACTGTTCAACAAGGTGTTCTTCGAGCGAGCGTTCAGCGCCTGGTACCGCGAGCTTGGCGGCTGATCCGCTGCGGCGCGCAACGCCTAACGGGAACGTTCCCCCGCCGAGAACGCCGCTGGTCGGGGAAGGGCGCGGAACGTCGTGGTACGCGAAGCTGTCGTACGCGGGGGAGCCGCTTCACGGCTTCGCCGCCGAACGATGTGAGGTGGTACGGTGGACTCCATCGATCCGATCAACAACCAGGATGAGCATGTGGCCGGTGCCTTCCCCCGAACGCCGCACCCCAGCCCCGAGCCCGCGCCCGTCATCACCGAGGCGCATCGGCGCCTGGAGCCGTTCATCGGTACGTGGAAGGTCGCCGGCCACGAGGCGGGCGCCGTGCCTGACGCTCCGAACACGCCGGTGACGGGCGAGGAGAGCTTTGCCTGGCTTCCCGGACGCTTCTTCCTCCTCGGCCATTGGGACCATCGCTTCGGCAGCGACCGGCACCTTGGCCTCAACATCATCCGGTACGACGCGATCACCGGACAGTACTCCTCCTACAACGTCGACAACCTGGGCTTCGCGCGAACGTATCGGGTGTCGCAGCGCGACGGCGTCTGGTCGTTCACCGGCGACTGGGAGCGTGCCACCTGGGCCTTCGGCCATGACGGCCAGACCATGACCATCGACTGGGAGATCACGAGCGACGGCGAGACGTGGGAGCCGCTCTGTCACCTGGATGCCAGCAAGCAGACGTAACGGCGGGTCAAGGCGTCAGGCGCGTCGGCCCGCGATGCAGGAACGTTGCCTCCCGAATGCTCGGCAACCCGAGCGTCAGCATAACGAGTCGGGCGAGTCCAAGGCCGAACCCGCCGTGCGGAGGGCAGCCGTAGCGGAAGAAATCGAGATAGTAGCCGACCGAGGCGCGTAAGCCCGCCTCGTCCGCCTGACGAGAAAGCGCCGCGTGCCGATGTTCGCGTTGCGCGCCCGTCGTGATCTCCACGCCCTTCCACAGCAGGTCGAAGCTCTTCGTCAGCGACGTATCGTGCTCGGCGCGCATGTGATAGAACGGGCGAAGCGATGCCGGATATTCGGTGAGAAAGAGAAACTCACTGCCGTGCGTGTCGAGCGCCCACCGCGCCAGCACCCGTTCGCCGGCGGGGTCGATGTCACCCGGCTTCGTCGCCGGCGCGATCTCGTGACCGAGCTCGCGCAGCAAGGCGTGCGCGTCACGCATCGTCAGGCGCGGGAAGCTCGACGGCGGCACGATGACACGCAGGCCAAAGGTTCGCTCGATCGCCTCGCCGTGCTTGCGGCAGATCTCGGAGAGGATGGAATGCAGCCACTCCTCCTCCATCCGCATCACGTCCTCGTGCGACTCCACCCACGCCATCTCGACGTCCACGCTCGTGAATTCCGCGGCGTGGCGCGGCGTGAGCGACGGTTCGGCGCGGAACACGGGCCCGATCTCGAAGACCCGCTCGAATCCAGCCGCGATCGCCATCTGCTTGTAGAACTGCGGCGATTGCGCGAGGTACGCGCTGCCGAGATCGAAGTAGCGGGTCGAGAATGTCTCTGCTCCCGACTCGCTGGCGCTGTGCATGAGCTTCGGCGAGTGCAATTCCAGAAACTCGTGCGTCGTCCAGTATTCACGCATCGCACGCTCGATCGTCGTCTGCACCTCGAACACGAGCCGGTTTTCCGGCCGCCGAAGGGCGAGGAACCGCCAATCGAGCTGGAGGTCGGACGCCGAGTGCTCGTCGATCGGCAGCCCGGGGTCCGCGGGGCCGACGACTTCCAGTGAGCGCGCGATCAGCTCGACGCCGCCAGCCTTCACGGCGGCGTTGGCCACGACCGTCCCGCTCACTCGGACCGCGGATCCGCTCGTTAGGCCGAGCGCGCTCGTCTCGAGATCGCCCGCGATGGTGCCCGGCAGCGAGCGCTCGATCGTCACCTGCACGCGCCCGCTCCGGTCCTGGACGACGACGAAGATCACCCGCTTGAGCACGCGGATGGTGGAGACGAATCCGGCGATGGTCGCGTCGAGCTGGTCCTGACCCTGGAGGGCTGCTATGGCCGAGCGGTGCATGAGGAGCTGGGTCGCGCGGGGGGGAAAAAAAAGGCCCGTGGATATCCACGGGCGCTGGTTCGGTCGTCGCTACTCGAAGCGTCTGCTACGCTCGCATGCGTCTCCGCCCCCACCCCGTGCACGAGGTGGCGTCGGAATCGTCTGTGTTCAGGAAGCCGGGCGGGAGTTGCGGCGACATGATGGCAAGGTGAGCGGTCGCCTCACGCGCGTCAAGCTGGCACCCGACGCCGGCGCGACCGGTTTGTCACAGAAGCCTCGCGCGCGCCTGATCCGGGGTGTAGGTCTGTGCATGCGTCGATGTGCGCTGCTCGCCTTGGCGATGGGGTCCGACCTTCTCGCCTGTGACTCGACGAGGCCGTTGCCTCCGGCGGTGTTCGTCGAACCCGCGAAGCTCACGCTCGAGGATGGGCAGACGGCAGCGCTCACCGCGAGGCTCCGCAACCCGAAAACCAGAACCGTCACCTGGTCCTCGACGGATCGGGCAGTCGCGTCCGTCGATGACGCGGGGAACGTCACCGGGGTCATGAACGGGACGGCGAGCATCGTCGTGCGGATGACCGACGACACCACGGTCAGCGCAACCGTACCTGTCGCGGTGAGCGGGCCGGCGGTCGCCAACGTGACGGTGAGTCCCGCGGCGCCAATCGTCTACGTCGGCTTCGCCCGACAGCTCGTTGTCCAGCTCCGGTCGGCAGATGGCCGTGTGCTTCGGGGCCGGACCGTGACGTGGACAACGCCCGACCCGGACATCGTCGATGTGTCGGCGGCCGGTGTGGCGCGAGGACGCGCACCGGGCGGGCCGCTCACCGTCGTGGCGTCGAGCGAAGGACGGACGGGCAGCACCCAGCTCCGCGTCGCGTACGCGGCCGAGGCTTGCCCGTTCGTCGCGACGCTGGCGCTCGGCCAGCGTGCCGACGGTACGCTCGCGTTAGGTGACTGCGAGTACTCGCTGGATGACTCCTACGTGGACATCTACGAGATCACGATGCCGGTGGCCGGAACGATTCAGGTCGACATGACGAGCAGCGACGTCGATTCCTACCTGGGATTGTTCGAGGCCGCCGGCCGCTTGCTCGCGGAAGATGACAACTCCGGCGGGGACCGCAACGCACGGATCGAGCGCCAGGTCCCCGCCGGCAAATATCGCGTCTGGGCCAACACGCTGTCCGGGTCCGTCACCGGCGCCTACTCGCTGATCGTCTCGGAGCGCTGAGGATCGGCCCGCGTGTACGCGTTAGGTCGGTGGCCGGTCCCGAGTAACGACCGCGGTGGCCGGGCGGGTGCACGGCCACCGCGGAACGTTCGGTCAACAACCTCGCCGTGCGGATCGGCTAGCGGCCGTTGCCACCAGTGCGCGACTGGTCACCGTGGCTCCGATGTCCGCCCTGCTCTCGCCGCTCCTTCATGGCCGCAATGTTCGCGTCGAGCTGCTTCTGCTGGTCGGCGTTCAGGATCGTCCGCAGCGTGGCGATCTGCTGATCACGCAGACGCTCCATCTGCGCGCGGACCGGTTCCATCTTCGCGCGTGCCGTGGCGGTATCGCCGCGCTCGCGCGCTTCACGCGCTTCCTTCATGACCGCGCTGAACTGCTCGCGGGTCTTCTTCATCTCCGGCTCCTGCTCCTTCCGGATGGCCTTGAGCCGCTCCTTCTGTGCGTCCGTCAGGTTGATGCCCTCGAGGAGCATGCCACCCGGGCCGCCTCGACGTCCGCCGTGCTCCCCGTCCCACTGGCGATGGTCGCGCTGTGTCGTGTCGGGTCGAGCATTGGGCGTGGACTGCGCGGCAGCCGCACCGGCGGCGCCGACGACGAGGGCCAAACCGAATCGCATTCTGGTCAGGGTCTTACGCATGTGCTTCTCTCCCTACTGCGAGATGTCTGCCCGCGCTGGCGCCGTGCTCGAGAGTGAGCCGGGCCTGACGGGACCGATCCGAGGAGGCAACCGCCGCCTCGGGTACTTCGGATCATGCACAGGGACGATCCGAATTGCACTGCCGGCACGGACGGCACGGGATAGCAAGCCATTCCGGATTCGTCTGGGACGGGTAGCATTCTGAACCACGCCCCATTTCTGACCATGGCCGACGCCCACTACATCACGTCGACGCTCACCGACCTCGTTCGCACCAGGTCGATCAACCCCGCGTTCGCCGACGGCGAGCCGAGTGACGAGCGCGAGATCGCGACTCGACTCGGCACGATGATGCGAGCGTTAGGCATGGAGACCACCGAGTACGAGCCCGAACCGGGACGCGTCAGCGTCGTGGGCCGGCTGCGGGGGAGCGGCGGCGGGCGATCGCTCATGCTGTACGGTCATATCGACACGGTCGGCGTCGCCGCCATGCCCGAGCCGTACACGGCCACCGTACGCGACGGCAAACTCTACGGTCGCGGCGCGTACGACATGAAGGGTGGGGTCACCGCCTGCCTGGCGACCGTCAAGGCACTCCGTGATGCCGGAACCAGGCTGCGCGGCGACGTGCTCGTTGCCTGCGTCGCCGACGAGGAGGTGGCCAGCATCGGAATGGCCGAGGTGCTCAAGCACGTCCGCGCCGACGCGGCGGTCGTGACGGAGGCCACCGAGCTTCGGGTCTGTCTCGCGCACCGCGGATTCAGCTGGATCGAGGTGGAGACGTTAGGCGTCGCCGCCCACGGGAGTCGTTTCGATCTGGGGATCGACGCCAACATGCGCATGGGGCGATTCCTCGCCCGGCTCGACCAGCTCGAGCAGGACCTTCGCGCACGCAAGCCGCACGCGCTCGTCGGCCCGCCATCGCTCCACGCGGCGGTGCTGCATGGCGGCAGCGGAACGAGCACGTACGCCGACCGCTGCCGTCTCGAGATCGAACGGCGCACGGTCCCGGGCGAGACCGAGGAGCAGGTGCTGGCGGAGATCCGCGCGATCACCGACGCGCTCGCGGCGAACGACCCGACGTTCCGGGCGAGCGTGCGCGCCATGTTGACGCGCGGTTCGTTCGAGGTCGCGCGCAACGCCGCGATCGTCGACGCCATCCTCGGCGCGGCCACCAACGTCCTCGGTGCGAGGCCGGAAGTGATCGGCGAGCCCTACTGGATGGACGCCGCATTGCTCGCCGATGCCGGTATCGATACGGTCGTCATTGGACCGTCCGGAGCAGGCGCCCACGCGCTCGAGGAATGGGTCGACCTCGGCTCGGTGGGTCGACTGACCGACATTCTTACCGCTGCGACGACCGAGTTTTGCCGTTAGGCGGGTGGCCGGGTCCGCTGCAGCTCACGATCGCGCCGTAGGCTACCGTCGGGAATGGCGGCGCTGTCCTTTCTGCGACAGTCGCGTGCTGCACACGGGCTGCCCAACCCGGTAGGGCCGCCTCATATTTGCTCCTCACAATCGCGCGTTGCGGGAGTCCCGGCGATTCTCGAGTCCATCGACGTCGCGGCGCACAGCAGCAATTCGCGGAGGGAATGATGCCCGGCGGCCAGGTCTTCCGTCGCGTGGTTGTCTACGCACGTCTGCTCAGCGCGATCGACGCGGTGGCTCGCATGCCGCAAGCCTCGCTCGATGTCTGGCTGTCATGACCTCGACGACTGGCGCTCGCTCCGCGGCGCTGACCACGCTCAACACCGACACGGGCTGGACGCGCTGGCTGCCAGGCCTCCGTGTCGCACGGAGCTACCAGCGGGTCTGGCTGCGCCAAGACCTCGTTGCGGGCCTCGTTATGACGACGATGCTCGTGCCAGTTGGCATCGCCTACGCCGAGGCCTCGGGCGTCCCAGGCATCTTCGGGCTCTACGCGACGATCGTACCGCTGCTTGCCTACGCGGTCTTCGGACCCAACCCCATCCTGGTGCTCGGACCAGATTCCGCGCTGGCCGCGGTGATCCTCGCCACTGTGGCGCCGCTGTCGGGGGGCGATGCCGTACGCGCGGTGGCGGTCGCCGGAGCGATGGCGCTCGTCTCGGGTGCCGTGTGCGTCGTTGCCGGGGTCGCCCGGTTGGGCTTCGTCACTGAGCTCCTGTCGAAGCCAATTCGCTACGGCTACATGAACGGCATCGCGCTCACCGTGCTGCTGAGCCAAACCCCGAAGCTGCTGGGCTTTTCGATCGACTCCACGGGGCCGGTGCGCGGCGTGTGGGCAATTGGGCAGGGGATCGTCGACGGCAAGACGAACCTGATGGCGCTCGCGATTGGGGGAGCCACTCTCGTCGCGATCCTGGCGCTCAAGCGTTTTCCGCGGGTACCAGGCATCCTGGTCGCGGTGGTCGGGGCAACGCTCGCCGTCACGCTGCTCGACCTCGGCTCGGGTGGGGGTGGGGCGATCAAGGTGCTCGGGGTGATGCCCAGGGGCCTGCCCATGCCTAGGCTGCCTCTCATTGGCGTCGACGACCTCGTCCCCGTGGTGACCGGCGGCATCGCGGTCGCACTCATCTCGTTCGCCGACACCAGCGTGCTCTCGCGGACCTACGCGGCGAAGCTCCGCACGCCGGTGGATCCCAACCAGGAGATGGTCGGCCTCGGCGTGGCCAATCTCGCCGCTGGATTCTTCCAGGGCTTCCCGATCAGCAGCAGCTCCTCGCGCACTCCGGTCGCGGAGGCGGCGGGGTCGCGGACGCAGTTGACCGGCGTGGTCGGCGCCCTCTCCATCTGCGTGCTGCTGCTCTTCGCGCCCGCTCTGCTGAAGAACCTTCCGAACGCGGCGCTGGCCGCGGTGGTGATCGCCTCCGCGATCGGGTTGTTCGAGGTGGCCGATCTGCGGCGCATCTATCGGATCCAGCGCTGGGAGTTCTGGCTATCGATGGTCTGCTTCGTGGGGGTCGCGACGCTCGGGGCGATCCAGGGCATCGCACTCGCGATCGTCATCGCGGTGATCGAGTTCCTGTGGGACGGATGGCGCCCGCACTCGGCCGTGCTCGGCCGCGTCGTCGGGGTGGAGGGCTATCACGACATCACCCGGTATCCAGATGCAACCCTGATCCCGGGCCTGCTCCTGTTCCGGTGGGACGCGCCGCTCTTCTTCGCGAACGCTGAGCTCTTCTGCGAGCGCGTGCATGCCGCGATCGCGGCCGCGCCCGAGCCGGTACGCTGCTGCGTCGTGGCGGCGGAACCGGTGACGAGCGTCGACGTGACCGCGGCCGACGTCGTCGCGGAGCTCGACGACACGCTGCATGCCGCGGGGACCGAACTATGCTTCGCGGAGATGAAGGATCCGGTCAAGGACAAGCTGAAGCGCTTCGGGCTCTTCTCGCGACTCGGGGCGGAGGGGTTCTTCGCGACGATCGATGAGGCGGTCGCGGCGTATCGCTCGGACCGCGCGGCGCGAGACACGGCTGAAGGACCAGATGCCTGCGTGCCGCCGGCCACGGAGCTTTGCCGTTAGGCAAGTCGGGCGGGACGTTGCCGCCGTCGCCTACTTGTTGCCGAATGGCCTGGCCGGCACGCTCCGCAGGTACAGCCAGAGCGCGTGGATCTCGGCATCGGTCATCCCGCGGAACACCTTCCACGGCATGAACTCGTCGAGCTGACGGCCGTCGGGGCGTTTGCCTTCGCGCAGCGCGCGCGTCAAGTCCACCTCGCTCCAACTCCCGATACCGGCCGGCGTCAGATTCGACGCCGGCGGCAGCCCGGGTGGACCGGCCACGCGCCCACCGGACAAGCCGTAGCCGTGACACCCATGACAGCCGGCGATGTCCGCGATGTATTTGCCGTACGCTGCCGTCGTGTCCGGGGGCACGGAGACAGGCGGCGTGAGGTGTGGAGTCTTCCCGGCAACCAGAATGTTCATCTTCCCCGCGGCGAGCAGCGCGCGTCCCACCGGGCCGAATCCAGATCGCGGCACCTCTCGGTCGACCGGCGGTACCTGTCTCAGGAAGGCAATCACCGCGGCGAGATCTTCCTGACTCAGATGCGTGAACACCTCGCTCGGCATGACGATGAGCGAACGCCCATCGCGGCGCACGCCTCGCCGAATGGCGCGCACGAAGTCCATGTCGCCGTAGTCTGGTCCGATGCCTCCCTTCCCTCGCGTGAGATTCGGCCCGGCCACGGTCCCGATCGCAGTGCTGCTGGAGTACACGGCGCCACCCAGATCGTCGCCGTGGCAAAGCGTGCAGTCGATGACGTTCCTCACGAGGTGCTCGCCTCGCGCGATGGACGCTGCGTCGGTCGGCACGTGCACCGAGTCGACAGCGGCGTCATACGTCCGCCGCAGTTTCCGTTCGCTCGCGGCGTAAACGACGCCCGCCCCGATCAGCACGAGAACGAGGACGGCCGCAAGCAGCCGTCCCGTCCATTTCAGCAGTGCGCGTGTCATCCATACCTCCTGCCGGCACGACCGGCACGCGAGGCGATGGCATCACGACGTTCCTCAACGTCAAACGCCAGCACCCGGCCGATGACCTGTTCGAGCGTCGCCGTCGCGTCCGCCGCCGCGCTCGCCGACCGCCAGGCGATGTATCCGTCAGGGCGCACGAGCACGGCACCGTCTGCGTCGATCCCGTAGGCAAGGCGCCAGTCGTCCGAGATGGCTCGCATCTCCTGGCCGTCGACCGACGCCACGCCTAACGGGATGTCGAGCGCACCGCGGACGCTGCGGACCGCGTCGTTCCATACCTTGCCGTCGGCGCCGGTCACGAGCACGAAATTCGTTCCGAACAGATCCAGCGTCGATCTTCGATCGCCGCGGATATCCAACCAAACGTGCGGCGCGCGACTTCCAACGCACGCCGGCGCAGTCGGCTCGATCGCCGCTGGCCGGTCATTCTCGGCCCCGGCCACGATGGCGCCTGACGAGTACACGACGCCGAGGTCTGCCGCGAGAGCGGACACGCCCTGCAGCCGCCCGAGCGAGCGAAGGACGTTCCGTTCGCCGGACGGACGCCGCTCCGGGTCGTACGAGTCGAGCAGTGCGTCCCCGGCAGTACGCGAGAGAACGGCTGCCAGCTTCCACATCAGGTTGTGCGCCGACTGGATGGCGGTGTTCATGCCGGTACCACCAGTTGGCGCGGTCCGGTGGGCCGCGTCACCCACGAGGAACACGTTGCCATCGCGGAAGCGCTCGGCGACCTCGGCGCCGATCTCGACGATCTGGCAGTCCAGGACCTCGACCTCGAGGTCCGGTCTGCCGGCCGCACGCCTAACGATCCCGACGGAGTCATCCGGAGCGAGGGCGGCGATTGGCCGCGCGTCGCTGCGCCATGGCGTGGCCAGCAGCCACCTCCCGTCGTCGCTGGTCGGCAGGGCAACCGACGGCGCCGGTCCCCCGAGGCCACGCAGCATGTACAGGCCGCTCCGCTCGGGACCCACCATCGAGTCGAGGTCCGCGCGGAAGAGGATGCTCAGGTACTCACCAATGCGCTCCGCTCCGTGCGTCGCTATCCCCAGGCGTCGACGAATCGGACTGCTCGCTCCATCCGCAGCCACGAGATACCGCGACCAGATCTCGGTGCGCGCCCCCGTGAGGCGATCGAGCATCGTCGCACGAACGCCGACGTCGGTCTGCTCCAGATCCACGACCTCCGTCGAGAATCTCACCTCGGCGGTCGGATAGCTCAGCGCGTGGTCGAGCAGAATCGGCTCCAGGTAGTCCTGGGCCAACACGGCGGCCCAGGTCGGGCTGAACGAGGCGGCTTCGTTGGCGGTTGGATAGCCGAGTGATCGACGTTCGAGCTCCGGGCCCGACAGGTTGTCGCGGATGGAGCTGGAGAAGCCGGCGGATATCGCCGCCTCGCGTACGCGACGCTCGATTCCCCACGACCTGAACAGCTCCATGGTACGGGTGCTGATGCCGGTGGCCTTCGGATGAATCGAAGTGGACGCGTGGCGCTCGACGATGAGCGAGCGGACTCCGATGCGTGACAGGATGATCGAGCTGCACAAGCCGGCTGGGCCGGCGCCGACGATCAGAACAGGTAGCTGCATACCGATATCCCTCACTCGTGCCGATGGTTGGCTCCGCTGCCACTTGCCGCTGGCGCTGGAGCGGTTAATTTCACACTACAACCTGTCCGATCAATTTGAAAAAGTCAATCCCCAGGCGTTCCTACAAACAGACGGCCCGCGCGGAGGGCGCTGCCGAGACGCGGCGGCGGATCATCGACGTCACGCGCGACCTGCTGACGCGCGCGCCACTCGAGAGTGTGTCGCTTCCGGCGATCGCGGCCGAGGCGGAAGTAGCGCGGTCGACGGTTTACGCGATCTTCGGGTCGCGCGAGGGGCTCATGGTCGCGGTGGCGGAGGACCTGCTCGATCGCGGCGGGTTCGCACGAATCGGTGAGGCACTGCGTGGCCCCGACGTGGTCCGGGCGTTCGAGATCAGCATGGACGTCGCGATGGAGCTGTACTCGCAGGAGCACGAGGTGAGCTGGGCCCTGCTCTCTCTCGCCGCCGTGGACCGGGACGCGTCGAGCGCGGCGGCGCGGCTCAATCGCGGCCGGCGTGAAGGCATGCGGAAGATCGCGCAGCGTATGCACGACCAGGGTGCGCTCCGCGACGACGTGACAGTCGACGAGGCCGCGGACGTGCTGTGGCTCATCACCAGCTTCGAGACGTTCGGACAGCTCTATCGCGACCGGAGCCTGACGCCGAAGCAGGTCGGTGAGCGGCTGATGGCAATGACGCGGCGGACGCTCTACAAGGCCTAACGACCAGGAGCTTCGGACCAACAGCTAACGACCACCGACCAACGAGTCTCGAGCGTGAGTCGTTGGCCATGAGGCGTCAGCTCGATACCCAGGTCACGGCCTGTCCGAGCAGGTCCGGCATCACGGCGTGCCCGCCGGCGAACTCGTGGTACTCGACGTCGTAGCCGGCGCTCCTGAGCTCCGGAACGATGACGCGACTCGTCTGGTCGATCGGGAGGACCGTGTCGCTCGTCCCGTGCGTGATGAATACCTTGGGCTTGCCGGTCGCCGTGCGGCTCACGACGAAGCCCGGCGAGAACGCGACGATTCGGGAAAACAGGTCGCCGTTGATTATCCCGAGCGACAGGGAGTAGGTGGCGCCATCGGAGAAGCCGATGATGCGGACGCGCGTCGGGTCGACGCGCACACGGGAGAACACCGAAGTCAGGGCGCGGTCGATGAAAGCGACGTCCCAGGAAAAGCTGCCTCCGATAGCGTCCCACGTCACGCCTCTCGCGTCGGGTGCTACCAGCACCAGACCCGTGGTGTCCACGAGGGGACGCAAAGGGGTCACGAGCTCGGACGAATCGCGTCCGGCACCGTGCAGTACGAGCGCGAGCGGCGCCGGTGTGTCCGCCTTGTAGCTCGATGGCACGTAGAGCAGGCCATCGCGTCCGCTCTCGAGTCCCAGCGGATGGATCCCTGGGGCGGTGGGTTCCGTGGGTTCGCCCACGCGCGCGGCGAGACGGCCGGTGCCGGTCCCGGAGTCGGGTTCGATGCCGCCGAGGCACCCGCCGGTGGCGAGCGCGATGGCGCCGAGCGTCGTCCGCTTGAGCGCATCGCGGCGCGAGATCGGGGCCTCGAACGCGGATGGACGATGATGGTCGGACATTGAGCGCGCCGGGACAGAGTCGTAGTACGGACGCATCGAGGGGCGTTGGTCGACAACCACGCTGGGACAAGCCGCGCGGTTACGTGGCGAACGCCCGGCACGAGCCGTGTAGCGAATACGAAACTCGTGGCGCGGAGAAATCAACCGGCGACGGGCGACGGGCGACGGGAGAGTAAACGTTGTCATCCCGAGCCGACAGGCGAGGGATCGTGATCCGACCGGTAGAGGGATCAACCCTCTTTCGGGACGACCGCGATCCCTCGCTACGCTTCGCTCCGCTCGGGATGACAACTCACTCTGCCGGGATGCGTGCGATCCCGCGGTACGCTCGGGGATGACCTCGGCTCGTTGGGCTTCTAGCAGCAGCTTGCGGCACGCGGCAGTAGCCCGCAGCCGTCGGCTTTGCAGCTGCTGGCAGCGAGCAGCGGCGAGCGATAAGAACCCTTGCATCGTTTGTGTAGGAGTTCTACATATTATGTGTAGAACTCCTACCCATTGAGGCTGTGGCGAAATCCACGGGACCGTCCAAGAGCGAGCTCCTCAAAGGCACGCTCGACATGCTCA
>Ga0310810_10007263_pt1 | contig 12616 bp, 15 predicted proteins | sample NCmetagenome_FD_207641 | JGI IMG/M metagenome (GOLD analysis project Ga0310810, IMG submission 207641) | Soil microbial communities from experimental microcosm in Duke University, North Carolina, United States - NC | ecosystem: Engineered > Artificial ecosystem > Soil microcosm > Unclassified ... | reverse complement strand
AGCTTTTCTGAGCCCTGCGGCCACTCGGCCTTCAGCCCTCACCAAAGCACATTCAGGAGGGTCTGATATGTCGAACGTCACGCTTCGCCCGTCGGCGCCGGCGGGCTTTACCGCAGTCCCGCCAGCGAACGCAGACGTCGACTTCAACCGCCGATGGGCCGCCTGGCAGGCGCGCGGCCTCGCCCACGATCGCGTTGTTCGTCAGCGGTTCCTGGTCGTCATCCTGATCGGAGCGATCGCGATCGCCGCGGCGCTCGCGTACGGCATGCTCGCGGCGTAACGGCCACTCGGATGGCTGCGGCGACAGCCGCCCGCGACCGACAATCTCCACGACGACCGTTGAAGCATCGATGGGTACACGTCGTACTCCGCAGATCAGCTAAGAGCCGATCTCGGCAATCGTCCGCTGCGGATGCGCGAGCTTCAATCGGGTCAGCAGCCGGATGATCGGCCAGCTCGGATCGAATTCACCGGGACGCGCGCTGAACTTGGGACTGCGCGGAAAGCCGTGGTGGTTGTTGTGCAGCCCCTCGCCGCCGGTGAGGAGCGCCAGCCACCGAATGTTGGTGGCCGTGTTGTCGAACGTCCGGTAGCCTCGCGAATGACAGAGGCCGTTGATCGACGACGACAGAAAAAAGACGTAGGTCACCGCATGAAGCCCGGCGGCGAGCAGTCCCCAGCCGACGCCGAGGACGAGGCAGAGCGCGATGGTTCCGGCAGTCGGGCCGACGCGCCCGTGGTTGAAGAGCCATCGATCCCACCGATCCACCGGAATGTCGCGTGCATACTTTTCGACGGTGCTCGGGTTCTTGGCCTCTCGGACGTAGAGGAACACATTGCCCAGCTGCACGGGCCAAAAGCCCTTCAAGTGCGGGCTGTGGGGATCGCCCTCTTCGTCCGTGAACGCGTGGTGCTTGCGATGAACGGCGACCCACTCCTTCGTCGCGATACCGGTCGTGATCCATAGCGCGAACCGGAACAGCCACGCAGCCGCTGGATGCAGCGTCAGCGCGCGATGCGTCGCGCAGCGATGCAGGTAGATGGTCGTGCCGAAAGTGGCGACCTGGGTGAGTGCGACGGCAATCGCCAGGCTGACGAGCAGTGAGAACAGCACCGGCAACCTCCATGTGAGCCGCCCGTTTCGACGCGCAGGCACGCTCCGTCTCTGAGGCTACCGGAAGGTTCGAAATGGATCTGTCGCGTTTTGCACACGCCACAGATCCTGCGGTGCCTTCTTCTGTAATCAACTACGGGAGGTGCAGCACCTGCCGGGCTTCATCTGGTTGGGATCGGTCAGCTGGTCTTTATTCAATGCGAAGATCTGCTCGACTAATCGTCGAGGACGAACGTCACCATCATGTTCACCTGATATTCCGTGATTCGGCCGTCGGTGCAGCGCACGTGCTGCTCCTTGACCCATGCGCTCCGAACGTTGCGCAGCGTTTGTGCCGACCTGGCGAGGCCCTGTTGAATCGCGTCTTCGAAGCTCTTCGCCGACGTCGCGCTGATTTCGGACACTTTGGCAACGGACATCTCTACCCTCCTGACGAGCGTGCGGCCGCGACCGCGACGCTCTAGACGAAACCGCAATCATGACGCCGTGCAGCCGTCATGCGCGGTGCCACGACGAATGCTATTGAGATGCCACCACGATCGGCTGTGCAGTTTGGTACACACGGTGCAAAGCAGAAGGACGAGTTCGTCCTACGCATGAGTTCGCGGATTCTGCTTACCGGCGCAACGGGGTACGTCGGCGGACGGCTTCTCCGATCGCTTGAAGACGGTGGCCAAACCGTCCGCTGTCTGGCGAGGCATCCCGCGAAGGTGGTCAAAACCAGGTCGACGACCGAGGTGATGGCCGGTGATTGCTTCGACGAGGCGTCACTCGATCGTGCGCTCGCGGGCGTCGGGGCTGCGTACTATCTGGTCCACTCGATGGCTGCCGGCGCCGACTTCGCCGCGCTCGACCGCCGCGCGGCTGGCAACTTCGGCCGCGCTGCCGCGCGCGCCGGCGTGCGTCGCATCGTCTATCTGGGCGGACTTGGCGACGAGAGCACCGAGCGTTCGACGCATCTGCGAAGCCGGGCGGAAACCGGCGAGGTGCTCCGCGCGAGTGGCGTGCCGGTGATCGAGTTCCGCGCGTCGGTCGTGATCGGCGCCGGCAGCTTGTCGTTCCAGATCATCCAGGCGCTCGTCGAGCGGTTGCCGGTGATGGTGTGCCCACGATGGGTCGCGACGCTCACGCAGCCCATCGCGATTGACGACGTGCTTGCCTACCTCGCGGCCGCCCTCGAGCTGCCCGATGCTGGCAGCAGAGTCTTCGAGATCGGCGGACCTGAGGTCGTGTCGTACGGCGACATGATGCGCGAATACGCGAGCATTCGCGGGCTGCGCCGACTCCTCGTGCCGGTTCCGATCCTGACGCCACATCTGTCCGGTCTCTGGCTGTCGCTGGTCACGCCGGCGCAGGCGCGCGTCGGCCGCGCGCTCGTCGAGGGGTTGAAGACGGCGACGGTCGTCCGGTCGCGCGACGCGCGGAAAACGTTCGGCATCGTGCCCATGCCACTGCGGGCGTCGTTCACGAAGGCGATCGAAGACGGGACCCCTGCGCGCCTCAAGACCGACACGCGGACGGTTACCGTGAGCGTGTCGGCGGCACAGGCCTTCGAGCCGGTGCGGCGTATCGGCGGCGCCGCCGGATGGTACTTTGGCAACCTGCTGTGGAAGGCGCGTGCCTGGGTGGACTGGATGCTGGGCGGAGTCGGAACGCGCCGAGGTCGGCGCGACGCGGACGCGTGTGAAGTGGGCGACGTCATCGACGCGTGGACCGTCGATTCGTATGAACCAGATCGACGACTGCGGCTGTCGGCCGACATGAAGCTGCCGGGCCGCGGCTGGCTGGAATTCGAGGTAACGCCGCTCGACAGCGCGCGATCGTTGATCCGTCAGACGGCAACGTTCGACCCGCGCGGCGTGATGGGCGCCCTGTACTGGTACGCGGTCTATCCGATCCACGCGCTGATGTTTCGCGGACTCCTCAGGCGGATCGCACAGCGTGCCGAACGCCGAGGTCACCTGCCCACGCCCACAGTGGCCTGACGTGATTGTCAGAAGGCCCGCCGAACCGACTTCGGCCCTTCATCCCGACTGCCACCCGAACCCGCTCGTCGTTTTCAGACTGTGCCCAATTTGACAGCCCTCGGCCGGCGGATCGGCCATAGTTGACGAGCCGAGTGGTTTCAAGCGGGAGTGTACATATGACAGCTGCGGTGATCGTCGTGTGCTTCTTCGTCGCCTTCACAGCGCCGCCTCTCTCTGCGGGCGCGAAAGCGGCATCACAGACCGCCGCCGAACGTACCAACGGCGCCCAGAAGACGAAGGACGGGCTGAGCAAGAGCGGTGAAGTGATGACCGACGAGTGGGTCACCGCGCGAATCAGCGAACAGTTCGCCGCCGAGGAGCTGCTGAAGGACGGTGACGTCACCGTCTCTACCAGGGAGCGTGTGGTGACATTGACCGGCACGGTCACCCGTTGGGTCGCCCGTACGAAAGCAGAGAAGATTGCCAAGCGCACGGAAGGTGTGCGGCAGGTCGTCAACCAATTGACCGTCGGCTCGAAGCGCACCGAATGAGCGGGCCGCGGATTCCAATCGTGCCGGCGCCGCGCGATCGACGGAACAGACCGCACCCATCGCGACGGCGATTCAGCCTGTGCGAGCTCTGCTGTGCAGTCGCTGTGGTGCTGTCGATCGACGCAGTCGCGAGCCCGCGGCAGGACCTGCGCGCTCAGTCGAGCTCCGACCACGCAGCGCTTCAGGTCAACCGGCCGACGCTGACCGACGCGCAAAGCCATTTCTACAACGCCCGGTATGCGGCGGCGGCAGCGACGACACTCGCCATGCGCACATCGGACGCCGACGATCTCGCCGCCGTCGAGCTGCGGAGCGCCGCGCTGCTCTTTCAGATCAGGGCATTGCTCGAAGGGAAGCCCGCCAAGGACGACGCCCTCAAACGGTGTGAGGCGTGTCCCGCGCTGATCGAAGCGTTTTTCGCCGAGATCCGCCGCGGTCAGAATCTCGCTCGCGAGCGGCTCCGATCGGATCCCGCCGATGCCGAGACGCTGTTCTTTCTCGGCAAGCTGGATCTGAACTACGTCTGGCTGCAACTCGGTCCGCTGCGGCGCAAAACCGGGTGGGATGAGTACTGGGAAGCGAGACACTCGCTCGACGCGGTGCTCGTCCGCAATCCCGGCCACGTCCGCGCGCGCGTGGCGCGCGCCTGGATCGACTACATCGTCGACACCAAGATGCCATGGGGCACCCGCTGGGTGCTCGGCGGCGGGAACAGGAAGAAGGCGCTGGCCGATATCCGCGAGGCGGCGCGAATGGACTCCGACTTCTTCACCCACGCCGAAGCGGAGTTCGCGTTGTGGGACATGCAGGTGCGGGAACGCGACATGATTCACGCGACCGAAGCGGCGCGGCGGCTCGCCCGCGATTTCCCCGACAACCGCGAGGTCGCCGCGTTCCTGCAGGCTCGAGAGGCGACTTCTCAACGATGAAATCTCGTCGACACGAGCGGGGCCTGATCGCCCTGCAAATATCGCGTGATGTGTTGTTCCATCTGGCCCGGAAACGACGGCGCCGGCCCGGCGATTCGGTCGTGGTAGATCCGCAGCATCGCTTCCTGAAATACCGGAAGTGCCACCCGTCCGCCTGTTTCTTTGGAGCCGAGTGAACGGCTGTCGTCGAACCCAATCCGAACCGCGATGGTGATGCCGCCGGCACCATATGTCGAGCCGACGAAAAGCGCGTCCCTAAAGTCGTTGGTGGTGCCGGTCTTGCCCATTACAGCAATCGGAAACGCGCGGGAGTCCAGGGCATGCGCGGTGCCCGTCGGCATGCGGACGACGCCGCGCAAGCCTTCCTGGATAAGGGCGAGCGCGCCATCGTTGAGTCGGAGTGGCACGTGGAGGCGCCGCGCCGCAGGGATCACCTCGCCTGATCCGCGGATCTGTCGAACGATGTACGGCTGCGCGATGATGCCGGACGCAAGCGTCCGATAGGCGGTTGCCAATTCCAGCAAGCTGACCTCGGACGCGCCCAGCGCCGTCGTCGGGTAGCGCTGCAATCGCGTCTGCATCCCGAGGCTGCGCGCCGTCCGCAGGACGCTGTCGATCCCGATTTGTTCGGTGATCCAGATCGCGACCGCGTTTCTCGATTCGGCGAGCGCCTCGCGGACCGGGATCAGACCCTTGAAGCGGCCGTCGTAGTTGGCAATCCATTTCGGGGGGCTCGCACGGCCGGTCGGCACGCTGATGGGTTCGTCGGGCACGAGCGTCTCGAGCGTGAAGTCGCCATAGCGAAACGCGGCCAGATACACAATCGGCTTCATGGCGGAGCCAGGCTGGCGCAGCGACTCGGTCACGCGGTTGAAGTCGCTGTAGGCGGTTGCGTGGCCCTGATACACGGCGCGGCCGCCGACCTCGGCCAAGATGCTTCCGTCGACGTTCTTCAGCACGACGATCGACCCTTGAGTCAACCCGCTGGCGCCGGCGTGGCGCTGTTCATAGCGCTCGAGGCCATGCTGCAGCGCGTCGTTCGCGATCCGCTGCACACGGGCATCAACGGTGGAGTCCACCTGGATGCGTCCCTGCAGCAAATCGTCGACTCCAAGGTCGGCATGCTGGGCCGTGAGCTCGTCCAGCACGTGGGCGATGACCGCGGAGGACTGCACCCGCGAGGTGGCGCGCGCCGCAACCGGCAACGGCCGCTGTATGGCCGCGGTCAGGCGGTCCGGCGAGAGGAAACCGCACTCGGCCATGAGCGCCAGCGTCCGGTTGCGACGGCGCAGGACAGGCGCCATGTCGGTCGCCGTCGGCGCGTAGTCCCGCGGCGACTTCGCGATGCCCGCCAGCAGCGCCGCTTTGTCGGCATCGGCGGCAGTGAACGTCGAGAGTGGTCGCCCGAAATAGTATTCCGCGGCCCTGGCAAACCCGTATTGCCCGTTGCTCATGTAGACGAAGCTCGCGTAGCGGGCCAGGATTTCCTCTTTCGCGCGGCGCTTCGACCCGAACTGCTCGCGCATCTGCTGCTCGATCCACAACGAGAGCCGGATCTCCGCGCGCTTGCGGAGCACCATGTTGACGTTCCGCGCGCCGATCACCGCTGACAGCGCGCGAGACATGAGGCCGACATTCCTGAGCTGATAGCTGTTTTCCTGGGACGTCTGGCGCTGGAGAAACACGCCCCGGACCAGCTGCTGCGTGATCGTGGATCCGCCCTGCGGGAAGATCGCCCGGCCGCTGGTGTTGTCGCGGCGGCCGCCCGTGGCCAGGCGCGTTCCCCAGGCGCCAAGCCTGACCTTGCCGATGACGCGCGGGATGCTGAGGTAATCCACGCCGTCATGGGAGAAGAAGCGCTTGTCCTCCGCCGCGAGAATCGCTTCGCGTACGACCGGCGGAAGATCAGCGTATTGCGTGATGTGGCGGTACTCTCGGGCGAACTCGATGAGTGCCTGGCCGTTGGCGTCGTAGACGTGACCGATGCCCGGAAACTCAAATCGCGTGAACGGCCCCAGGTCGGGAAGGTTCCCGCGATCGAAATAGACGTGGTAAAGCGCGCCGATTGTGAACAGCGCCGCGGCTACCGAGGCGGAGCCAGCGAGCACGAGGGCCGTCAGCAACACGACGACGCCGTAGGTCCAGCGCGACCTCTGCGATCGGCGTCGCAGGCGTCCGCGGACGGGCGCCGCCGGGCCTACGCCCGTCCACACGCGCTCCTTGTGCACACGCGCCTAGATTCGACCGGCGAAGAGCAGGATCAAGACGATCAGCACGATGACGCCCAATCCGCCGCTGGGGCCATACCCCCAATTGCGACTGTGCGGCCACACCGGAATGGCTCCGAACAGCATCAGCACCGCGAGAATGACCAAGACAGTCACCATGAGTTCACCTCACCGAGCCCGAAACGTGGACTCACACCCTACGATGCCATGGCGGCACGGACCTGTCTGTTCACTAACGCACGCACTCGTCGCATTCCATGATCTCGATCGATCGCACCACGCGTCGAAACGTCGGTGCATAGGCCGCGACGCGGTCGCTCGGTGTGACCGCCAGAACATAGAAGAGCGTGCCGTCTCGCAAGAGCGTCGTATAGATCTCGATCCGCTCGGGCTCGCTTGTGGCTTCCGATATCGTCGACACCACGGTGTGGAGCCCTGGCCGATCGCCGATCGTCACGCTGCGGTACTGGTATGGGCCGGGGGCGCGGCCTCCATCCGCGGCCCCCGTCGGAGGATTCGCGAGGACAGAGGCCGTGATGAAGTCGTCGGTCGTCATGCGGAGACTGTGCTTGTCGTTACGAGCGAGTCCCAGCCCGACGCCGTAGGTGAACACGCTTTTCACGCCGGCGCTCCCGTACGCGCCCTCCGGCGCGAATGTCACGGCGTTGGATCCCGGAAGCTTCCGCCAATTCGACGGGATGCTCACGCGCACGAGCTGTCCCTCGAGATAGGTCGTGAAGTCGGACGACGGCGGGTCCACCACCTGCCGAATCGTCGGACGCCGTTCTGTTGCCCGCGCCCGGACGATGAAGCGATCGGGTGCCGAGCCGAGATAGCTGAATGGATAGCAGGTGATGAGCGTCAGCGTGCGTTCCGCCGTCGGCGCGAGCACTAGGACGTTGCTTGGCGCCACCACCGACATGGATTCCACTCGATACTCGAAATCACCGTCGCGCGTCCGCAGCCTGATGGCGTCGCCGCTGCGCACGCCCCTCAGCGGCCGGAAGAAAGTATCGCGGTGGGCGGCCAGCACGACATTCCCGACCTCGCCGGGCAGCGCCGTGTCGGCGACGTGACCGACCGCGCGTTGCAGAATCGCCGCGGAATCGCCTTGGACAACGATTGCGGCGAGGCCGAGTCGCGGAATCTGAATCTCACCAATCGGATCACCGGCCGCCGGCGCGGCCGCCGCTCCCGCCGCCGCGGCGCTCGCCCGCTCGAATGATCGCCGCTCGACCGCCTGGTAAGCCTGCGCGTCGACGACGACGTACGCGGCGTACGCGAGCGCGAGGAGGCCGACCCCGAACAGCACCCGGGCAGTGTGTCGCGCGGCGTGACGCATCCGACTCATCGCCAGTGCGTCGGCTAGCCGGACGGCGTCCTGACGAAGACGCCGCCGGCTCGAAGCAACGGCTCGGTGGAGAGCGGCGGGGATCACGGCTTTAGCGCACGGAGTCCAGTGTGCGCTTGCCGAACATCATCAGACCGAACGCGACGCCGATCGATCCCAGACCCATCACCACGAGCAGCGGCAAGTTGCTGGCCGTCTGCGGCAGCTGACGGTCGGCCCCACCGGTCCGCATGACGCCGGGCGCGCCGGCCACAGACGACCCGCTGGTGGGGGCCGTCGCGGAGCTCGCGAGCGTCTGGAGAGGCGGCGGTTGAATGGCGTCGGCGATCGGCACCTCCGGCGCCGCGGGCGTGACGGCCAGAATCGGCGCGGTTTTCAGCGTGCTCACATCGTCTACATCAACCGCGATGGCAGGCACGACGGCCTTCGCCGCTGCCGCCAACTGTATCGCCCGCGACATCGGATAGACGAACTCCTGGCCAATGCTGTTGCCGGGATAGAACCAGGCACGGATCGCGTCAGGGTCGCCGGCAACCCCTTCATCGAACGTGATGAACGTCGCGTCGGTGGTCGTCAGCCGCGAATCGGGAATCGCCAGCAGGGTCGCAAGGATCTGCGAACCGTCGGCCGTGAAGACTTGCACGATGTGGCGATCGCCCAGTGAATCCGTCAGTTTGAAGACGTAGGTACCGGCGGGCAGCACGCGTCCGGGGATCTCCACGGCCTTGCGGAACGTGATGATCGTCTTCTTGTCGGATTCGTCGGCCCTGGTGCTGCCGGCCAACCCGAATGTAATCGCTGCGATTGCGAGCGCCACCGCAACTGGTCTTGTCATCGATGTCCATCTCTTTTCGCAAATGTGAACGAACCCGCGGCGCTGACGGTTGTTCTCCTGTAGCGCTTCCTTCTTGACAAGACACTCGGAGGTGCGCCTTACGGGAGGACCGCCGATGATGCGATCTTAGGAAAGTTCTTCGATCGCCTTGTGTAGCCGACTGCACACGGCTAGTCAGTGCCGGTCGGACGCAGGACGCGCAGGCCCGGGTTCGCGCGACGCTCCTGATATGCCCACGCTGCCTGTCGCCCGTGCATCCGAGCCGCCGATGCGAGCGGTTCCTCGGTGTCGATCGCCAGATGGCGGCGCTGGAGCCACGCCATGAGGATTCGGGGCAGACGCGTGGTGCGTCGATCGGGATCGCCTTCGCACCGATACACATGGCCGCGTCGAGGCAGGTCCGTTGGATCGGGTCGCGCCAGCAGCCGCGCGAATGCCTCGAAAGATGACGGATTGAATGTGTGCATGATTTCCGCTCCCAACACGACTATACGCAGGTGGGGCGGATCAGGCTGTGCCGAACGGCACAGCCTGACCTGGGTCCACAAGGCCCACGGCCTCGTGAAGTCGAATCCTCTAGCGGAAATACAATCCACCGCCGCCGAGCAGCAACACGACGACGATGATGATGAGTAGAGTTGTGGTGTTCATGTGAGTCTCCTTGCCAACGTTTGTTTCTACAGTTTCAGCAGCCTGTCAAAAAATGAACGATAGCGCTGCAGGGCCACGCGCAAGTCCTCGGTGGAGACGTTGTCGCCCCGGTCCCACTGCTTTTCCAGCCCCGATCGCTCGGTCGCGAACCCTTCTGCGAGTCGTTGCATCACCGACGCGACAAGCTTGTCGGCATCTTCGACGGTCCGACGCGGCTCGTCCACGAACCCAGTCTGGATGGTGCTCCACCGCGATCGAAAGTCTCCCATCTCCGATTCAGCGAACAAGGACGTCGGCTGTGACGCCGCGGTTTTGACGACCGTGTCCCGTCCGTGACCGTCGACGAGCTTGGGCCGATCGGGCGGTCGTGGCGTTTCGGCCTGGCCCGCCAGGTCGGCCGTCGTCAGTTCATGAGCGGTTGTTCCCGGTTCAAGCATTTACGCCACCTCTCTAATGCCAACAGCTGTGGGCGCTTGCACGAGCTCCTCGAACAGGGAGCGGTAGTGGATCGTCGCCGTTCTCAATTCTTCTGTGGTGGCTTCCCCTCTGCCGAGTCGCAAGGCAATCACATGGGCGGACCGATAGTTGGCCACGACGTGGGGATGGTCGACGGAAACGTCCGCGGCGCGTTGATCGAAGTCGGCGACCGGATATCCACGAGTCTGCATCAACGAAGAAACGAGCGCATCGGCTTCAGTGACCGCTCTCTTCGGGTCGTCGACGAAGCGCGACTGCAATGCGTGCCACTCGCCGGAGAAGCGTTCGCGCTCACCCGGATCCAGATCGCGGATTTCGAGCCTGTCAACCCGCTTCTGACGACCGGCCAGTTGCGCTTCCGCTCGGCGTTCAGACCCATGCTCTCGTACTGCCTGCTCGTACTCCGGCCCGAATCGCTGGCGCAGATCGGCTGTCGCGCTCTTCCGTCGTCGCATGTACAGCCAGGCGAGCGCCGCGACGACCAACACGGCCGCAACGGCGAGGGCGATCAGTGTCGGATTCATCAGTTGTTTCAGATCCATCCAGACCTCCGATTCACGAATGGGTACACCTACTAACCAGGACAGCATGGCGCATTCGCTGGCGAGCGTCTGTGCGTTTGAGAACACGCGCCGAACGGCACGGCTTCACACCGACGTCTCCTCGCTGACGGCATCTGTCCCGCGCCACTCGAGCCAGTGACGGTAGACCACCGAGGCGATCGCCGCGGCGGGCACCGCCAGGAACATGCCCGCGACACCATCCAGTTCGGCGCCGGCGAGGACGGCGACGATCACCAACAACGGATGCAGGTGGATGCCATGACGAATGAGGCGTGGGTAAATCACGTAGTCTTCGACCAGCCGCAGGACTCCGAGAAACCCAACTGCCCAGAGCGCCAGAATCGGGGAGTGAAGCGCGCCAACGACTGCGGCGACCGCCGCGAGCAGCAGCGGCCCGACGAGCGGGATGAATTCCAGGACGCCCGCCAGCACGCCGAGCAATACGGGATACGGAATCCCGAGGACAGCGAATCCCACGCCGCAGAGCGTGCCGACCAGTACACACGCGATGAGCTGCGCACGTATGTACGCAACCAGTGTGGCGTTGAGCTCCTCGAAGAAGCGATGCCCGCGCAACCGACCATGGTGCGGCAGGGCCTTGACGATGGTGCGCCGGAAGCTCGTGGCATCCTTCAACAGAAAGAACGCAAGGATCGGGATCAAGACGAGCCACGGTACGTATGAGAGGGTGCCAACGACGGCCATCAGCGATCGGCGCGCATACTCGATCGCCGCGGCGTCGGCCGCCAGCGCCGATTGATCGATGCGCGCCCGCACGTCGATCGGGATCCTCAGGCGCTCGTAATATCGAGACCAGCCGCGCTCCCACGCTTGGATCGACTGCGCGTACGCCGGGGCGCGCGCGACCATCTCGTCCACCTGCGCACTCGCGGCAGGAACGAGAAGCGCGGCGCCCGCCGACACGCCGCCGGCCAAGAGGACATAGACGAGAGCAACGGCGGCGGCTCGCGACAAGCTCCGACGCCGGCCCGCGATCCGAATCGGGTGCTCGGCCAGTTGCACGAGCGGGGCGAGCACGTACGCGAACAACGCGGCCAGGATCAGCACGAGGACGACGGCTGCGAGCCTGTGCAGGACCCAGACGGCGAGGGCGGACGCAGCGACGATGGCCAGGATCTGCAGCACGATGCGGATAGGCGACGACGGCGCCGGAGCGCGCGCCAGGGGCTCCGCGTGATCAAGCTGCTCGAACATCGCCCGGCAACTCCTCTACAGCGGCTTCGTGCCCTCGGGCACTGAGTCGCTTTTGACGGCTGCGGCATACCGCTCCACTTCGTGCGCGCCGCGCGCCACGGCCTCGGCGACGTCGTCACGGACGCCTCGAGCTCTGCGTGCGATCTCGCCGATCGCCTCGCCAGCCTGGGTACTCGCCTGTTGATACTGCTCGGCCGCACGCTGGCCGACACGCCTCGCAGAATCGGTTGCACGCTGGCGAACCTCTGACGCCATCCGTGGGACGAGCCACATCATCAGGCTGGCGCCGACGAACGTGCCCGTGAAGAGTCCGGCCACGAAGCCGTACTCTCGATGCCCCGGCGTGTTCATGCTCATGTCGTGATGCTCCTGTGCCTGTACGTTACGCCGGCGTGCGACGCACACCTGTTCACAACGGCACAGACCGATCGAAGAGGAGTATCGGAAACGTTGCGGGGTTGCGAGTCGCGGCAGAGCTCATCTGCGCGGTATCGAACAGCGGTCAGGATGCGCGCTCGGGCATGCTCGAGCGCGTATGACTCTCGCGTCGGTTCGAAAGAATTCACCTGTGAAACTGATGGTTGAGCCCGACGACGGCGTGGCTCCGGTGCTCGCGCTGATCAAGAGTGCGAAGACACGCGTGGAGATCGCCATCTTCCGCTTCGATCGGAAAGACATCGAGACGGCGCTGCGGGCGGCGGCGGAGCGGGGCGTCAAGGTGACCGCCCTGATCGC
>Ga0310810_10007262_pt1 | contig 12616 bp, 8 predicted proteins | sample NCmetagenome_FD_207641 | JGI IMG/M metagenome (GOLD analysis project Ga0310810, IMG submission 207641) | Soil microbial communities from experimental microcosm in Duke University, North Carolina, United States - NC | ecosystem: Engineered > Artificial ecosystem > Soil microcosm > Unclassified ... | reverse complement strand
CAGGCACGAGCGCGGCGGCCCGAACGGGCTCGCCGGCCGGCTCGAGGAGCGCTGCGAGGTCGAGGCGGTCGCGCGCCCGGACCTGGTCGAGGAGATCGGTCCGGCCGACAAGGTCGCGCACGCTGGTCAGGCCGAGCTCGGCCACGAGCCGGGCGAGCTCCGCCCGCATCGCGCCGAAGAATCGCTCGAGCTGGGCGACCGCACGGTCGAACTCCTGCGGCTCGAACCGCTTCATGCCGCGGTCCGCGGCCTCCGCGGCGGTCTCGATCTGCGTCGCGATCCCGACGTGGCACGTGTCGAGCTGGCAGCCGCGGCAGATCGTACAGCCGATGGCCACCATCGCGAGGGTGCCGAAGCCCACGCGGTCGGCGCCAAGGCAGAGCATCTTCACGACATCGAGGGCGCTCTTCATCCCACCGTCGCACCAGATCTCGACGCGATCGCGCAGGCCGCTCCGCACGAGCGCACGGTGCGCCTCGACGACGCCGATCTCCGCAGGCAGGCCCGCGCGGCGCAGGGCGTGCTGACGCGCGGCACCGGTGCCGCCGTCGTAGCCCGAGACGGTGACGATGTCCGCGCCGGACTTCGCGATGCCGGTGGCGATGATCCCGATGTCCGGCACGGCGGGCACCTTCACGGACACCTTCGCATCGGGGTTCACCGTCTTCAGCTCGCGGACCACCTGCGCGAGGTCCTCGATCGAGTAGATGTCGTGATTGTTCGACGGCGAGATGAGGTCGACTCCCGGCTTCGCGTTGCGCGCGAGCGCGACCTTCAGGGACACCTTGCGGCCCGGGAGGTGGCCGCCCTCGCCGGGCTTCGCACCCTGACCGATCTTGATCTCGAGGTACCGCGACGAATTCGCGAGCAGCGCCGAGACGCCGAACCGGCCGGAGGCGATCTGCTGGCCACGCCACTTCGGGTATTTCCCGAGGAGGTCCGGAAGCTCGCCGCCCTCGCCGTTGATGCACAGGATGTCGAGGCGCTTCGCGGCCTCGGCGTATGCGCGGTACGCGGTCTCGCCCTGCGAGCCGAACGACATCGACGAGATGTAGAAGGGCGCGCTGTGCTCGCCCGCGGTCGTCGATGCTTCGTCCGCAGGCGGCCCCGCGGGCCGGACATCGAGCGCGTGCCGCAGTGACACCGGATGCTCCGCCTCGATCGACGCGAGCTTCTCCGCGTACCCGGCGTAGTCGGTCTCGCCCGTCGCGACGCCGAGCGCCGCCTTCCAGAGGCGGGGGTAGATCCGGAACGCCGGCTCGAGCCGCGCGGGCGTGCGCTCGCGGAGCATCGTCGCCCGCTCGAAGCCGTCGCGGGCGATCGCATCCCAGCCCAGGCCGGCGGACGCGCTCGCGCCGAACGTCCGCACGCCGAGGAAGTCCGCGACCTCGGGCGCCAGGCCGATCGCCGAGAACGCTCGGCCGTAGCCGCGGACCTCGTGCATGCCGAGGGTGGAGCAGACCTTCTCGATGCCCTTGCGAAGGGCTTCGACGACGTTCGGCAGCGCGTCGGGGTCGCCGGTCCCAAGCGCGTGCTCGAAGAGCAGATATGGGTTCACCGCGTCGGCGCCGAGGCCGAGGGCGACGACGACGTCGTGGAGGTTCCGGATGCTGCCCGCGGACAGGAGCAGCGCACATTCGCGCCGGAGCGACCCATTCACCGTCGGGACGGCGCGCAGCGCCCGATGGGCGGCGGCGACCACGAGCAGCGGATCGACCCACGCGCGCCCTTCGGCTCGGATGGCCCGATCGCGCACGAGCACGACGCGCGCCCCGGTGCGAACGGCGCGGATCGTGGCCGTCGCGAGCCGGCTCAGCGCGTCGCGCGGATCCTCGTCCCAGTCGCGATCGGCCTCGAGGACGACCGCCGCGCGGCGGCCCTGCGCGGCAAGCTCCGCTACGAGATCGTCGACGAGCCACGTTCCCGCGGCGTGCGCGAGCGGCCGCAGGTCATCGAGCGCGATCGCGCTCTCGGGCGCGTGGCCACCGAGCAGGAGCGGAACGCGCAGCTCGATCCACGAGCGCGCGCGGCCGGCGCCGTCGATCGACGGTCGCGGCCCGATGACGACGCGCGTCGAGAAGTGCTCGATCTCGCGCTCGCGGTCGATCGCCGGATTCGTGACGACCGCGACTGTTTCCTGCAGGTAGTCCGCGAGGTTCGCGCGCTTCGTCGCGAGCGCCGCCAGCGGTCCGTCGTAGCCGAGCGAGCCGATGAGCTCGTTCCCGGTCTCCTCCATGAACGCGGCCTGCTTCACGTCCTCGGGCTCGTAGCCGAACGCGGCGAGCTGCTGCTCGCGCCGGATCGCGAGATCTTCGACCTCGTCGGGCATGACGCTGAGCTCCACGCGGCGGCGCGGCTGCTTCGCGGCAGCCTCGGGTACGACCGTCGGTCCACCGGTCTCGAGCCTGCGGCGATCGTCGGCCGGAGCGCAGCCACGCTTCGCGCGGAGCGCGACGAAGCGCGCGCGGAGGGTCCGTTCGTCGAGGTACCGCCAGCCGCGCGCGGTCCGCTCGAGCCCGGCGTGCTCGCCCGGTGCGAGCGGCCGCGGGTCCGTGCTGTAGCGCTCGAGCGGAATGAACCCGCGCTCGCTCGCGAAGATGTGGGCCTCGTCCGTCTCGACGTGCCACAGCGGGCGGAGGCCCATCGCGTCGACGCCGACGAGGCAGAGATCACCGATCCGCGCGAGGAACGCCGCCGGACCCTGAGCGTATGGACCGAATGCCGCGCGGGCTCTCGTATACGCATCCTGGGCCTGCGGATCCATCCGCCGGACCTCGCTCACGATCGGCGGGAAGAGCAGCTCGAGCGCCTCGATCGGATCGAGGCCCCGGCCGAGCACGAGGCCGCGCAGCGTCGCGTCGACGTCCTGCGAGTCACTCCCGTCGCGCGAGAGCGCGACGTCGAGCGAAGCCACCTCGTCGCGCAGCCGCGAGATCGAGTTGATCTCGCCGTTGTGCGCGAACGCGGCGAATGGCTGGACGCGCTCGAAGCTCGTCGTCGTGTTCGTCGCGTACCGGTTGTGCCCGAACGCCATCGAGGTGCGGAACCGCGGATCGGCGAGATCGGTGAAGTACGCCGCGAGCTGCTGCGGGTGCCCGCGGAGCTTGTAGACGACCGTGCTGCGGGAGAGGCTGACGATCGTCGCGGGCGTCTGTTGCTCGACCTCGGTGCCGACGCGATACAGCCGGCGTCCGGCGCGCCGCGCCGGGCCGAGGACCTGCACCGCGAGCTGCCAGAACCGCGGCTCGGTGGCCTTCGCGCGCCTACCGAGCGCAGCGCTCCGCGTGGTCGCGTGACGCTCGAGCAGGATCCGGATGCGATGCCGCGCGAAGATCCGCCGGACCTCGGCCTCGACGAGCTCGTCGTCGCCGGCCGGGACGAAGACGTGCGCGACCGCGAACCGCCGGTCATGCACCTGCGCCGGATCCAGGCGCGCGCCGGCGAGCGCATCGGCCCACAGGTCGCGCGGGATGTCGCAGAGGATGCCGGAGCCGTCGCCCTCGCCGTCGATCGAGCCGCTGCGGTGCGCGAGGCACTCGAGCCCGCGGATCGTCTCGGCGAGCACCTCGCGTGTCGGCCGGCCGTCCTTCTGCGCGATCGCCACCAGCGCGCAGGCGTCCCGCTCGTCCATGGACGGACGCTAAGGAGCCGCGCGGTGACGGGTCAGGTCCACGACGGTTGTCGTTCGGTGCGCGGCGCCGTCACACTTCGCGTGGTGAAATCGCGCGTGGCCTGGACCTGCGCGGCCGTCAACGGCGCGGCCGCGATCGCGCTCGCCACGGTGCTCGCCCCAGGCGTTTCGCTCGCGCCCACGCCCGCGCAGGCGACGTATGTCGCCGATCACCTGATCGCGTGGCGCCTCGGCTGGGGCCTGTGGATCGCGGCCGCGCTGTCGTTGATCGCCTTCTTCTGGTGGTGGGGATCGCGGCTCGGCTGGCCCGGGCTCGCGCGGCTGGCCGTCGGCGTGGCGGCGTTCGGCGTCTTCGCGGATCTGACCGCCGAATCGACCCTGATCGCCTGGTCGCCGGGTCAGCCGTTCGACGTCGGCGGACCGCTTCGGCTCAGCGGGGTCGTGGCGAACGGGCTGTACAGCGTCGCCGGCGCGATGCTCACCGTGCGCAGCCCGGCCCTGACGGGATGGCTCGCGCAATGGTCGTGGGCGGTCTGGCTGCTCGGCTTCGGGCTCGCGCTCGCTGCGATCGCCGGAAGCGATGAGGCGAGCCGGCTGTTCACCGCGGCGCTCTTCGCGCTGTTCGTCCCGTGGCTCGTCGTGTTCGGGCGGAGGCTCGCCTGAGGCGCGTCGTGGTCCTCGGCGCACGCGGCTTCTTCGGCCGGCATGCGGTCGCGCTCCTGCGCGCGGACGGCATCGCAGCCGTCCCGGTCGGTCACGATCAAGCCGACGTCGAAGACCGGTCCGCGCTGCGATCGCTCGTGCATGCGAACGACGTGCTCCTCGACACGGTCGGTCCGTTCCAGCGGCGGACGCACGCGCTCCTCGACGTCGCGCTGGAGCGCCAGGCCGACCTCGTCGACCTCTCCGACAGCGCGTCATACGCGCGGTCGATCTCGGAACGGAGCGCCGACATCGCGGCTCAGGGCATCGCGGTCCTCACCGGGTGCAGCGCGGTCTCGGCGGTCGTGGCGACGCTCGTGCGAGCAAGTGACGTCGGCGATCCGGTGCGGGTCGACGCGTGGCTCGCGCCGGCGTCGCGCGATACGGCGAACGTCGCGACCGCTCGATCGTTCCTCGCGTCGATCCGGTCATCGGCGATGCGGGCGTGCGAGTTTTCGCCGGTGCGCGGGATGGCGGTCGAGAGCGCGCTCTCCGTGCAGCTGCCCGCGATCTGGCCCGGTCTTCGGGATGCCGCCTTCTGGGTCGATCCGCACACCCTCGGAGCAGGGCCGCTGCTCGGTCTTGCGGCCCGCTCGGACAGGGCCCGCCGCGCGCTCGACGCGCTCGTGCCGGTGGGCGTGCGGCTGGCCCGGCTGGCCGGCACTCGCACGGGCGTCTTCGCGGTGCGGGTCGAGGGATCTGCCGGGATCGCGCGATGGGTGCTCAGTGCGCCGCGCGGCAGCTACCTGCTGGCCCTCGGTCCGGCGACGATCGCCGTGCGCCGGCTCGCCGCGGGCGATCGCGAGCCGCGCGGACTCGTACCGGCGGATCGACAGGTCACGCCCGATGCCCTGCTCGCGTACCTCGACCGTCATGGGATCGCGGTGACGCGCGATCAGCCCAGCTTGTAGCCGACACCTCGCACGTTCGCCGGGACCGGCGCGCCGGCGGCCTCGAGCTTGGAGCGCAGCCGGGCCAGATGGGCCTTCAGCCACTCGGGATCGGGATCGCGCTCTTCGGGCCAGCCCGCGCGCAGCAGGGCCTTCCGATCGACGAGCTCGCCGGGCCGCGCGGCGAGCGCGGCCAGGAGCCGGAACTCGGTCGGGGTGAGCGGCAGCTCATCGGCGCCCATCCGCGCGCTGTGGGCGCGTCCGTCGATGACGAGGCCGCCGATCGCGCTCGCGGTCGCGCGCCCGGCGTTCGGTGGCGCGCGCCGAAGCAGGGCGCGTACTCGCGCGAGGAGCTCCTTGCGCCCGAACGGCTTCTCGAGGTAATCGTCGGCGCCCAGATCGAGCAGCCGCACCCGCTCCTCCTCGCCCTTCTCGCCGGTGAGCATGAGGATCGGGGTCTGGGCGACCGCGCGGATGCGCTTGCAGATCTCGTCGCCACTCATCTTCGGCAGCCGGCGATCGAGGATGACGAGGTCCGGCAGATCCTCGGCGTGGCGGCGCAGCGCCGTCTCGCCGTCGTACGCGGTGAGGAGGTCGTAGCCCTCGGCACCGAGCAATGACGCCACCATGCCCACGAGCGCGCGATCGTCGTCCACGATCAGGACGCTCGTCACCGGTCGTCGCCCCGCGCGAGCGGCACGCTGAACGCGAACACGCTTCCCGGAGTGCCGCCCGGCGGGTCCTCGAACCACAGCGCGCCACCCTGAGCCTCCGCCACCCGGCGGCAGGAGAACAGTCCGATACCCGCGCCGGAGATCTCATCCGATCCGAGCCGGACGAACGGCTCGAAGATCCGGCGGCGATCCTCCGGCGGGACGCCGGGTCCCTGGTCGGCGACGCGCACGATCGCCCGATCTTTCTCCCGGGCGACCGAGACCGTGATGCTGGTCCCGGCGGGCGCGTATTTCGTCGCGTTGTGCACGAGGCCGGCGACGACTTCAGCCGTTCGGCGCCTGTCGCCGCGGGCCCAGAGCGGCCCACCGGCCCGCGGGCCGCGCAGGGTGTGCTTGCGGGCCATCGGGCCCATCTCGCGCACCGCGGACACGAGCCCGGCACGAAGATCGAACCGCGCCCGGCGGACGTTGATGTCCGGCCGATCGTCCTTCACCGACGCGAGGATCCGGTCGACGAGGTGGTCGAGCCGCTCGACCTGCGCCGTCGCCTCGGCGAGCGGCAGGCCGTGACCGTTCTTGTTCTTGCGGGTCTGCTCGGCGAAGAGATCGAGGTAGCCACGGACGACCGACAGCGGCGTGCGCAGGTCGTGGGTGACCACGGCCACGAAGTCCGAGCGCGCGCGGTCGAGCTCGCGCAGCCGCTCCGACGTCCGCCGCTCGAGCGCATACAGCGAGGCCTTGTCGATCGCGAGCGCGGCCTGGTTCGCGAGCGCGCCCACGAACGCGACCTCGGTCTCGGCGAACTCGGTCTGTCCCGGCACGTGCAGCGCGACCGCACCGACCAGGCGGTCGCCGGCGATGAGCGGCAGGGCGAGGCTGTCGGCCGCGGCGACCGGTCGCGTCTCGGCCAGCGCCGTGCGCGCGGCCGCGAGCGCCGACCGCGGCAGCGAGCCCGACCGCGCGCGGAGCACCGGCTCGCCGCTCTCGTCGCGCAGCAGGATGCCGCCCGAGGCACCGGGATACACGCGCACGAGCCGATCGACCACGAGGCCGAGCACTTCGTCGAGCTCCAGCGTCGAGGTGAGCACGTTGGAGACCTCGAACAGCGCCGAGACCTCACGCAGCTTGCGCTCGGCGTCGCGCTGCAGGCGGCTCTTCTCGATGATCCCGGCCACCTGATTCGCGATCGTCTGCAGGAAGTCGATCTCGCCGCGCTCGAATTCACGCAGCTCGACCGTCTGCACGTTCATCACCCCGATCACCTCGTCGCGGATGACCAGCGGCACGCTGAGCATCGAGGTGAACCGGTCCACGTCGACCGACGGCACGACCTTCCAGCGCGGCTCGGCGTGCACGTCGCGCACGGTGAGCGGCACCCGGGCGTTCGCGACCCAGCCGGTGATGCCCTCGCCCAGGCGCAGCGTGGCCTTGCCGATGGCCCGCGGGTTGAGGCCGTTGCTCGCCACAAGCCGGAGCAGGCCGTCACGCCGCTCGACGAGGTAGAGCGAGGACACCTCGGCGCGCATCGCATCGGTAGTCCGGTCGATCACGATCCGCAGCATCTCGTCCCAGTCGCGGGTGGACGAGGCGAGCTGCGCGATCTCCCTCAGGAACGACAGCTCGGAGAGCTTCCGTTGCGTGTCGGTATCTGATGCCGCCGTCATCAGGGAATTGTGAGGCATGGCCTCTACGCTTTGACTCGATGGCAGTGGTCCTTCGCACCGACCGTCTCACGAAGCGATTCGATCGCCTGACGGCGGTCGAGGACCTCGACATCGAGGTGCGCGAGGGCGAGGTCTTCGGGTTCCTCGGCCCCAACGGCGCGGGGAAGACGACGACGCTCCGCTTGCTGTGCGCGCTCATCGCGCCCACCAGCGGCACGGCTGAGGTCGCGGGCTTCCGGCTCGGGTCGCAGGACGAGCAGATCCGGGCGTCGGTCGGCATCCTCACCGAGCAGCCCGGTCTCTACGAGCGACAGTCGGCCGAGGACAACCTGCTGTTCTTCGCGACGCTGTTCGGGCTCGGACCGGCGCTCGCGCGCTCGCAGACCGAGCGCTACCTGCGGCTCATGGGTCTCTGGGAGCGCCGCACGGAAGCGGTCGCGACGTTCTCGCGCGGCATGAAGCAGAAGATGGCGATCGCCCGCGCGGCGATCCACGAGCCGCGGATCGTCTTCCTCGACGAGCCGACGACCGGCCTCGACCCCGATGCGGCGCGGACCGTCCGCGAGTTCATCGCGCAGATCCGCGGCGAGGGGCGGACGGTGTTCCTCTGCACGCACAACCTCGATGAGGCCGACCGGCTCTGCGACCGGATCGCGTTCTTCCGCCGCACCATCATCCGGATCGACACGCCGGCGGACCTCCGCGAGGAGCTCTACGGGCACGCCACGGAGTTCCGCATCACGCCGTCCCCCCGCCCCGAGCACCTCGTGCAGGTCCAGGCCGTCAGCGGCGTCAAGGACGCCCACCTCGAGAACGGCTCGATCATCGTGTCGAGCGCCGACCCCCTGCTCGTGAATCCGCGCGTGGTGCGCGCGCTCGTCGGAGCGGGCGCGGAGGTCGCGTACGTGAGCGACCGCAAGGTCTCGCTCGAGGACGTCTACCTCAAGGTCGTGGAAGGCACATGAGCACGCTCGCCACCACCGCGGACCGCGGCACGATCGTGCGTGCGGTGTGCGTCCGTGAGTGGCGTGAAGCGCTCGGCAACCGGCTCCTCGTCGGCATGACCGTGCTCCCGCCCCTCGTGATCCTCATCGCGGGGATCGGCGCCGTGGCGGTGGCGGCGCTCGTGCCGCCGAGCGAGAAGGACGTCGCGGCCCTCTACGCCGCGTCGCCGGCGGTCATCGGGCTCGACCCGAAGGAGGCCGTGCAGGGGATCATCGCCACGTACTTCCTGATCCTGTTCATGCTCATCCCGACGGTCGTACCGCTCACGATCGCGATCTACTCGGTCATCGGCGAGAAAGCCGCGCGCACGCTCGAGCCGCTGCTCGCGGCGCCGGTGCGCGTTGGCGAGCTGTTGCTCGCGAAGAGCCTCGCGTCCGCGATCCCGGCCGTGATCGTGACCTGGATCGCATACGCGATCTACCTCGGCTCGGTGAGCCTCCTGGGAAGCGCGGCCGCGGTGCGCGCCGTCACCGCCCCGCGCTGGATCCTCGCGATCGTCATCATGGTGCCGCTCCTCACGCTGCTGTCGGTGAACCTCGGCATCCTCATCTCGACGCGCGTGAACGACGTGCGCGTCGCGCAGCAGATCGGCGGGCTCGTGGTGGTCCCGGTCGTCGGCATCGGGATCCTGCAGGTGACCGGCCGGGTCGTCCTGAACAACGAGTCGTTCCTCGGCACGGCGATCTTCCTGCTCGTGTGCGATGCACTCGTCTTCTTCCTCGCGCGGCTCGCCTTCCAGCGGGAGAACATCCTCAGCCGCTGGCGCTGATCACCGCGTCGGCGACGGCGTCTGGCCGCGGGGCGTGCTGCTGGGCAACGGCCGCGGGGTGGCGCCACTCGGCCGCGGCGGCGGTGTCGCGCGGGGGGCCGGTAGCGCGGCGCTGTCGCGGTCATCGGGATAGGTCCGCGGGCCGGCGATCTCCACCGTGAGCGTCTGCGTGTCGCTCACGGTCTTCCCCGCCTCGCGGAGCTCGATGGCGAGCTTGTACGTGCCGCGGAGCGCGGGGGCATCGAACACCGAGAAGAACGTCCCGTTGCCCACGGACGCCGACGTGCCCAGAGGCGAGGAGCCCGACGCGACGCTCTTGCTCGTGGCCGGGTCGATGGCCCGCCAGAACAGCGTGTACGTGTGCGGACCGCTGCCCGCGCCCGGCAGGTTCGAGTACTGCACGATGAGGAGCGACGGCTCGCTGCGATGCACGAGCAACGGCACGCGCGCGACCGAGGTCACGAGATACGCGACGTGGACGTGGAACGTGAACGATCCGGTCGCCGCGCCGGCCGCGGCGAGCGCGACGCCGTTCGCGTCGGCGAGCCCGACCGTGAGCGTGTAGTCGCCGACCGCGGCCGGCGCGGTGAACGCGAGCGTCACCGGGGTCGTCGCGGCAGGCGCGAGCGGCGGCAGCACGATCGGCGGGGCGATCGACGACACGACCCGCTGGCTTGGATCCTTGATCTGCCAGATGAGCCGAACGCTGCCCGGACCGGACGCGGCCCACGCCTTCGACCCGGTGTTCGTCACCTGGATCGGCACGGTCTGCGCGGAGCCGGCATCGTACGCGGGCGCGGTCACCGGCAGGCGGTAGCGCGCATTCGCCGGCGGCTCGAGGACCGCCGAGTACACGAGGGCGCCGAGGCCACCCAGGAAGTGCACGGCCTCCTCCTCGTCCGTGTTCGCCGTGAGGCCGACCACCACGCGCGCTCCCGACGGCGTGATGATGATCCCGGCATCGTGCGTGGCGAAACCGAGGTTCCCGGTCTTGTGCGCCACGACCGTGCCCTGCGGAAGCTCCGCCGGAAGCCGGTCGTTGATCTGGTTCCGCTCGAGCCGCGCGAGCATTCGGTCGGACGCCGCGGCCGACACGAGCTTCCGCTGCGCGAGGAGGGTGAAGAACTGGCCGACGACCCGTGCGGTCACGGTGTTGTCGTCGTTGTCGTCGGTCGCGATGTGGAAATCCCCGAGGCCGAGCTTCTGCAGCGTCGCGTTGATGTTGTCCGGCCCGAGCGAGCGCCAGAACTCGAGCGCGGTGCCGTTGTCCGACACCGTGATCATCGCCTCGAGCGCCTCGTCGACCGTCATGACGGTCCCCGCGACCTCGTACGAGCCGTCGTCGGTGATGTCCTCGGGCTGGATCTCGATCGTGTCGGAGTACTTGAGGGCGCCGGCGTCGACGAGGCTCTCGACGTGGACCAGGATGCCGAGCTTGTAGATGGACGCCGCGATGAACGACACGTCCGCGTCGTGCGTGTACAGGGGCTGCGGCACGAGCGGATCGGCGACGTACACGCCGGTGTCGCCGGGGAACGCCTTCACCAGCCCGTCGACCTGGACGATGAGGTCCGCGGTGGACGCCGCAGCGGGAGCGGCGAGCGTCCCGAATAGGACGCAGGTAGCCACGCCGACCGCAAGGAGGCGCATCACTAGCGGGTAACGCCGTCGAGGGCCGGGAGTTTCACCCGCGCGATGCTGCCACGGCCTCCGTGGTCGCGGCAGTCCCCAGCCGTACCATCTCGCGGTACCCGGCCGGCGTCTCATCCTCGAAGCCGAGCAGATGCAGCGCCCCGTGCGCCGCGAGAAAAGCGATCTCCCGCACGAGCGGGTGCTTCCGCCGCGTCGCCTGCCGGCCGGCCTGGGCCGCGCTGATGACGATGTCCCCCACGTCGAGCTCCCCGTCGGCGTCGCGGGCGAGCTTTTTTACGGCCCGCTCACCCTTTGCACGCCCGACCGCCTGGCCGAACGACAGCACATCGGTCGTCCGGTCCTTCGACCGATACGTCCGGTTGAGCTCGCGCATCTCCGCGTCGGTGACGAAGGCGACGGTGATCCGCGCGTCGGCCGGCAGCGCGTACGGCTTCACGGCGTGACGGATCGCGCGACGGACGGGGGCGAGATCGCACGGCGGATCGCCGCGGAACGAGAGTCTCAGGTGCCGGACGCGCTCGTCGGGGGCGGTGTGGCCGCGGGCAGCCGCGCGATGCGGTCCTCGGGATACGGGATCCGCTCGTGGTAGACGCCGGCCAGAAGCTCGCGGAACGCCTCCTTCACGCGCTGCACGTCGCGGAGCGTGAGGTCGCAATCATCGAGCTGGCCGTCGGCCACCTTCTCGGCGGCGATCCGTTCGACCATCTCGCCGATCGCCTCTGGGGTCTTGTCCTCGATCGAGCGCACCGCGGCCTCGGTCCCGTCGGCCAGCATGATGATGCCGGCCTCCTTGCTCCGCGGCTTCGGGCCTGGATGCCTGAACGCGGCCTCGTCGATGACCGCCCCGCGTTGCTGCGCGAGCGTGTGGAAGTAGCGGATGAGGCTCGTGCCGTGATGGCCGGGGATGATCTCGCGGATCTGCGGCGGGAGCCGGTAGCGGTCGGCGAGCGCCAGGCCGTCACGGACGTGCGCGGACACGATGCTCGCGGACACCGCGGGATCGAGGTCGTCGTGCGGATTCGTTCCGGTCTGGTTCTCGATGAACGCGAGCGGGTTCCGCATCTTCCCGATGTCGTGGTAGTACGCGCCCACCCGAGCGACCAGCGGATCCGCGCCGACGACCTCGGCCGCGCGCTCCGCGAGGTTCGCGACGAGCAGCGAGTGGTGATACGTGCCGGGCGTTCGCAGCAGGAGCTGGCGGAGCAAGGGATGGTTCGGATCCGCGAGCTCGCGCAGCTCGAACACGGTCGTGATCCGGAAGAGGTGGCCGAGCATCACGATCGCGCCGAACGCGAGCACGCCCGAGGCGACGCCGCTGATGAGCGCGGCCGCGGTCAGCTGGAGCGCGCCGAGCGTGTCGGCGGATCGGCCGACGAGCAGGAAGGTGCCGATGACGCCGAGGTCCCCGAGCGTGACGTAGAGCGCGGCCTCCACGAATTCGCGCGCCGTGGTCGCGCGGCGGACCGCGGCCATGCCGAGGAGCGCGGGCACGAGCACGTATGCAACGAGCTCGACCTGTCCCGACATGATCCCGATGTGGAGCGCGCCCGCGATCTGGGTCGCGAGCGCGGTGCGCCCGCCGACCAGGATCGTGAGCATCATCGCGACCGCGGCGAACGGTACGAAGT
>Ga0310810_10007261_pt1 | contig 12618 bp, 8 predicted proteins | sample NCmetagenome_FD_207641 | JGI IMG/M metagenome (GOLD analysis project Ga0310810, IMG submission 207641) | Soil microbial communities from experimental microcosm in Duke University, North Carolina, United States - NC | ecosystem: Engineered > Artificial ecosystem > Soil microcosm > Unclassified ... | reverse complement strand
CGCGAGTGCCCGTCGGGCTGTGGGCTCATCGCCAAGAATCGCGACGGCCGCGTCATCAAGCTCGAGGGCAATCCCGATCATCCGACCAACACGGGCGCCCTCTGCGTCCGGGCGCACGCCGGCCTGCAGGGCCTCTACCATCCGGATCGCTTCCGCGGCCCGCTCGCCGCCGGCAAGCCGGTCGCGTGGGACGAGGCCCAGAAGCAGCTCGCCGACAAGCTCGGCGCGCTCGCCAAGGGCCGCCAGGGTGCGCGCATCGCGGTGGTGAGCGGGCTCGAGACCGGCAGCCTCGGCCGCCTCATGGACGAGTGGGTGCGGGTCATGGGGGCGCGGCCCCGCATCGCCTACGAGCCGCTCGGCTACGAGTCGATTCGCGCCGCCAACCGGGTGGCGTTCGGCCGCGACGCGATCCCGGACTACGCGATCGGCGACGCCACCTACCTGGTCTCCTTCGGCGCCGACTTCCTCGAGACCTGGCTCAACTGCGAGGGCTACACCGCGGACTTCTCGCGGATGCACGCGTTCTACCAGGGCAAGCAGGGGACGTTCGTGCACGTGGAGCCGCGGATGTCGCTGACCGCGGCCAACGCCGATCAGTGGCTGCGCAACGCGCCGGGCACCGAGGGGCCGCTCGCCCTGGCCATGCTCAAGGTGATCGTCGACGAGGGCCTGCAGGCCTCGGGCGCCGATCTCAACATCCTGCGCGCGGCGACCCGCGCCGCCGACATCGAGGGCGCGGCGACCGCCTCCGGGATCCCCGCGGAGACGATCAAGCAGGTGGCGCGGGACCTCGCCAAGTCGCGCGGGGGGCTCGTCATCGGCGGCGGCGCGGCGTCGACCGGCTCGACGGCCACCGATACGCTCGTGGCGGTCAACCTGCTCAACGCCGCGATCGGCGCCGTCGGGACCCGGGTGCGCTTCGGCAGCGCCCTGCCGCTCGGGAAGGTGACCCCGTACTCCGACATGGTGGCGCTGACCCAAGCGATGACGGGCGGGCAGATCGACGTCCTCCTCCTCGTGGACGTCAATCCGGTCTACTCGATGCCGCCCAAGTCGGGCTTCGCGGAGGCGCTGGCCAAGGTGCCCCTGGTGGTGGCGCTGGCGGGCCGCCCGAGCGAGACCACCGCGCGGGCGCATCTCGTGCTCCCGATCCTGCATCCGCTCGAGACGTGGGGCGACTACATGTCCGAGGAAGGCGTCCTCGGACTGATGCAGCCGACGATGGGCCCGGTGCAGATCGAGGGCAAGGCGGTCGAGGCGCTCTCCCCCGGCGACGTCTTTCTCAGGACCGGCCGCCAGGCGCTCGGGCTCGAGGAGGGCAAGGGGCCGCTCAGGTGGCCCACGTTCGGCGAGTACCTCAAGGACGAGTGGCAGCGGGTGGCCCGCGACTACGGTGCCACCGGGCCGTTCGGGGAATTCTGGGAAGCGGCGCTCCGGCGGGGCGGCGTGTGGCGCCAGGCGGCCTCGCCCGCGGTCGCGCTGCGCCCCGAGGCCGGACGGGTCCAGGCCGCCGCCGCGAAGCTCCAGGGCGACGGCACGCACGCGCTGATCGTCTATCCGTCGAGCCGCTTCTACGACGGGCGCGGCGCGGATCGTCCCTGGCTGCACGAGGTGCCGGACAGCATCACCCAGGTGGCGTGGGACTCGTGGGTCGAGATCCCGACCGAGACCGCGGCCAAGATGGGGATCAAGCGCGGCGACCTGGTCAAGCTGACGTCTCCGCACGGCTCCATCGAGCTGCCGGGCTATCCGACCGATCTCGTGCATCCCGGCGCGGTCGCGGTGGCGATGGGGCAGGGACACAAGTTCCCGGGCGCGTTCGCCACCCAGGGCAACGCGGCCACCGGCACCACGAGCCAGGCCGGATACCTCAACGCGGGGGCCAACCCGATCGAGCTGCTGCCCGGAGCCCCGGATCCGGTCTCGGGCGGTCTGCCGCACCTGGTGGTCAAGGTCACCCTCGCCCAGACCGGCGGGCGCCGTCCCCTCGCCATCCCGCAGGCCCAGTTCGACCAGGACGAGCGCGAGATCGCCCAGTGGGTCGGGCTCGGCTCCGCGCGCGAGCTCGAGCTGCGCGGCCGCGCGCCCGAGCACGCCAGCCGCCCGACCATGTACCCGCCGGTCAAGTATCCCGAGTACCGCTGGGGCATGACGGTGGACGTGGATCGCTGCACCGGCTGCCAGGCCTGCGTGCTGGCCTGCCAGAGCGAGAACAACGTGCCGACGGTGGGCAAGGCGCAGGTGGCCTACGGCCGCATCCAGCACTGGATGCGGGTGGAACGCTGGCAGGAAGGCACCGCGGCCCAGCCGGTCAACATGTTCCTGCCCATGTTCTGCCAGCACTGTGAAGTCGCGCCGTGCGAGCCGGTGTGCCCGGTCTACGCGGCCTACCACACCAAGGAAGGTCTCAACGGCCAGGTCTACAACCGCTGCGTGGGCACCCGGTACTGCGGCAACAACTGCCCGTACCACGTGCGGAAGTTCAACTGGTTCAACTACACGTGGGTGGCGCCCCTCGACCTGCAGCTGAACCCGGACGTCACGGTGCGCCAGCTCGGGGTGATGGAGAAGTGCACCATGTGCGTGCAGCGGACGGTGGCGGCCAAGGACCTGGCCCGCGAGGCGGGGCGCACCGTGAAGGACGGGGACATGCAGACCGCGTGTCAGCAGACCTGCCCCACGCAGGCCATCACCTTCGGCAACCTCAAGGACGGGGGCGCGCTGGTCTCGCGGCTCTCGCTCTCGACCCGGAGCTACCACGTGCTCGAGGAGCTCGGGACCACCCCCGCGGTCACGTATCTGAAGAAGGTCGTCCGGGCCGAGCCGGCGGGCGGGCACGACAAGAGCGAGGCGGGGCACAAGGCATGAGCGCGCCGCCCGCGCAGAGCGCGACCCAGGCCACCTGGGCCGACGTCAACCGCGACGTCATCCGCACCATCGGGATGCCGGGCGAGAAGTACTTCGCCTGGATGTGCCTGGTGGCGCTGACGCTGGCGTGCGGGGTCGCGGCCTGGACCTGGCAGATCTGGGTCGGCATCGGGGCGGCCGGCAAGCGCACGCCCCAGATGTGGGCGATGTACATCACCACCTTCGTGTTCTGGATCGGTATCGGCCACGCGGGGACGCTGATCTCCGCGGTCCTCTACCTGTTCCGGGCGCGGTGGCGCACCGCGATCTACCGCGGGGCGGAGGCGATGACCGTCTTCGCGGTCATGACCGCGGGGCTCTTCCCGCTCATCCACGCCGGCCGCATGTGGTTCGCCTACTGGCTGATGCCGTACCCCAACCAGCGCTACCTCTGGCCGAACTTCAAGTCGCCGCTGGTGTGGGACGTGTTCGCGATCTCGACCTACCTGACCATCAGCGTGGTGTTCTTCATCGTGGGCCTGGTGCCCGACATCGCGGCGCTGCGCGACAGCGCGACCGGCGTCAAGCGGAAGATCTACGCGGTGATGTCGCTCGGGTGGGAGGGCTCCGACCAGCAGTGGCGCCACTACCGTCGCGCCTACGGCCTGCTGGCCGCGCTGGCCACCCCGCTGGTGCTCTCGGTGCACAGCGTGGTGTCGTTCGACTTCGCGATGGCCCTCGTCCCGGGCTGGCACTCGACGCTGTTTCCCCCCTTCTTCGTCGACGGCGCCATCTTCTCGGGCTTCGCGATGGTCCTGGTGCTGATCCTCCCGATGCGCTACCTGTTCAACTGGTACGCGTACATCACCGACCGGCACCTCGACGCGATGGCCAAGCTGACCCTGGTCACCAGCCTGGTCCTGAGCTACTTCTACATCTGTGAGGTGTTCACCGCCTGGTACAGCGGCGAGCACTTCGAGCGGGCGAGCGTGTTCGCGAAGGCGACCAAGGAGTACGCGTGGGCCTACTGGGGCATGTACTTCTGCAACTGCCTCGTGCCCCTCGTGCTCCTGAGCCGCAAGGCGCGCGTCAACACCGTGGTCCTGTACGTGGTGTCGATCCTCGTGCTGATCGGGATGTGGCTCGAGCGCTTCAACATCATCGTCCCGGGCCTGGGGCACGACTTCTACCCGTACACCTGGGGCACCTACTACCCGACGGTCACCGACTCCGCGATCATCGTGGGCTCGTTCGCCTGGTTCTTCATCCTGTTCCTCGGCTTCATCCGGGTGATGCCGTCGCTGTCCATCGTGGAGGTGAAGGAAGTGCTGCCCCACCCGCTCAAGCACGCCGCCTCCCACGGGGGACACCACTGATGGCCACCGCGAGCGTGCTGGGCGTCTTCGCCCACGTCGACACCACGGTGCAAGCCATTCGCGATCTGCGGGCCCAGGGCTTCTCGGACCTGACCGTCTACACCCCGGTGCCGGTGGAGGAGATCGAGCACGAGGTCGAGAAGGTGCGGCCACTCTCCGCGGTGCGGCTGTTCACCCTGGTCGGAGCCCTCACCGGAACCGCGACCGGCTTCTTCATCACCATCTGGTCGTCGATGAAGTGGGAGCTGGTCACCGGGGGCAAGGCCCCGGTGTCGATCCCCCCATTCGTGATCATCGCCTTCGAGCTGACGATCCTCCTCGGCGGCCTCGCGAGCGCGCTCGCCGCCCTGATCCTCGGCCGCCTGCCCAAGCTGAAGCCGTCGCCCACCTATGACCCGCGCTTCACCCTGGACCGGTTCGGCATCGCGGTGGCGTGCCCGCCCGAGAAGGTGGACGCGGTCCAGTCGGTGCTGTCGACCGCGGGGGCGGAAGAGGTGCGGCGATGATGAAGTGGGTGTTCCTGCTCTGCCTGCTGCTGATCGGCGGGTTCGGGGCGGTCCTGGCCGGGGCGGTGGGATACCGCTGGATGCACAACATGTTCTACACGCAGCGGGTGATGCCGGGGGAGTACAACTTCTCGATGCCCACGGGAAGCCTGCCCCGCAACGGCGGCCAGCTCTACCATTCGCCCGCGGAGCGCGAGGCGGCCGCGGCCCGACGCAACCCGGTGGCCGCCACCGCGGACTCGGTGCGCAAGGGCGGCGAGCTGTTCGCGATCTATTGCACGCCCTGCCATGGCACGTCCGGGCGCGGCGACGGTCCGGTGTCCGCCAAGTTCGTGCCGCCCGCCGATCTCACCAATCCCGATCTGCAGAAGGTGCGGACGGACGGCTACTGGCAGAGCTACCTGTCGGCGGGCGGCGCGGTGATGCCGTCGTACGCGGAGGCCCTCACTCCCGAAGAGCGGTGGCACGTGGTCAACTTCGTCCGCACCCTGGCCAAGCGATGAGCACGATCACCGCCACGCCCGCGAGTCCGGCCCGACCGATGCACCCGTTCCTCGTGCTGCTGGCCGTTCTCGGGATCGTCGCCTTCCTGTACGGCATCAACCAGGGGACGCCCGCGCGCGTGTGGGGGATCTACCTGGTCAACCTGCTCTTCTGGTCGAGCCTGGCGATCACCGGTCCGGCGGTGGCGGGCATGATCCAGGTGACCGAGGGGCGGTGGTCGCCGAGCATCAAGCGCGTCGCGCTCACCACCGCGGGCTTCCTGCCTATCTCGTTCGTGCTGTTCGTGGTGCTCTTCTGGGGCCGGGCCACGCTCTACCCGTGGGTGACCGAGCCGATCCCGATCAAGGCGGTCTGGCTCAACGTCCCGTTCATGGCCCTGCGGATCGGGCTGGGCTCGCTCCTGCTCTACTGGGTCGCGATGCGCCTCGTGAAGTCGGTGCTGGTCGAGGACCAGCCCGGCCACGACACCCCGGCCGCGATCGACCGACGCTTCCGGCTCGCGTCGGTCCTGCTCGTGCTCTACGTGGTCGTGCTCTCGCTGTGGGGCTTCGACCTCCTGATGTCGCTCGACCCGTACTGGTACAGCGGCCTCTTCGGCGGCTACTACGTGGTGACGTCGATGTACCCCGGCTTCGGCCTGGTCACCTATCTCACGATCCGCTCCAACGAGCGGGGGGCGACCCACGTGAGCCCGAGCGCGATCCAGGACGTGGCCAAGCTCACCTTCGCCCTCGCGGTGTTCTGGATGTACTTCTTCTTCTCGCAGTACCTGGTCATCTGGTACGGCAACGTGCCGGCGGAGACCCGCTACGTGGCCCGCCGCTTCTTCGGCCAGCCCTGGGGTTACATCGCGTGGGCCATCTTCATCATCGGCTGGCTGATCCCGTTCTCGTACCTGCTCAAGCGCCTCACCGGCCGTCCGCCCACGCGGCACCAGGTCTTCAAGGTCATCCTCTTCTTCGGATGGATCGCCATCTTCTTCGAGCGAATGCTGCTGGTCTTCCCCGCGCTCCTGCGCGACAACACGGTGCCGATCGGACCGGTTGAGGTCCTGGTCACCCTGGGCTTCTTCGCCCTGTTCGTGCTCAGCCGGAACTGGTTCCTGGCCCGCTACCGGCCGATCCTCGACCTGTCCAAGTAGCCCGCCGACCCGCTCGCGCCCCGCGGTAGAATGTCGGGCGTGATCTCCGTCGAGGAAGCGCTCGACCGCATCCTCTCGCGCGTCGCCGTGCTCGGCGACGAGCGCGTGCCGCTGCCTCGGGCGCTCCACCGGGTGCTCGCCGAGGACGTGGACAGCCCGCGCGACATGCCGCCGTGGCCCGCCTCGTCGATGGACGGCTACGCCCTCCGCAGCGCCGACACCACGAGCGCCGCCGCCGCGGCGCCCGCCCGCCTGGCGGTGGCGGGCCGCGTGCCCGCGGGCGGCGTGGCGGAGCGACCGATCCGCCCCGGCGAGGCGTTCCGCATCTTCACCGGCGCGCCGCTGCCCGAGGAGGCCGACTCGATCATTCCGCAGGAGGACGTGAGCCTGGACGGGCCCACGCTGCTGGTCCCGCGACCGGTACCGGAGGGGGACTTCGTGCGGCCGCGCGGCGAGGACATGCGGCGAGGCGATCGGGTCCTCGATCGGGGCCGGGTCCTGAGCGCGGCCGACGTGGGGCTGCTGGCCACCGTCGGGTGCAGTCCGGTGAGCGTGATCCGACGGCCGCGGGTGGGGATCCTCTCGACCGGCGACGAGCTCGTGGACCTCGGGGGGCGGATCGGCCCCGGCCAGATCCCGAACTCGAACAGCTACTCGCTGATCGCGCAGGTGATCGAGGCGGGCGCGGTGCCAGTCAGCCTGGGCATCGCGGGCGATCGCCTCGAGGACATCGAGGCCCGGTTCCGCTGGGGGATCGGGTGCGACATCCTCATCTCCTCCGCGGGCGTCTCGGTCGGCGAGCACGACTTCGTCAAGGACGCGCTCGCCCGGCTCGGGGCCGAGCAGCACCTCTGGCTCGTCGACATGCGGCCCGGGAAGCCGATCGCGTTCTCCACGATCCCGCAGGACGGCAAGGGGGCGCTCGCGGTGTTCGCGCTGCCCGGCAACCCGGTCTCCGCCATGGTGACCTTCGAGCTCTTCGTGCGCCCCGCCATCCTCCGCATGGCCGGGCACGCTCGCCTGCATCGGCCCACCGTGACCGCACGAGCGGAGGGGCCGATCCGCAACGGCGACCGCCGGCGCGGCTACCTTCGCGTGACCCTGGCGCCCGCGGACGACGGCTACCGCGCCCGGCTCACCGGCACCCAGAGCTCGGGCGTGCTCCGCTCCATGGTCGCGGCCGACGGCCTCGCCATCGTCCCGGGCCAGACCACCATCGCCCCCGACCAGCCGGTGAAGGTGATCCTCCTCCGCTCCGCCTCCTAGCCCCGCTCTCCCGGCCGGCGCCGGGGGAGACGCAGAGTGGCGAATCGGCCGCCGTGTGGTCGTTTGTGGAATGTCAGTCAAAGCCTCGTGAAAATTGACTTTTCAAGAAGGGAGGTGCTACGGTCGAGAGCATGTCGACTCCGCGACGTGACTTCACTGTGGGCACGAGAGGTGTGGCCGCCCTCGCGGTGCTGGCGCTGGCGATGGCCGGCTGCGGCACCGGAGAGAAGGCCCGCCGTGAAGCCGAGATGGCCGCGCTGGTCAAGCAGGTCGACGAGCTGAAGAAGGGCCAGGACCAGATGAGCCGCGAGGTGGGGCGCCTGTCCGGCGAGCTCAAGGCCCTCGACGCGCAGGCCGCGTTCCTGGTGGGCGAGACCAAGGCCTCCGCGCAGGAGCGAGAGCAGCTCAAGGCGGCGCTCCAGCAGCAGGACGGGGCCCTGCGCTCGCTCAAGTCCGGGCTCGACGAGACCAACCAGAAGGTGGCCACGCTCAGCGTCCCGCCGCCCACGCCGGTCGCGCCGAAGCCGGCGCCGCCCACCGCGAAGGACGCGACCCCGGAGAAGCTCTTCGCCACCGCGATGACGAGCTTTCGCGCCGAGGAGCACGGGCAGGCGGTGCTCGAGTTCACCGAGCTCATCGAGAAGTTTCCCAAGCACGCGCTCGCCTCGAGCGCCCAGTACTGGATCGGCGAGGCCTACTACCGCCAGCGCGACTTCAACCAGGCCCTGGCCGAGTTCCAGAAAGTGCCCGATCTCTACCCGCAGAGCCAGTCGGTGCCCGAAGCGCTCCTGAAGGTGGGCATGTGCTACCGCGCGCTGCACGACGTGCCGCGCGCGCGCGAAGCGTGGGAGCAGGTGGTGCGGTCGCATCCGAAGTCCGACGCGGCCACGCAGGCGCGCGCGCTGCTCGTCTCTCTCGGTCGCCCGTCGCGGTGAGCGTGGTTTTGACCCACCTGCCTCGTCCGGTATACTGAAACGCACTGCCCTGATCTGCCATCTGAAGGTGTGGGGCGGACGAGACACGTGACGCACGAGTGTATCCACGACGAGACGGGGCGCAGCACCAGTGCGCCGCGCGCGATCGAGCGCGGCAACGCGGAGTATCCCGCGCACCTGCGCGCGGTGCCGACCGCGCCGGCGACTCTCCACGTGCGGGGAGCGCTCGTCGACGCCGACAGCCTCGCGGTCGCGGTGGTGGGATCGCGTCGCGCGACGCCCTACGGGCTCGCGGCGGCGGAGACGCTCGCCGCGGATCTGGCCGCGCGCGGGGTGACGATCGTGAGCGGGCTGGCGCGCGGCATCGACACCGCGGCCCACCGCGGCGCGCTGCGGGTGGGCGGCCGCACCATCGCGGTCCTCGGCTCGGGCGTGGACGTGGTGTACCCGCCGGAGAACGCGCGGCTCGCGGAGGAGATCGCGGAGCGCGGTGCGCTGGTCTCGCAGTTCGCGCCGGGAATGCCGCCGCTGCCGCATCACTTTCCGACGCGCAATGCGGTGATCGCGGGGCTCTCGCTCGCGGTGGTGGTCGTGGAAGCGGCGGAGCGGAGCGGCTCGCTGATCACCGCGCGCCTCGCGGCCGAGCTGGGGCGTGAGGTCTTGGCCATGCCCGGCCGGGCCACCGCGCCGGAGAGCCGCGGGGCCAACCGCCTGATCCAGGACGGGGCCGCGCTCGCGCTGGGCTGGGAGGACGTGGTGGCCGCGCTGCCCGAGCGATGGAGGGCCTGTCTCGACACGAGGGGGACAATCGGAGCCGCGGGAGAGAGCGCGGCCGGGCGGGAGCGTCGCGCCGCGCCCGACGAGCCGGCGGCACGACCGGGCCCGGCGACGCGGCAGGTGCTGTCGCTGCTCGGCGACGACCCGGTGGAGATCGACCAGGTGATCGAGCGGAGCGGGCTCGGCGCCGGGCCGGTGTCGGCGGTCCTGCTCGATCTCGAGCTCGAGGGACGGGTACGACAGATCGAGGGCAAGCGGTTCGTCCGAGTCGGACGGGCATAGGAGGCGCGCTGGTGGCGAAGAGAAGTCTGGTGGTGGTCGAGTCACCCACCAAGGTCAAGACGATCCAGAAGTATCTGGATTCGAAGTACGTCGTCAAGGCCTCGATGGGGCACGTCCGCGACCTGCCCAAGTCCAAGCTCGGGGTCGACGAGAAGAAGGGCTTCAAGCCGGAGTACAAGGTGCTGCCGGCCAAGAAGAAGGTCCTCGACGAGCTCAAGAAGGCGGCCGAGAAGGTGGACGCGCTCTACATCGCCACCGACCCGGACCGGGAAGGGGAGGCGATCGGCTGGCACCTGGCCCAGGAGCTCGGGATCAGCAAGAGCAAGACGCACCGGATCATGTTCAACGAGATCACGGAGCGCGCGGTGAAGGCCGCCTTCCTGCACCCGGGCAAGATCGACACCAACAAGGTCAACGCCCAGCAGGCGCGGCGGGTGCTGGATCGCCTGGTCGGCTACAAGCTCTCGCCGCTGCTGTGGGAGAAGATCCGCCGGGGGCTCTCGGCCGGGCGCGTGCAGTCGGTGGCGGTGCGCCTCATCACCGAGCGCGAGCGCGAGATCGCGGCCTTCGTGCCGGTGGAGTACTGGTCGCTGCACGCCCGCCTCAAGGGCAAGAACCCGCCCGACTTCACGGCCACCCTCAAGGAAGTGAAGGGCCAGAAGGCGGATCTGCCGAACGAGGCGGAGACGATGGCGGTGATGACCGCGCTCCACGGCGCGGCGTGGACGGTGAAGTCGGTGACGCGCGGCGAGCGACGCCGGAACCCGGCGCCGCCCTTCATCACCTCCACGCTCCAGCAGGACGCGAGCCGCAAGCTCCACTTCAGCGCGAAGAAGACCATGATGCTGGCCCAGCAGCTCTACGAGGGCGTCGAGCTCGGCGAGGAAGGCGCGGTGGGCCTCATCACCTACATGCGGACCGACGCGGTGCGGGTGGCCGCGGAGGCGCAGGACGAGGCCCGCCAGTGGGTGGCCGGGCGCCTGGGCCAGGAGTACCTGCCGGACACGCCGCCCACCTACAAGGCCAAGAAGAGCGCGCAGGAGGCCCACGAGGCGGTGCGGCCGAGCTCGGTGGCGCGGGAGCCGAAGGCGGTGGCCCGCTTCCTCAGCCGAGACCAGCTCGCCCTCTACCGGATCATCTGGGAGCGCTTCCTGGCCAGCCAGATGCTGCCCGCGGTCTACGACACGGTGGCCGCCGACATCCAGGCCGGGGACTGCCTGTTCCGGGCCCAGGGCTCGACCCTCAAGTTCCCCGGCTTCACCGCGGTCTACATCGAGTCGCGCGAGGCCACCGACGTGGAGCCCGAGGAGGAGGCGGAGGCGGTGGTGCCGCCCCTCACCGTCGGCGAGGTGCTCAAGCTCCTCGCCCTCGACCCCAAGCAGCACTTCACCCAGCCGCCGCCGCGCTACACCGAGGCCTCGCTGGTGAAGACGCTGGAGGAGCGCGGCATCGGGCGGCCGTCGACCTACGCGCAGATCCTCGGGACCATCCAGGACCGCGAGTACGTGCGGCGCGACCGGGGGACGCTGTTCCCGACCGACCTCGGTATCCAGGTCACCGACATGCTCGTCCCGCACTTCCCGGAGGTGATGGACGTCGAGTTCACCGCCGGGCTCGAGGAGTCGCTCGACAAGATCGAGGACGGCGATGCGGACTGGGTGAAGACGGTGGGCGACTTCTACAAGCAGTTCTCGCGCGATCTCAAGGCCGCCGGCAAGAAGATGGACAACGTCAAGGTCGGCATCGACGCCGGGCAGGAGTGCCCGGAGTGCGGCAAGCCGCTGCTCGAGAAGTGGGGGCGCTTCGGCAAGTTCCTCGCCTGCTCCGCCTATCCCGACTGCAAGTTCACCAAGGATATGAGCGGGGGGCGCGAGCGGCCGGCCGACGAGCCCACCGACGAGATCTGCCCGACCTGCAGCCGGCCGATGGTCATCAAGCACGGCCGCTTCGGTAAGTTCATCGCCTGCTCGGGCTATCCCGAGTGCAAGACCACCAAGCCGGTCACGCTCGGGATCACGTGCCCGCAGACCGGGTGCGGCGGTCAGCTGGTGGAGAAGCGCACCCGGAAGGGCAAGACGTTCTACGCGTGCACGAACTATCCGACCTGCACGTTCGCGGTCTGGACGCGGCCGGTGCCCGAGCCGTGCCCCAAGTGCGCGGCGCCGTTCCTGACCGAGCGGATCGCGCGGGGCGGGAAGATCACCCGGCAGTGCCTCCGCGAGGAGTGCGGCTACCGGCAGGAAGTGGCGCCCACGGTCGCGTGAGCGGCGGATGGACGCGGCGGTTGGCTCGTTCCTCGAGTACCTGGGTGTGGAGCGCGGATCGTCGCCCCACACCCTTCGCGGCTACGCGACGGACCTGACCGAGTTCGCCCGTTTCCTGGCCGACGAGAAGATCGGCGGCCTCGCGGAGGCGGACACCCGGGCGGTCCGGGCGTACCTGGCGCGCCTGCACCAGCGCCGGCTGTCCAAGGCCACCATCGCGCGCAAGCTGGCCGCGGTCCGCAGCTGCTTCCGCTTCATGGCCCGCCGCGGCGCGCTCGAGGTGAACCCGGCGCGCCAGGTGAGGAGCCCGCGGCTGGGACGCCGGCTGCCGTCGTTCCTGCCCAAGGACGAGGCCACCCAGCTCCTGGACGCGGCGCCCGCGGCCGGGGCGGAGGGCCGGCGGGACCGCGCCCTGGTGGAGCTGCTCTACGCGAGCGGCCTGCGGGTCGCCGAGTGCTGCGGCCTGGACGTGGACGATCTCGACGAGGGCCGCCGCACCGTGCGCGTGCTCGGCAAGGGCGACAAGGAGCGGGTGGTGCCGGTGGGCGAGACCGCGCTCGAGGCGCTGGCCGCCTACCTGGCGATGCGGGGCCGGGCGCGCGGCGCCCTGTTCAGGAACGCCCGCGGGGGGCGCCTGACCACCCGGAGCGCTCTCCGCATCGTCAAGGGCCTGGCCCGACGGGCCGGCCTCGGCCAGCGGGTCACCCCCCACACCCTGCG
>Ga0310810_10007258_pt1 | contig 12620 bp, 14 predicted proteins | sample NCmetagenome_FD_207641 | JGI IMG/M metagenome (GOLD analysis project Ga0310810, IMG submission 207641) | Soil microbial communities from experimental microcosm in Duke University, North Carolina, United States - NC | ecosystem: Engineered > Artificial ecosystem > Soil microcosm > Unclassified ... | reverse complement strand
AACGCGGCGAGCAAAAGCACAGAGAGCGCCGCGGTTTTTTTCATGACTAGAGCGGAACCGTCGCGCCGACCAGGAGCCGGTTTTCCGTGTAGTCGAATGTCGACAGGTTGGAATCGCGGCGTTCGACACGGTAATCGACGTTCACGATCATCCATTTGCGCAGCGCGTAATCCAGGCCCACGCCGAGCGCGAAAAGATCGTCGTCGCGTTTCACGGTCACGCCTCCGATCGTGGCGCTGTTCTCGAAATCGCGGTTGGTGTGCGAGATGTCGAAGCGCCCGCGCACGCGCGGCGTAAACCGGTGCGTGAGGTTGGCGTAAAACGTCTTGTCGTCGGAAACTTCCGCGTTGTCGTAGGTCGACTCGACGGGCCGGCGGATGAAGCCCGCGCCGACGGACGTCTTCTCCGTGATTTTTTTCTTCAGGTCGATCGAGCCGGTGAACCAGAAGAAATCGTTGCGGGCGGAGGCTTCCTGGTTGCGGACGTAGGCCGCGACCGTGGCGTCGTACTCGACGCCGTAAGGAAGCATGCCGCGCATGCCGACCGGGAACTGGTGGTAAATCGCGTTGCGGCTGGACGTCTCGATGTAATCGATCGTGCCGAGATGATAGCCCGCGATCACCGTGTGGTTTTCCGCGACCTTGTACTGTCCTTCCACGAAATATTCGTTTTCGTAGTAGCTGAAGGACTCGAAGGTGTCCCCGGCGTAGTGGCGCGAAAAGTTTTTATACCCGAGCTCGCCCGTGAGATTTTCATCCACGTCGTAGATCAGGCTCGCGCGCACCGTGTTGTCCGAAGAATCCAGCGGTTCCACCCCGGGAGCGCCGGCCGTGCTACCCTGCTGCACCAGTTCTTCCGACAGTTTGAGGTTGAACCCGTCCGCCGGAAACAGGTTGGCGTAGACGCCGAAAGACTGGTCCTGCTGGTTCTGCTTTTCCTGGCGCGTGAAGTAGCGGAGCTGGGCTTCGTAATTGAGCCCGATTTCCCCGTACTTGCTGGTATGCGTCGCATTGAAGCCGGGGGAGAAGGTCCACAGCTCGTCCTGCGTGCGCGGCCCGCGCGGGATCTTGAACACATTGCTCGTGTACTCGAAGCCGGTTTTGAAATACGGGTTGATCATGAGCCCGTAATTTCTCTGCAGCTGCGACTTGATGCGCGCGATGGGACCTTCGTTCATGAAATCATCGATGCGGTCGAGGATGGTTCCCGCCTTCGTTTCCTGCGCCGCGGCGAAATGCGCGGGAAGCACGAGGCCGGCGCAAAAAATAACCGCGAGGAAAAGCCGTAAAAGCGTGACCGAAAAAGAACGGGTGCGGAGTGTTTTCATGGATTCGAATCCTCCCGGCCCGGGATGCGGCCTTCTTCGATCTGGATCGCCCGGACGTCGATGGGGCGGTAATCCTGAAGGGTAGTTTTCTTCTGGTCGTAGCCGTGGCCGCGCCGCTGCTCGGAGCGGACGAATTTCCAGCGCAGCTCCTCCAGCCTGTTGCGCCATTCCCAGAATCCGATCTGGGAAGGGTCCATCTGCATGAGCTTGTCGTACTCTTCCTTATATTGCTTCCATGTCATCTCGTCGCCGACAGGCTCGTTTTCGAGAGCCTGCCCGGACGGCGTGCCGTTCGAGGCCTCGGCGGACGTCGTCGACCGCATGGGCTGGGCAATGCCGGGGAAGGAGTTGTTGGCGATGCGCGCAAAGTCCGTCGAGTTTTCGAGCGGCATGGGTGCGGACGCATCGTCGGCTAAAAGAGCTGGGGGTGAAGAGAACAAGGCAAGCGCGAGGATTGAAAGCAGCCCTGCGCTCCATAAGGACGGTGTTTTCACGGGGGCCTCCGTTGTTAGGGTTCAGGTGCTTTCCAGGTGGGGACTAGTATAGGGAACTGCCTTTTTTCGTCAAATGTTTCCTTGCGGGAGGCTGGGCGGCTTTTTCGCGGCAGGCGGGAAGGCGAGTCTCTAAAAACGGCAGCGTGACGGCAGCTTAAGCGTGAAGTTTTCGAGGGTATGCTGCAGGAGGGGGTGGGACGCTTTTCTTTTTTTCGTAATCAGGAAAATCGTGTCTTCGATCTCGAGCGGCGGGCCGATCGGCACGAGTTCTTCCTTCCAGGGCGACTGGAAGAGAGTGTAGCAGTTCAACGCCGAAACCCCTTTTCTGGCGGCGAGCATCCTGCCGATGACTTCCGGATCTTCGATCTCCGCCCTCAGGTGGGGCTTCAAGTTGTGCATGACCAGGTATTCCTGCACGGCCCCGTGAATGGGCGACATGCTGGGCGGCAGGATGAGCGGGATGCCATTCAAGCCGGCCGGGAGCTTCTTTATTTTGCGCGCGATTTCCTTGTGCGCGCAGAACAAGATCGGCACGTGTGCCACGATTTTGTTCTGGATCGAGCTTCCCGCGCGGGCCGCGAAGGGCACGTCGGAAATGACGATGTCGAGCACGTGATCGTTCAGTTTTTCGGCCAGGACGTCCAGCTTGTTTTCTTCCAGCGTGATGTGGGCCTGCGGCTCCTTATCCAGAAAAAAATTCACGAGCGACGTGGTGCAGGCCTTAGGCGAAAACGTGGCGACGCCGATCCGTACATGAATTCTCCCGTTCTTCGACACGTTCCTGAGGCAATCATACAGCTCCTGCCCGGCATCGAAAATCGTTTTCGCGTACGCCATGACCATGCGGCCCTGGTCCGAAAGAACGAGCGATTTTCCTTCGCGGTGGAAGAGGTCCAGCTCCATGTTGCTTTCGAATTTCTTGAGCTGCGAGCTGAGCGCGGGCTGGGACACGCGAAGGTATTTCGAAGCCCTTGAGATCGAGCCTTCGTTGGCGATCGTATAAAAATAATAGAGATGATGAAAGTTGAAGGGCAGCATCAGCGCACTATACCTTAATCAGAAACCAGGCCTCCCATGCATAATTGCGAATCCCCAACATAACATTTTTATATTTGGTCTTTAATGCCCCTTTAAGCTAACGTCTCCATGCTAAAGCCGGGGCGCGACAGGGGCCATCAGGCATCGGCGCCATGACACCTACCGAAAAGTCCTACCCCAACGATAAATTGCGCAAAGACCTCGAAGCCCTGGGTATGCCTGGGGAAAAGCATGACATGGAATCCCTGAGAGGCGTTCTGGGGCGTTTCGTGAGGCTGAACGACTTCGTGCTCAATGAGCCGGATATCGTTGCCGAAGTCCTCCTTTATCTTGTCCGCAAAAAACTGATCGATTTGCGGGAATGATCCTGTCGGTTTCCGCCCCGCTTGCCCGCCTTTGAAGGCAATCCCCGCCGGAAAATAGAGCCTTTTCCCGACGTTCGCTGCGAGACCGGCTTGACTGGCCGTGTTACTATAGAAACAAACTTTTCCAGGCAGTGCGGACAGGATCATGGAAAACGACCCTTTGTGGTACAAAGACGCGATCATCTACGAGCTTCACGTCCGTTCGTTTTTCGATTCGAACGGGGACGGCATCGGCGATTTTCAGGGGCTGATCCAGAAGCTCGATTATCTCCAGGGGCTGGGCGTCGACTGCCTCTGGCTCCTTCCTTTCTACCAGTCGCCGCTCATGGACGACGGCTACGACATCTCCGACTATCGCAAGATCCTTCCGGAATACGGATCCTTCAAGGATTTCCGGGAATTCGTGCGCGAGGCGCACAAGCGCGGCATCCGCGTCCTCATCGAACTGGTCATGAACCATACCTCCGAGCAGCACGCGTGGTTCCAGAAGGCGCGCGCGTCGGCCAAGGCCGCGGAAAGGGATTATTACGTCTGGACGGACGACCCTAAAAAATTCAAAGAGGCGCGCATTATTTTCACGGACACGGAGTCGTCCAATTGGAGCTGGGACGAAAAAGCCAAGAAATATTACTGGCACCGTTTTTTCAGCCATCAGCCCGATCTTAATTTCGATCACGCGGCCGTGCGGCGGGCCATGTTCCAGGTGCTGACCTTCTGGATGAAAACCGGCGTCGACGGGTTCCGCCTGGACGCCGTGCCCTACCTTTTCGAAAGGGAAGGCACGAATTGCGAAAACCTGCAGGAGACCCACGCTTACCTGAAAGCGGTTCGCGCGAAGATGGACAAAGATTTCCCAGGGCGCGTCCTGCTGGCCGAGGCCAACCAGTGGCCGGCCGACGTGCGCCCGTATTTCGGCGGCGGCGACGAATGCCACATGGCCTTTCATTTCCCGCTGATGCCGCGCCTTTTCATGGCCATCCGCAAAGAGGACCGGACGCCGGTCGTGGACATCATCAAACAGACACCGGAGATTCCCGAAAACTGCCAGTGGGCGATCTTCCTCCGCAATCACGACGAGCTCACGCTGGAAATGGTCACGCACGAAGAGCGCGACTACATGTACAAGGAATATGCGACCGATCCCAAGGCGAAACTCAATCTGGGCATCCGCCGGCGCCTGGCGCCGCTCATGAACAACGGGCGCAGGCAGCTGGAACTCCTCAACAGCATCCTCTTCAGCTTTCCGGGAACGCCTGTCGTTTATTACGGGGACGAGATCGGCATGGGCGACAACATCTACCTCGGCGACCGCAACGGCGTGCGCACGCCCATGCAGTGGTCCGGGGAACGCAACGGAGGGTTTTCGTCGGCCGACGCGGCGCGGCTGTACGCGCCGCTCATCGTGGACCCGGTATACGGTTACCAGGCCGTGAACATGGAGGCGCAGAAAAGGACTTCGACGTCGTACCTGAGCTGGATGAAAAGGCTCATCAACGTCCGCAAAAAGCACAAGGCGTTTAGCCGCGGCGGCATGGAATTCCTGGACTCGAAGAACACGAAGATCCTGGCCTACGTCCGCGCTTACGGCGACGAGATCCTTCTCATCGTGAACAACCTCTCGAGGTTCGTGCAGCCGGTCGAATTGAATCTGGCGCGCTACAAAGACCACGTTCCCGTGGAGCTGATGGGCAACGTGAGCTTTCCGCCCATCGGTGAATTGCCTTATTTTCTGACCTTTGCCCCGCATGGATTTTACTGGTTCCGCCTCGTGCCTCCGGGCGCCGCAGCGTGAATTTTCCGGCAAAATAAAAGTTTGACTTAGCCCCATGGCTCATTAGACTGCCGACATGACGCTTGCTCCATCCGCTTCGGTGACCTCCTGCCCCGTGCTTTACGACGCTCACGGACTCCTGGCCGTCGACAAGCCCGAAGGCGTGCTTTCGCATCCGAATCCGGGCACCGCCAAAGCGCGTTCCGCGTTCGAGGGCGCGTATGATTTCGAAGAGCGCTCTTTCGAAACGTCGCGCGGGAAGATCTGGCTGATCCACCGCCTGGACCAGGATACGTCCGGCGTGCTTCTGGCCGCCCGCGAGAAATCCGCGGCGCGCGCCTGCCGCGAGCTTTTCGAAACGGGCGAGGTCCGGAAAATTTACGACGCACTTGTCGCGGGCAAAGTCCTGCCGGGCCAGGGGCGCTGGAACGACAAGATCGGCGTCGCGAAACAAAAAGGCCGCGTGCGTTCGCGCGTTCTCGGAGGCCCGCCGAACGCGAAGCTCAAATACCGCGTGATGCGTTTTTTTCCGCGGCACGCGCTTTCGCTTCTGGAGATCGAGCTGATCACGGGAAAGACGCACCAGGTCCGCGTCCAGGCCGCGGCCCGCCGCTGGCCTGTCGCGGGAGACGAAATTTACGGCCATTTCGAGCTAAACAAAAAACTCCGCAGCCAGGTCGGACTGCGGCGCCTTTTCCTCCACGCGAAAGGCCTCGAACTCAAGCTTCCCGGCACCGGAAGCGTGCGCATCGAGTCGCCGCTGCCGGAAAAGCTGCGCGGCGTGCTGGACGTTTTGAGCTAAGAAAGGAACCGACATGAAACGCGGGACAAAAATTTTGGCGTTCGCGGCGGTGCTTGCGATAATGCTGGCCGGCAGCGGCCGGGCGCAGGATCCGGCGCCGGCCCAGACCGAGGAGTCGCGCATGCCCGGCCCGCAGCACAAGATCCTCGCGGCTTTCGAAGGCAACTGGAACAACACGGTCCTTTTCTGGCCGGATGCGTCCGTCACCGAGCCGTATCAATCCAAAGGCAAGAACACGAATTACTGGGTCCTGGGCGGCCGCTTCCTTTATCAGGAGTCGCGCGGCGCGCCGATCCAGGGAAACGAAGACAAGCTGGAAAGCATCGGCATCACGGGCTACGATTCCGCCGCGGCCGCGTACGTTTCCACGCGCATGGACAACCGCGGCACGGGCATGAAGATTTCCACCGGCACCTATGACGCGACCCGGCGCACGATCTACGAAACCGGGACGATCAACCTGCCCGAGGGGAAGAAAGCGGATTTCCGCGCCGAGTGGCACAGCGTGGACTCAGACCGCTACACGTACGAGTTGTTCCTCAAAGGCCCGGACGGAAAGGAATACCCGTCGCTGCAAATCGTCTATGACAAGCAGCCGGTAAACCCATGACCCGGAAGATTTCTTTTTTGATGCTCGGTGTTTTTCTTTCTCTTGCCGCGCGCGCGGCCGCCGCGGAAGCGCCCGCTCCGCAGGACCCGGCCTGGGAGTACTACATCAAGTCTCAGAAAAAAATCCAGGTGGCGTTCCATCATCTCGTGCGCCTGCATCTGCATGACCTGAAGGACCTGATCCAGGACAGCCTGGAATACCAGCTTGCCGTGGCCGACCAGAAAAGCGAACGGTTTTATTATCTGATGACGCATGCGCCGGAAAGAATCGTGCGCAACCAGGGTTTCAACGCCTTCGTGAATTTCCCGTGGACCGGCGAGGACGAAGCCGCGATCGCCGCCGGGAGCAAGGTCTTCCGAAAACGGCAGAAGGCGCTCGACAAGCTGAAGCAGAAAGTCGAAGGCGATCCTAATTATCAAACCATCCTGACCCAGCTCTCCAGCCTTTCCCGCGACAATGATTACCAGCACATTCAGGCCCGCTTCCGTTACGTCCCGCAAGGCGTCGAATCCATCCTCGCGGGTAAGGGAATCCCCGACGATGCGTCCGATTTTTAAGGGAAACCCCGAAGAAAAACGGCTTCTCTTAAGCTAGAATCAAAAAACCGAATTTTCCGGCTTGCCGGGAAAACGGGGGACCCAAGTTCAGGGGCGAACCGCCGAAAGGCGGAGCGGTTACTCTTAACCGAGCCCGACAGCTAACCTCGTAGGGATTAAGAGCTCTATTCCCATCCGGAATTCTCCGGCCTCCTCTCTTTTTCCCTCGCCGAAAGGACAACATGTGGACTAAGGAAACGCTTCAGAATACGTTCAAGGAACGGATGTCGGACTACCGGCTGGTCATCGCCTCCAACCGCCAGCCGTATCATCATACGCTCAAGGCCGGCAAGATCGTGTGCCAGCGTGAGCCCGGAGGCCTTGTCACCGCTCTCGACCCGGTTATGCAGGCGGTCAACGGCACCTGGGTGGCCGTGGGCACGAGCGAGCAGGACCTGCGCACCGTGGGGCCGGACGGCAAGGTCAAGATGCCGCCCGAAGATCCGTCCTATTTTTTACAGCGCATCTTCCTGTCGAAAGAAGAGCGCGACCAGTACTATTACGGTTACTCAAACCAGGGCCTGTGGCCGCTTTGCCACATCGCTTACAACCGCCCGATTTTTCTCGAACAGGACTGGCGCGCGTACCAGAAGGTCAACCGCCTTTTCGCCGACCGCATCCTCGAAGAAGTGGGGGACCAGAAGGCCTTTGTCTGGCTGCAGGATTTTCATCTGGCGCTGGCCGCCAAATACCTGCGCGAAGCCGGAAAGCCGAACCTGGTCATCTCTCTTTTCTGGCACATCCCGTGGCCGAACGCGGAAGTCTTCAGCATCTGCCCGCAGAAAAAAGAAATCCTGGAAGGGTTTCTCGCCTGCGACCTGGTGGGCTTCCAGGTCAAATACCACAGCGACAACTTCATGGCGACGGTGGACCGCGAACTGGAAAGCCGCATCGACCGGGAAAAAAATTCGGTCATCTACCAGAACCACGAGACGCTGGTGCGGCCGTTTCCGATCTCGGTTGATTTCGACACGATCTCCAGCCGCGCCGAGTCCGCGCCTTTCCTGAAGCGCGCGGAAGAAATCCGCGACGAACATGCCCTCCAGGGCATGAAACTCATCGTGGGCGTGGACCGCATCGATTACACCAAAGGCATTCCCGAAAAGCTGCGGGCCTACGACCGCTTCCTGGAAAAATATCCCGAGTTCAAACAGAAGGTCGTCTTTTTCCAGCTCGGGCAGATCAGCCGCCTTCACATCCCGCGCTATAAGCAGTTGAACGACGAGATCAACGCGCTCGTCGAAGGCATCAACTGGAAGCACGGCCAGGACGCCTGGACCCCGGTCATCTTCACGCGCGCCTACATGCCGTATTCGGATATCCTCGCGCTTTACCGCATGGCGGACGTCTGCCTGGTCGGCTCGCTGCACGATGGCATGAACCTGGTCGCGAAAGAATTCGTGGCCTGCCGCTCCGACATGAAAGGCGTGCTCGCGCTTTCGCAGTTCACCGGCGCGGCGCGCGAGTTGACCGAGGCGCTGCTCATGAATCCCTTCGATCCCGAGTCCCTCGCGGACACGCTTTGCCAGGCGCTTCAGATGAGCGCCGAAGAGCAGGAAAAAAGGATGCGCAAGATGCGCGAGACCGTGTCGTACTCCAACATTTTCCGCTGGGCGGGAAAGGTCCTGTCCCAGCTCTTGAAATTCGAATTCCAGGAGGCGTGATGCAGGACTTGCTGGAAAAATGGGCGGAGATCAAGCCGCGCATCCGGGGCAAGAAGATCGTCCTTTTCCTGGATTATGACGGCACGCTCACGCCGATCGTCAAGAATCCGAAAAAAGCCCGCATCTCCCGCGAGCAGCGCAGGCTGATCCGCGAGACTTCGCTCGAGCCGTTCATCGAAGTGGCCGTGGTCAGCGGCCGCGAGCTCGGCGACGTGAAAAAAAGAATCGGGATTCCCCGGCTTATGGTCGCGGGCAATCACGGCCTCGAGCTGGAAGGCCCGAAAGTCCGCTATGTGAATTCCGGCGCCGACGCGCTGCGCCCGGTCATGAAAGACCTGGCCCGGGATCTGCAAAAAAAACTCGGGAACGTTCCCGGCCTCTGGATCGAAGATAAAAAGCTGACGCTCAGCGTGCATTTCCGCAAGGTCCGGGCCGCGGAGGTCGCCAAAATTAAAAAGCGGTTCTCGGAAATTTTCCGTCAGTGGCGCCGCCGGCACCGGATCGTGCTGACCGAAGGCAAGAAAGTCTGGGAGATCCGGCCCGCGGTTTCATGGGATAAAGCCTGCATCGTCAAATGGCTGCTGAAGCGTTTCAAGGCCGGAAGCGGCGTGGCCCCAATCTACATCGGCGATGACGCGACGGATGAGGCCGCGTTCAGGACCATCCGCGGCAATGGGCTCGCGGTGCGGGTCTCGAAAACCTCCGGAAAGCCGACTGCGGCGCGCTTCCGCCTCAAATCGCCGTCGGAAGTTTACCGTTTTTTGGAACGCCTGAAGAACATCAAAGCCGGCGCCTGACCCCCGCCGGAATTCTTGACCCTCCCGTTGTCCGGGCCTATACTTGACTCCCTGAGAAAGGGTTTGGCATGAAAAACAACCTGACGCTTGTGATCGGAAACAAAAATTATTCGTCGTGGTCGCTGCGCCCCTGGCTGGCGTTGAAGCAGGCCAAAGCCCCATTCCGCGAGGTCAGGATCCCGATCCATCAAAAAGGTTCGGGAAAAAAGATCGACAGCTATTCCAAGGCGGGCCGTGTGCCCATCCTTTTCGACGGCAAGGTCAAGGTCTGGGAATCGCTGGCTATCTGCGAGTATGCCGCGGAAAAATTCCCGCAGGCCCGGCTTTGGCCGGCGGACCCGGCGTCCCGCGCGGAAGCGCGCGCCGTCGCCAACGAGATGCACGCGGGCTTCGTGAACCTGCGCCGGCACATGCCCATGAATTGCCGCGCATCTATCCCTTTGAAGAAGCTTCCCGCGCCGGTCCAGGCGGACGTTAACCGCGTGACCTCGATCTGGAAAGAATGCCGCAATCGTTACGGCAAAAAAGGCCCGTTTCTGTTCGGGGCCTTTACCGCGGCGGACGCCATGTACGCGCCCATTTGCCTGCGCTTCAGGACTTACGGCGTGAAACTCGATCCCGTGTCGCGGGCTTATGCCGAGAGCGTGCTTTCCCTTCCCGCGGTGCGAGAATGGGTGGCGGCCGCGCGCAGGGAAAAAGAAATCATTCCGGATCTGGAAGTCAAACCGTCGTAAGGAGGAGAGTTATGAAGCCCGACATCGGATTGCAGGGAAAAAACAGGGAAGGATCGGTCGAGATTCTGAACAAATTGCTGGCGGACGAATACGTCCTTTATACCAAGACCCGCAATTATCATTGGAACGTGGTGGGCCCCGACTTCAGCGAGCTTCACAAATTTTTCGAGGCGCAGTACGAAGAGCTCGACGAGATCATCGACGAGACCGCGGAAAGGGCGCGCGCGCTGGGGGGGCTTGCGTTCGGGACGCTGAAAGAATTCCTGAAGGCGACGCGGCTTTCCGAAGCGCCGGGGGAGCAGCCTTCGGCCAAGACCATGATCGACAATCTTCTCAAAGACCACGAGGCCGTCATCCAGCAGCTCCGCGGCGATGTCCAGACCACCGGGGAAAAATACGGGGACATGGGCACGCAGGATTTCCTGACCGGCCTCATGGAGCAGCACGAAAAAATGGCCTGGATGCTGCGTTCTTACCTGGAATAATCGTCCGCGCGGACGGAGGGTTTTTTTGACGTTCCTTTACTACCTGCAATCCCTGCTCGCGAGAGCGCTGGTGGCATCCGCCGGAAGGCTTCCTTTGAATGCCCTCGAGTGGATCACGCGCCGCGCCGGTGATTTATCCTGCCTTTTCATGCCGAAGCGAAGGGGAGTGGCTGCGGCGAACATCGACAAAGCCTTCGGCAGCAGCCTCTCGGATGCGCAGAAAAAAAATCTCGTGCGCGCCGCATTCCAGCACGCGGCGCTTTCCATTGCCGAGCTGTTTCTGGTCCGGAGAATCGCGGCGCGCGCCCGGGAACATTTTTCGCTCATGGGCAATGAAGTCCTGGAAAAGGCCTTTGCGCGGGGGAACGGCGTGGTGCTCGTCATTTCCCACATCGGTTCCTGGGAATATTTGTCGTTCCTGCCTTTCCTGACCGGCCAGCGCTGGTCGGTCGTGGTGAAGCACATCAAGAACCCGTTCATGAACCGCGAAATCGACGCGCTGCGGCGCGTGATGACCGTCACGCCGATCCTGAAAAATAATTCCACCCGCAAGGTGCTGCAGGAACTGAAAGAAGACCACGGCGTGGCCATCCTGATCGACCAGTGGGCGGGGCCGGAAGGAATCTGGAGCCCGCTTTTCGGCGCGGAGACTTCCACGACGTCGATTCCCGCGCGCCTTGCGAAGCGGACCGGATGCGCTCTCGTGCCCGCGTATTGCGTCCGTACCGCGCCGTGGAAATACGAGATCCAGATTCATCCGGAAGTTCCGGTCCAGGAGCCGGAGGGCGATTGGGAAACCGCGACGACGCGCGAGCTGGACCGCCTTCTCGAGCGCCAAATCCTCAAATATCCGGAGCAATGGATGTGGGGACACCGGCGCTGGAAAGACAAGCCTTCTTCTTTGAGGGCGTAAACTCCCCGGAGCAACGATGAAAAAATCAACCAGCCTCATTCTTTTTTTGTTCGCGCTGTGCCCGCTGCTTTACGCGGGGGAAAAGGCGCCGTATCTTGACCCAGCCCCGAGCCCGGCATCCGTCGAGGAATACCAGAAAAAGCATCCAAGGCTCAGCCAGAGTGAAATGGAAAAAATCTATTACCTCCTGGAAAGGATGACGGAGTCGTCGTGCGAATTCGAGAGGAACGGAGAGCTCTATCGCGGACAGGACGCGTCGCGGTTTCTCCGCATGAAAATGATGACGCCGCCATGGCGCGGATCTTATAAGACAGCCGAAGAGTTCATTGCCAAAGTGGCCTCGAGGTCTTCAACGACCGGCAAGCCTTACCACGTTACCTGCGGCGGAGAGTCCCGCCTTTTGACGGACGTGCTGACGCGGGAAAGGGAATTTATTTCTTCGCCGCCGGCCGCCTCTTCCTGAAACCTTGTCAGATTGAGAAGTCGTCGAAGATTTTCATTTCCCGAGGCACCAGAAAAACATCCTCGCTTTTCTTCAGGCCCAGTTCGCGGAAGCGGTCGTGCGTGAGTTCGACGCGGATGAGATCGCCGGCTTCGTTGGTCAGCTCGATTTTCGCGAAGGGGCCGGCCAGGTTGATGTACTGCACCGTGGCCTTGAGGCTGTTTTTGTCCCGGGATTCCCGGGCAATGTCCAGAAGGTGCGGGCGGATGTAAACGGCCGCTTTTTTCGTCTCGGCTTCCTGTTTGGAAGGAAGCTTCAGGGACGCGTCGCCCAGGACGGCCCTGCCGTCTTCGATGCGCGCGTGGAACAGGTTCACGTTGCCGAGGAAATTGTAGACAAAGGGACTGGCCGGGTGATGATAAACTTCGTCCGGGCTTCCGACCTGCTCGATCCTTCCGTCGTTCATGACCGCCACGCGGTCCGAAACTTCCAGCGCCTCTTCCTGGTCATGCGTCACGAAAATGCTCGTCACGTGAATCTCGTCATGCAGGCGCCGCAGCCACTGCCGCAGGTCGCGGCGAA
>Ga0310810_10007257_pt1 | contig 12620 bp, 6 predicted proteins | sample NCmetagenome_FD_207641 | JGI IMG/M metagenome (GOLD analysis project Ga0310810, IMG submission 207641) | Soil microbial communities from experimental microcosm in Duke University, North Carolina, United States - NC | ecosystem: Engineered > Artificial ecosystem > Soil microcosm > Unclassified ... | reverse complement strand
GAGTCGAGCAGTGGTAGCGCGAGCGTGATACCGACGCCACGGAGGAACGTTCGCCTTGGCAGTGACTTCTTGGTTACGAAAGCCATTCTCGACTCCATTCAGCGTAGGCCGGGTCCTGTTCTTCGGACCCGCCGATCCGGCGGGTCTATAAAGCAAGACCCGCCCTACGGGGCGGACTTCACGTCTTCCGCTCTTCCGCTTGTTTTCATCTGGAACGGCGCGCTCTTCACGACGCCCATGACCAGATCCGAGAAGCGGTAGCGATTTTTCGCCGCGTCGCGCATGACGATGCGGACGGCGGGCATGTCGTAGTACTTGATCTCGCGTCCCATGCCGTACATGAGCAGCTTCTCGGTCATCGAGCCCACGAACGCGTCCGAGCGACCGAGCATCGCCTTGCGCAGGGCCGAGGGTCCGTCGATCACGGTGCCGTCCACCAATTGCCCGGAGGCATCGATCTTCACGCCCTCGTCGGTCGTCCGCCATCGGCCGATCGCGTCGAAGTTTTCGAGCGCGAGACCGATCGGGTCCATGATTTTGTGACACGACGCGCACGCCGGGTTCGCGCGGTGCTGCTCGATGCGCTCGCGAACCGACTTTGCCGTCGCCGTTGGCTTCTCTTCGAGTGGCGGGACATCCGGAGGCGGCAACGGCGCCTGGCTGCCGAGCAGGTTCTCGAGGATCCATTTCCCTCGAATCACCGGTGACGTGCGATTCGCGTTGGATGTCACGAGCAGCAGACTGCCGTGGCCGAGCAGCCCGCGACGGGCGTCGTTCGGTACAGGCACCCGGCGGAAGTCTGGCCCGTAGACGTTCGGGATGCCGTAGTGCTTCGCGAGTCGCTCGTTGACGAACGTGTAGTTCGCCTCGAGCAAGTCGAGCACCGATCGATCTTCGCGCATGACGCTCTCGAAGAGCATCTCCGTTTCCCGTTGGAATCCCTGGCGCAGGTTGTCGTCGAAGTCGGGGAACACCGTGACGTCGGGATTCGCATTCTTCAGGTCGCGCAGGTAGAGCCACTGATTTGCGAAGTTGGTGACGAGGGCGCGCGCCTTCGGGTCGGCAAGCATCCGGCGCGTCTGCCTCTCGAGCACCGTTGGTTCGTGCAGCCTGCCGTCGATTGCCAGCTTCAGCAATTCATCGTCCGGGATCGTCGACCAGAGGAAGAAGGAGAGGCGTGACGCCAGTTCGGGATCGCTGATGCGATAAGGAACCCCGGATTTCGATCCCGCGGGTGCCGGCTCGAAGCGGAAGATGAACTCCGGATCGGCAAGGATCCGTCGCAGCGCCATCTCGATCCCGGCCTCGAAGTTGCCGGTGCGCTCGCGCTCCTGCCGGTAGAACGTGAGCATCGAGTCGAGGTCTGCGTCGGTCGGCGCCCGTCGAAACGCGCGACGAACCAGCGTCGAGACGATCTGACGCGCGCAAGCAGTCTCTTCTGAGCTCGTGGGCGCGCCGGCATCCGTTTCCGGCGCGTCTCGCCGAAGCGCGGAGCGCGAAGGCGGGCGGCAGACGAACACGCGCCTGCGGCTTGGCGTGTCTCCGAGGCCTGTCGGGTTGTACGGCCCTGTGATCACGACGCGCGAGAGGTGCGGCGCGGTGGAGTAACCGTACTGCATCCCGATGAAGACGTCGTAGGTGCTCGAGACGGGACGCTTGACGAGATCTTCGTTGGCGACGTGGCTCTTCTGCAGGAAGGCGACACCGATGTCCTGCGGTCCCGCTTTGACCTTCATGCGGAACTCGAGGCGGATGTCGGGTGTCATCTTCACGCGCTCTTCGAGCGGATCTGTCGGCTGCGGTTTCGCCGGATGCGAACCCGGCGACTCGCGCATGAAAAACATCGGCACTTCATCGAGCTTGAACAGCTTTACGCGCTGACCGTTCAGTGTGAGCTCGAGCTCCTCACCCTCGGCGCCCTCGCCGAAGACCTGACCGAAACTGAGCTTGAGCAGCGACAGCTTGATCACGTACTCGCCGTCCACCGGGAAGTTGTGCCGGATGGTCGTGCCGCCGCGCGTGCCGAGCGGCTGGCCCTCGAGTGTCTGGTTCTGACTCAGGTCGCCCTTGACCGTGTAGGTCACCTGCGTCGGCGCCGCGTCGCGTTCTCCGACTGCCAGCCGGCTGATTTTCGCTGCCGCGGAGACATAACGCTCGAGCAGCGAGGGCGAGACGCCGAGCACGTCGGCGATGTTGTCGAAGCCGTGGCTCGAGTCGTCCGCGGGCAACAGCGTCGACGGGTCCACGTCGACCGAGAGCAGATCGCGAATCGCGTTCGCGTACTCGACTCGATTCATGCGATGGAGCGGTGCGCGTCCCGGGTTCGGGTCGTTCGCGGCGAAGTGATCGATGGTGCCCTCAATCGACGTGGCCAACGCGTCGAGCGATCCCCGATCCGGCCGCTTCGCACCGGCGGGCGGCATCAGGCCCGCGCGCACTTTGCGGACGACGTTCTCCCAGGTCTCGGCGTTGGCCTCGATGCGAGCCTTCTGCAACGTGTCGAGCGCGAGCCCGCCAGTCTTCAGTCTCTCGTTGTGGCACGTCACGCAGTACTGATCGAGCAATGCCTTTTGCGACAGGACGTCGAGGCCGGGATTCTGGATTCGGGGCTGGGGATTCGGCACGAACGCAGGGGCCTGCTGTGCATCCATGTGAAGGGGTCTGACCCCGCACAAAAAGACGAGCGCGAGAGCAAAGAGAGTCCGCTTCATTCCGCCAACTTCTTGAGGAGCGCCATTGCCTCCGGCTTGGCAACCGGCGGACGGATCGCAAGGAAGATCCCTTCGGCGAATGTCATTGGCGACCTGCCGGCGGCGTCTTTCACATCGAGCGTCGCGCCGTGGTCGGCGAGGATCTGAATTACCGAGACCCAGCCGCGGTTGGCTGCGCCGTGAATCGCGGCGAGCCCGAGCGAGTTCGTGGCATTCACGGGTGCGCCACGCTCGAGGCACAGCTTCACGGCCTCGACGTAATCAGCCTCGGAGCGCGTGAATGTCTGCGCCGGAATCCAGTTGATGCCGGACGCTGCCATCAGCGCAGTCGAGCCCTGCGCGGTCGCGATGTTCGGATCGGCGCCGTGTTGAAGCAGGAGGCGCATCACCTCGATGTCGCCGGAGAGCGCCGCGCGGATGAACGGCGTCTGGCCATCAAAGTTGACCCACGAGCCGTCGAACTGCATCAGGCCGTGCACCGGCACGGTGTCGGTCTGGAGGTTCGGATTCGCACCCTTTGCGAGGAGAGCCTTGATCAGATCCAGCGGATCGCGGCCGTCATCGTAGAGGAACGGATATTTGTCGTGATTGAAATTGCGCAGGTCGATCGCGGCAAACAGGGCCGCGCGGTGATAGTCGTCAGCCTGATTCGGATCCGCGCCCTTCTCGAGCAGATCCATAGCCATCGCCACCTGCCCGTTCAGCATCGCGATCAGCAACGGCGAGGTGTGATTGCCGGATGTCTGCTTGATGTCGGCCCCAAGCTCCAGCAGCAGACGCGTCATCTCGGTGTTGCCGTCGCGCACGGCAAAGAGCAGCGGCGACATTCCACCATCGGCTTTCGGCAGCGCACGCTGACGAATGATTCCCGGTCCTGACGCCCCACCTGCCCGCGCAGGCGTGTACTCACCCTTCGGAATCGACACGATCGTCCGCGCATTGACGTCCGCGCCTCGCGCCGCGAGCAGCTTGACGATGTCGGGGTGGTTCTCCGTGACGGCCCACATCAACGCCGTCTGGGCGCGAACAGAGTCCTTCGCGTTGACGTTGGCCTTGCGATCGAGCAGCAGCGTAACGGCGTCAACGTTGCCGGTGCGTGCAGCTGTCATCAGGGCGGTCTCGCCGCCCGGTGTCGTGGTGTTCGGATCGGCACCGGCGTCGAGCAGTCGGCGCAGCATGGCCGCATTGCCGTTGAGCGCGGCGAGGCCGATCGGCGTGACACCGTATCGCGTCGTGGCTTTCACGTCGGCGCCGCGCTTGATGAGCGCATCGACCGTCTTGATGTCGTTCTGCCGCACTGCCTGGTGCAGCGGCGTCGTGCCATCCGGTGTCGTCGCTTCACCGTAGCCAACCTGGGCGGCCGTGTACGTGCCGAAACTGCCGACGTAAGCGAGCATGAGCCCGCCGAGCAGCAAATTGCGGCTCAGAACCTTCCAGCCGGGGACCGGTAGCCTGTCGTCCGTCGCTCGCATGACTGCACATATTACGCCCAGGGAAGGCCTGTCAGGACGGGTAATCGAGGCCGGTTTCCTTGCTTGCCTCAGCCACCTGCGGTACTGTCTCGCGATCGATTCGTCGAGTCCGGAAGGGTTTGATGAGTGCCGTGGCCATGTCAGCCACGGGCTCGTCAATGGATACGAGCGAACGAGTGCAACGAGGTGGTTGATGCGAGGAATCGTCCGAGTCCTGGTTCTGGTCGTGAGTGCCCTGGTGATCCCACACATCGCGCTGGCTCAGGCAGTCATCGCGGGTTCTGTCAAAGACACTTCGGGAGCGGTGCTCCCTGGTGTCACCGTCGAAGCAAGCAGTCCTGTCCTCATCGAAAAAGTACGCAACGCTGTGTCGGACAGCAACGGCGTGTACCGCATCGAGGATCTTCGTCCCGGAACATATACGGTCACGTTCACCCTCCCCGGCTTCGCCACGACGAGGCGCGAGGGCATCGTCCTCACAGGGACGTTCACCGCTGCCATCGATGCCGAAATGAAGGTCGGCGGCCTGGAAGAAACCGTCACCGTGACCGGCGAGTCGCCGATCGTCGACGTCTCGAGCGCGCGTCGTGAGACGACGATCGACAACGAAATCCTGAAAGCCATTCCGACCGTGCGCAGCTACAACGCGCTGGTCGTCGTCGTTCCCGGTGTCGTCACGAATCTGAACGACACCGTCGTCGGAACCGCTACCACCCAGTTCCCGATCCACGGCGGCCGCAACAACGAAGGCCGTATGACGATCGACGGATTGAATATCGGTAACCCGCCTGGCGGTAACCAGCCGCCGGCGTATGTCGCCGACGTCGGCAACGCGGAAGAAGTGACGTTCTCGACCTCCGGTGGACTTGGCGAGTCGGAGACGGGTGGCCTCACGATGAACGTGGTGCCGAAGACGGGCGGCAATCGCGTCTCCGGGTCGGCATTCTTCAGCGGCACCAACGACAGCCTGCAGTCGAAGAAGGCGTCGTTCGGGCTCGTGCCGACACCGTACGACTACATCTACGACCTCAATGGCGCCGTCGGCGGTCCCATCAGGCAGGACAGGATCTGGTACTTCGTGAATGCGCGCACGCAGGGCAGCAAGCGCACCAACGCGAACCAGTTCTTCAACCTGAATGCCGGTGATCCGACGAAGTGGCTCTATGCGCGCGGCGAGCCGGGATTCTCGGACCGCACGTGGGAGAACGTCAGCGGGCGCGTCACCTGGCAGATCAACCCGAAGAACAAGCTCAGTGGCTTCTGGGACGAGCAGGCGACTTGCCGCAGTTGTGAAGGCCAGACGGGCGGCATCACCGATCCGGCGCGCGTCTCGCCCGAGGCGGGCAGCGTCGGTGCGACGAAGCCGCTGCGCGTGATGCAGGCGAGCTGGTCGTCACCGATGACGAGCCGGCTGCTGCTCGACGCCGGCTTCGGCGGTGTCTACTACGGGTGGGGCAGCTTCGAGCGCGACCCGAACCCGACGCGAAGCCTGACGCGTGTCACCGAGCAGTGCGCGGCAGGATGCGCCAACAACGGCGGCATCGCAGGTCTCGTGTACCGCTCGCAGGACTTCAACATCAACAACACCGGTTCATTCAGCTGGAAGGCGAACGTCTCGTACGTGACCGGTTCGCACAGCATGAAGGTCGGCTATCAGGGCACGTGGATGACTGATAACCGTGTGTGGATGACCAACGACACGCAACTCAGCTACCGTGTCAGCAACGGCATCCCGAACCAGTTGCAGATGTCGTTGTCGCCGTATCAGAACGACGGCCGCGCCGGATGGCACGCGGGCTTCGTCCAGGAGCAGTGGAGCCATGGCAAGCTGACACTGCAGGGCGCCCTGCGATTCGATCTCGCGTCCAGCTGGTTCCCCGAGCAGACGCTCGGACCGTCGAAGTACTTCCCGAACCAGATCGTCTTCCCGGCAACGAAGGGCGTGGACAGCTATAAGGACTTCACGCCGCGCATGGGTCTCGCTTACGACGTGTTCGGCAACGGCCGGACGGCGCTGAAGGCGAATTTCGGCAAGTACCTCGAAGGCGTCGGCGTCTCGACCAACTACGCCAACTCCAACCCGACGCTCCGCATCCCAACGTCGACCGGTCCCTTCGGCGTGCAGGGCGTCACCCGCACGTGGATCGATGCCGATAGCGACTTCGTCCCGGATTGCGACCTCAATAACCTCGGGAATCAGGATCTCCGTCCGACGGGCGGAGATCTGTGCGGGCCTGTCTCCAACTCGCGCTGGGGTCAGAACGTCCTCACGAATAACTACGACCCGAATCTCCTCAAGGGCTGGGGTGTTCGTCCATCCGATTGGGACTTCGGCATCTCGGTGCAGCAGCAACTCCTGCGCAGGATGTCGGTGGAGGTGGCGTATCACCGCCGCTCGTTCGCCGGTTTCACTGTGCAGGACAACACCCTCGTTGCCAACAACGAGTACGACGCGTTCAGCGTGACCGCGCCGATCGATCCCGCACTGCCCGGTGGCGGCGGCAACGTGGTGGCGGGACTCTACGACGTGACGCCAACGAAGTTCGGTCAGATTCTCAACAACGTGACCGACTCGAAAACCGTGGGCGATGCGTCGCAGGTCTTCAACGGCGTGGACGTGACGCTCAACCTGCGCCAGGGCGGCCTGACGGTGCAGGGCGGCACGAGCACCGGTCAAACGACGTCGAACTTCTGTGACGTTCGAAACAACCTGCCCGAGTTGAACCTGGCGATCGGCGCCGGACTGCAGACGTCCAACATCAACTTCGGCAGCCCGTACTGCGACGTCTCGAGCGGATTCCTCACGCAGTTCCGCGGCCTGGTGTCGTACGTCATCCCGAAGATCGACGCGCAGATCAGCGCAGTCTTCCAGAGCAAGCCGGGTCCGGCGATTGTGGCGAACTGGGCGGTGCCTTCGGCCGTCGTGGCACAGTCGCTCGGTCGTCCGCTCGCGGGCGGGGCGCCGAACATCGCGGTCAATCTGATCGAGCCGGGCACGCTCTACGGCAACCGCGTCAATCAGCTCGACCTGCGGCTCGCCAAGAACCTGCGGTTCGGTGGGAAGCGGACGATGCTGAGCGTGGATCTGTACAACGCGCTCAACACTGGCGCGGTGCTGACCTACAACACCACCTACGCGCCGCCGACCGCGACGGCGCCAAGTGTCTTCGAGCAGCCGCTGACCGTCGCGACACCGTTGATGGTGCGCTTCACAGCGGAATTCAGCTTCTAATCGCCACCGGGCTCCCTCTCCTACTGGGGGAGCCCGGCTCTCTGTTCAGCGGTCCTCAGTCCTCAGTCTTCGAATCCCGAATCCCGAATCCCGCATCCCGAATCCCGAATCCCGACTGATATCAACCACGAAGTTCACGGAGAACACGAAGGTCACAAAGAAACTATTCGGGAACCTTCGCAATCTTCGTGTCCTTCGTGGTTCATCTCGGGTTCTCGCCAATCGATCGGAGATAGATCTCTCGCACAGCGTCGATCGTGTCCGCGTCTGCCGCAGACTTGTCCTTCCTGTAACTCTTCACCCGCGCGAAACGGAGCGCCAGCCCCCCGGGATACTGCGAGCTGGCCTGCACCTCGTTGAAGGCGATCTCGACGACGATTTCCGGCCGCACGAACACGGTGTGGCGGTCGTGGCTGATCTCGAGCGCGCGCAGCTTGTCGGTCTGCCACGCCAGCATCTCATCGGTCAGCCCCTTGAACGTCTTCCCGAGCATGACGAAGCCGCCGTGCTCGGGATCGCGCGCGCCGAGATGAAGGTTGCTCAGGAACCCCGTGCGTCGGCCGTGTCCCCACTCCGCGGCGAGGATCACGAGATCGAGCGTGCGCGCGAGCTTGACCTTCAGCCACTGCTGTCCACGCCGGCCCGCAGCGTAGCCGGCGGCCAGCGCTTTCACCATCACGCCTTCGTGCCCGCGCCGCAACGTCTCGGCGAGGAACTGCCGCGCGCTTTCCGGCGACGGGCGCACGACGATGGGCACGACGGTCGAAGGCGCGACGAGTCCGAGCCGCGCGACGCGTGACTCCTGCGACGCGTCGACGAGCGACTCGCCATCGGCGTAGAGCAGGTCGAAGAAAAACGGCGTCAGCGGAATGTCCGCGCGCATCTTCTCGATCTCCAGCTTCCGCCCGAACCGCTGCATCGTCACCGGGAATGGATGCGGAGCGCCGTCGGCGCGCAGCGCGATCACTTCGCCATCGAGGATCGCGTCACGCGCTTCAAGTTGCTTCACGGCGGCGACGACTTCAGGTACCGCCGGCGTCACGTCGCGCAGGTTCCGTGTGAACACGCGGACGTCGTCACCGCTCTTGTGCACCTGGATGCGCGCGCCGTCCAACTTCCACTCGAGTGACACCTCGGTGCCGAGCTGCCCCAGCGCTTCGTCCACGTCGTCGGCCGGCTGCGCCAGCATGGGTTGAACCGGTTGAAAGAGCTGGATACCGAATCCAGTGAGTCCCGATTCGCCCGCGACGAGTGCGGCCCTGGCAACCGGGGCGAGCGTGCCGGCCATCATCACCGCACGTCGTACGGTAGCCGTGCTGATGTCGGTTGCCTTGGCTACCGCATCGACGAGTATCGCTTCGAGGGCTCCCTGCCGCAGCTCGCCGGTCAGCATCCGGACGATGAAGTCCTGTTCCGCGCGCGTGGCTCGCCGCATCAGGTCGCGAAGCCGTTCATTGCGCGTAGTGGAGGAGCCCGTGCCCTTGATCGCCTTCAGCTCGGTCAACGCTTCGTCGACGTCGACAAGCTGCAGGACCGGCGCGTCGCCGGCGGGAAGATCTCGCGCCGCCCACAAGGTGGCGTATCCGATTCCGATGCGGCCCTGACGCGGTTCGCCAGAGAGCATGCCGATGGCGATCTCGATCTCGTCCGGCGCCAGTTGGCGAAGGAGATCGGCGAGCAGGCGGATCTTCGCGAGCCTGCTGCTGGCTTGAGAGACAGAGATGCTTGTCTGAACCAGTTCTGCGAGAAGCATGCGGAGGTGAGAAAGGCGGGTCTCAAGACCCGCCTCTACGAATCCGAACGCCGAATCCGAACGCCGAATCCCGAATCCCGAATCCCGAGTCCCGAATCCCGTCTACTTCTTAATAGTCCCCGTCACGCCTTCAGGCGAGCAGTTGAACGGTTCGATCTTCAGCGCCGATGCCGCGTACTCGTTCCTCGATCGTGGGAACGGCTGCTTGAAGAACTCGGGATCAGCCAGATCGATCTCCACGACGAGGCGCTGACGCGTCGCGTCGAGAGAGAGACGCTCGACCGACGTCAACGCCGCCGAATGCAGCAGGCCCTTCGTTGGTTGCCCGGGTTGTTCGACGTACTGGTTGAGGACGCCCGCTGAGTAGTTGGCGGTCTCGATCACGAGCGTGTCGCCTTCCATATGACCGATCGAGTGACCCAGCGAACTGCGTGGCCCGTTCTTCGGATGCTCCTTCATGTTCATGTGGATGACGCGACGCACGTCCATCCACTCATGGTGCAGCACGACGTCGTTGCCGTCACGGACGATCTCGAGGGGAGTGCCCGGTGCGCCCCAGACTCGGCGAATCGCGACGGGATCGCAGCGGAACGTCGGGTCGTCCTTGAACGGATCGTACGCAGCGACCGCCTTTTCACCGGCCGGCGTCAGCGATTGGATCATCGGCTGTGGACCACTCGTGCTGCGGTTCGGTATCGGTGCCAGCAGCCAGGTGCCGAAGATGTCCTTGCGTGCCGGGAGCGCTGGTGCCGCGGCCGGACCAGCGGCTGCAGCGCCCCGTGGCCCGTTGACGTTGAGCGTGCGGCCATCCGCGAACTCGACGTTATCGAAGAAGCACATGTAGGCGCTGTGACGCGACAGCGATCCGGTCACGCGGACCTTGGTGCCCGCCTTGAGCATGTCGGCCTTAATCCCGTTACGCGACAGCTGCGTGACGCCGTGCGATTCGCAGACGTACTCGCGCGTGCGCCCGTTCTCGTCGGTCGCGGCGATGTGCAGGTAGCTGTGGGGATTGCGCGCTTCGAACTCCGTGATGGTGCCGGAGATGTTCACCGGCTTGCTGGAGTCGAAGTGGGGCGCGAAGCTGTGGTGCGCGAAGGCGTGCGGGACAACGAAAAGAGCGCCGAGAGCGATGGCGATTGCGGACGCGTAACTGGCGCGCATGTCAGCCTCCTGCGCAGAAGTGTGAAGGGGTCTGACCCCTTCGCGGTATTTCCCGGCCGAAGTATAGCGAAACGTCAGCGCGACCGGAGTTGCTTGAGGGTCGCGACGATGGCTTGTCGCAGGGAGCCGGTCGCTCCGCTCTGCCCCATCTCCTTGTTCAACGCCTGCAGCTCGGTCATGGCCTCGCTCGAGCGGCCGGCTTTCGCGTTGAGCAGCGCGGTGTAGTAGCGGATCGTCCAGAGGCGCGATTCGTCCTTCGCCGCGTACTCGTCGAGCGCCCAATGCAGCGTGCTGATGTGATCATCAGGTGCGACCGCAGAAAGGAGGCTCTCGCGTTCCTGTTCACGAGAGACCGGCGTGGAAAAGTAGTAGGGACCCCACAGAGCCTGCGCCTGCCGCATGTTGACGCGCTCGCCGGCTCGCCGCATTGCATCGGCAAGCCGCACGCGTTCGGCGTCCGCGGCAGGGTTGCTGGCGTTGCTGTAGGCCGCCCACTGCAGCGTTCGAACGGCATCGAGCGCGCGTCCCGCCCGTACCGCGGTATCGAAGAGCCGCACGGCCGTGCCCAGGTCGTCGTGATCCTGAAAGAGCCTCCAGTGCGCCAGCATCGCGTTGGCGTAGGGATTTCCAGGGTCGATGGACAAGGCTTCGCGATACGTGTCGCCAGGATTCAGCCGGCGATCGCCGTCACGCCACAACAGGAACGTCGCCCACCCCTGATGCGCCAGCAGATCGGCGCGCCGAGGGCCCATCGCTGATGGCAGCGCCGCATCCACCACTGCGAGCGCCGGCTTGATTGCCTCGCCGAACGTTGTCTTGTCATTTTCGACGCGAACGTTGCGGATCCACTCCATCGCGACGTCCTCTTGTGCCTCTCGAACCGCTGCCAGGGAAGGCGCAAGCTCGCGCGCCTTTGCCAGCGTGGCCAGCGCCTCGTCGTACTGATTGCGACGGCGTTGAGCCTCCGCCGTTGCCGCGAGCGCTTCGGCGTTGCGCAGGTCCTCGGGCCTGGCCGTTCCCGCCGCGGGTTCGACCGTGTTGGTCGCGGTCGCGGCACCGGTGGACGTGCCCGTCACCGTCCGCTGGGGAGTACGCGTGGCGAAGTAGGCGGTGAGCGCAATGGCCAGGAGACCAACGGCTGCCGCTGGCCACCATCCTTTCAATGCCGACAGCGGTGAGGGCTTCTCAATGCCGAGCATCTTCTCGAGGTGATCGCAGAGCCGATTCGCGTCGTCGTGGAACTCGGCGTGATCGAGCGTGACCGCCTGACGCGTTGTGAGCGATGCCATCGATGGCGGCAGATCTTCAGGCCTGGGCATGGCCGCGCCCTGCACCAGCACGGGAACGACCGGGATGTCCCGACCGAGCGATTCCTCGACTTCGAGACGCACGAAGTCCTTGGCGTTATCGAGCCTGCGCGCGCCGGCACTGTCGCGGGCCGACGTCCATCGTTGTCCGATGACGACGAGTACGGCGGCCGTTTCGCGCAGCGACGACTGCAGGACGCGGACGAAGTCTGTCCCCGGATCGATCGTGTCGATGTCCAGGAACACCTGTCCTCGCCCGAAGCGCCGGTTCATGTGATCGGCAAGCCGACCGGCCTCGCCGGACGCGTCGTCTCTTCTGTAACTGATGAAGATCCGTGGTGGCATCAGGTGATCAACTGATTTGTTCTGAGTCTACTGGCGAGTATAAATGCGGTTCGCACTCCGACGCTGAATGGATGGTCCCGATATGAAGAGACTGATGCCGGTGCTTGCGGGCATGACCATTACGGCGATTCGTAAAGTGGCCGTTCACGTTCGCGAGACGCTGGAGACCGAGCGCGATCTGGCATCTGCGGTGCGGGCTGTTGAACGCGAGACAGTGGCGGGCAAACGTGTGCTCATCACGGGCTCTACCCGTGGTATCGGTCGCGCGCTTGCCGTGGCCTTCGCCCGCCGGGAGGCGAGTGTGGTCGTGCACGGTCGCGATGAAGGTGATGTGCAGCGCACAGCGGTGTCGATCGCGCAAGACGGTGACGCAAAAGCCCGCGTGTGCGGCGTCGCCGTCGATCTCTCCAAGGCAGGCGCCGGCCAGGAGCTGGTTGAGCGCGCCGTGAGCGAGCTCGGTGGGCTGGACATCGTGATCAACAACGCGGCCATCCACGATCCGACGCGCAAACCAATCTGGTCCACGAGCAGCGAAGAGATGCTGCGTACGTTCGCGGTGAATTGCCTGGCGCCATTCGATGTCTCGGTCGCAGCTGGCCGGAGCATGATGGCGCAAGGCATCCCCGGCAGAATCCT
>Ga0310810_10007256_pt1 | contig 12621 bp, 12 predicted proteins | sample NCmetagenome_FD_207641 | JGI IMG/M metagenome (GOLD analysis project Ga0310810, IMG submission 207641) | Soil microbial communities from experimental microcosm in Duke University, North Carolina, United States - NC | ecosystem: Engineered > Artificial ecosystem > Soil microcosm > Unclassified ... | reverse complement strand
CCCCGCTGGATCTCGGTAGGTGTTGCACCGTCGTCGTCACGTCCGAGAAATATCGAAACGAACTCCCCCGGCTCCGGCGTCCCTCCGAACGTCACGGTTCCTGCTGCGTAAGTATTGTCCGGATTCACCAGTTCGTAAAACCACAGTGCGCCCACGTAGTGGTTCTGCCGGCCCTTGAACCCCAGCGTATCGATCAGCCACGCCGTTCGCTCCGGCGCCAACGCGATCGAGTGGTCGGTGTCCCAATCCGTCGCCAGCGTCATCCGTGGCTCATCCGCGAATGCCGGAAGCGTGGTGGCCGGCACCGCCATTTCCAGGAAGTCAAAATAAAACTCCGTATCCGCGGGACCCGCATGCGCTACGGTCACGGTGTGCGTCCCGCTGCCGTACTCGCCCACAGGCCAGCGAATCAGAACATCCTCGCCCGGAACCCTAAGATCCACTATGCTGGGCGTGCCCCCGTCCACCGCGATCGAGAGCTGGGCGCCGTTCCCCGTGTAGCGAGTGCCGACGTACAGCGTATGCGACTGCAATGCCGTGTAACCGAAGCTGACAGCATCGCCCTCCGTGACCGTTGCATGAATCGTACCGCCCGAGTAGTTGCCGCGCGTCACCGTCCACGAGCCGCTGTACGTCATTCCCGCAAGGTTGTCTTCGAATCGCCGGCTCCCCGGGCCTGCGACGGAATACGTTCTGCCCGTGCCGCTCACACTCCAGTTCGAAATGACTGCTGCGAACTCACTCCGCTCGAACGCGCCCGTTTGCTGGTCCGCGGCGTAGGTCCACCGCAGCTTGCGGATCTTGTTCGTCGGAACGCTGGCATCGCTTCGATCCACCAGGGAGGAAAAGTCGATCGTCACCCGCCATTTCGTCGGTGACGTCCCGTTCGCCAGTGTCTTGCCAGCCGCATCCCACGTAGCGGAACCACTGGTGGACGAGTAGATGCCAAAACGGTTCCCGTTCGCGCCCGCCGCACTGGGATAGAGCACGCGAATGGTCGTCCCGGTCCGCGTCGCAGTCAGAAACGGCGACGTCGGCCCGTTCATGCCATCCGTGATCGCCTGCACGATATCGCCAAGGGTGTCTCCGGATGCCACCTCATAGGTGTAGCTCAGACCGAGATACCCCAGCCCCACGAACTCTCCCGCCACCGCCGTGCCGGAAAGCGTGAAATCCGCGTACGCCGATTGGTAATTGCCCTCAATCGCTTCCGCGTGATCCTTCAACGGCACGAAATACGGATCGGCGGCCGGGTCATCCCCGGCCCACACTCGCAAGTACGGCCAGTCCACCGTGGGAAACAGGTCCGAGTCGAGCGGAATGCAATTCGCGCGGGTCTCCTCGTAGGTCAGCACCAGGCCGCTCAAATCGCCATCCGGAAGATTTCGCAGCGCCGGGTGCTCGTATACGTTGTCGCGATTCCATTCGATCACCGCCCAGTCGAATTGCTGCCGCCAGGTGCCCGATACCGTGAATCCATCCGCCGAAGCGCCGCTGATCGCTGCAATCGCCGACGGGTGGTAGAAGAAACACTGCAGATCGCGATCCGGTGTAAGTTTGCTTATCTCCATCTAGAGCCTGACGATCACTGTCAGATCGCGCCCCGGCAGGGTATCCGCGGCCGTCGGCACGGAAGTGATATCCAGATCCAGCCGCGCATCCGCTGCCAGCGGCGGCAGCCCGAATCCGTTCACTACGTTCGAAATCGTCTGCCCATCCGCGATCGTCAGTGTGCAATACACCACGTCATCCTGCCGCAGTTGCAGTTCGATCGCGCCACCGTCCGGAGCGTCCCGCACCACCGCGAAAATGTCGCGCGCGACGTGCGCATCCTCCAACACCAGGGGCGGCGCCGCTCCCGTCTGAATGGCCAGGTAACCTTGCGCCTGAATCGAAAGTTGTCCGCCGGCCAGCGTGCGCAATCCCTGGTCAACCGTTGCCCCGAATGCGGCCTTGGCCACCAAACCCCCGCCGACCGCGTTCGTCATGAACAACTCCGCCGCGCCGATGCGCACGTCCGGAAGAAAGATCGAGCAACTGAAAGCTCCGCTGGCCGGACTCCCAAAGAATCCTCGCACGAACGGCACGATCACAATCGAACGCTGCAAGTGATACAGCAGGGTCGCCGACTCGTGTCCGGCCGCTGTACTGCCGAAAGCGCCTCGCGTGACGTTGTACTGCGTTCCTCCGCCCGCGAGCCCAGTCACTTCCAGAATCTCGCCCTCGATCTGGACGAAGCTCCCCACTGCTGCGGAACCCGCCGGGCTCAGCGTCACCATCGTATCGGTGGCCGTAACGTCGCTCGCCAGCGAAAACGTCGTCGGACTCCCCAGCTCGTCCCACCAGAACAGCCCCAGTGTTCCCGCTTCGATCGAGTTCGTGTTCGCCAGAGTTGTGAACCCGACACCCAACAGCTCTACCGTTCCCTGCCCGGTTGGATTCAATCCGAACACCGGCTGCGGCGGCGTATCGAGGTCGACTCCTCCGCCACTCCCACCGATCTGCCAGCGTGTCAGCGGATTCAGTTCATAGGCGCTTTCCTGATCATGCGCGTTGGCCGACCGGCCTGATATTTCTACGGTCGCGCCTGGCATGTTCACCACCTCGAAGTCCGCAGGGCTCGACCCGCTCACGCCGCCGAACTTCCACGTTCCATCCGCCACCACGAAATAGCTCGTCGAGTCCGGCTCCACCCGCCAGGGCGGAATCACCGTCAGCGTGGTGGCCGTATTCCCGACCACCACCCGCTCCTGCGTCGCGCCCGTTCCGCGCATCACCCGCGCCACCGCGCCCTTGAAGTTATCCGGCAGCATCCCCAGCCCGCTCTTGCCGATGGTGGTCGCCGAGTGGATCTCTACGTTCGCCTCCGGCTGTAGCTCCAGCCTCCAGTAGAAGTTCGCGTGATTGTAGTTACGATCCGGTGGACCCACCAACTCCACTACGGCTCCCGCATCCGTGAAAGTGCTCCCCACCGCCTGATCGTGCGCGATCCGCAGCAGCTGCACCGGATTCGACCCGCGGTATACCGAAAATCCCGCCGTGTTCCCGGGCGAGAAGCTCAGTCCCGTCAGGCTCACGGCATTGGTGTTTGTCCCGGCCGGAATCTTGGCTCTTACTGCGAAGGAAAGAGCACATTCAGCGCCGTTCGTGTCCGTCGCGCTCACCGCGTAGTACAGCGACTGCCCGCCCGCCAGTGTTCCGCCAGTCGAGTCGATCGTCGGATTCAGGCTCACGAGCGGAATGTTCGCCAGAGAGGGCCCCGATGAGTTAGGGGGGGTGAACGCCGCACTCAGTTTCACCTGGAATCCGCCGTCCGAGAGCGGAGTCACGGTCTCGGTGATGCCAAACTGTTCGATGCCGTTCTCATCCAGAACACTTCCCACCAGCGGCCGTGCCAGCCCGGTTTCCGCCGGCCCTCTCCGGCGCCCCCCGGCCGCGTTCGCTCCGCCGGATGTATACCAGTCATCCTCATGCCACTGCGCCGTGACCACCACCGTCTGATAATTCAGTCCCGGAACCAGACGCATCACACGGAACGGCTGCCGTTCTAGCCCTTCATTCAGGTAGGTGACCGTGATCAGATCACCCGGAACGATCCCCGCGCCGCGAACCGTCGTTTCGAATTCGACCAGCGTGCTCCCCACGGTCGACTTCGCCAGCTGCAGGTCCAGCACCCGCGTCGCCTGATCGAAGTTCGGCAAACCCAGCGCGGGAAATGTCGCCGTAACTTCCCGCTGCGTCAAGAGCGCATCGTCCACATCCACCAGCGACAGGCTGTCTTGCTGATACTCGTTGAACTCGTCCTGAAACTCCACCGTCAGCCGGTTCGGTGTATCGGCTCCACTTTGGGCATACAACCGGATCGTCGGATCGCCGCTGGCCTTGCGCAGGATGCCCGAGAATGCGGCCGATCCGTCGCTGAACTCGTAGGCCGGCCAGCCCCCGTTCAGAACTTCGGTACTGTTGCTTCCGCCCGGCTTCGTGGGCTGCTGCAGCGCCATCGTGTTTTCCACGCGCAGCGTCAGCAATCCCCCGTTTCCGTATGTCAGCAGCAGCGACGATCCATTCCGGATCCCTCGCGCGACTTCTGCCGCGCTCCATCGGCGATTCACCACCAGGTTGCACTCGTATCGCGGAACCAGAACCGTGGTGCCGTATAAGTCCGTGGTCTCTATGGCTTCTTCGCAGTACGCCGCGCCCGTCGCGAAACTCGCCAGGTCGATCTCCGATTTGAGCCAGCCGCTCCGCCGCAGCACGTCCAGCAAAACCCACGCAGGATTGTTCGTGAATGCTTCGCCCAGTGAAGCGCTCTCGTCGTCAAACCGTTCCAGCTTAATCCCGCGCAATAGAACTCGCACTCGTGGCAGCGTTTGTCCGTCGCTGACTCGGTTCGGAACCACGACGCTGGCCATCGCCATGCTGCCGTACGGATCGCCGCCCGCAAAGTCCGCATTGAACGAACCCGATCGCGCCCCGCCCGCGATCACGTTGTACCAGCCCGTCCCCGTCATATCCGCACCGGTGATTCCTTCGGGTATTTCGCTGTCGTTGACGATCACTTTTACGACGTCGTCGATCTCCCCCATCCCCAGCAGTACTTCCACGTGCGTCAGGTTGCCGTCGTTTCTCGCGACTACCACGGGCGGCTGATACCAGGCTGTGCCGTACACCAGTGGCACGAAATCGTTATATCTGGCCTCGTTCACAATGATGGGAGAGAGATGTCTGCCCGCCTCTCCGAAGCTCCTTACTTCGATCTGCGCCGGCACGAATTCCACCCCGCCGAATCGTCCGATCTCGAACATCCCGCGCGCCTCGCACGCCGTCCGCGTGTAATCGCAACTTGTGAACGGTTGACCGCCTTCCAGCGCGCCGGCTCCGCCCGCCTGATCGGCTGAGTATCCGCAGCGATACAGCGCCGAATACTTCCCCTTCACGCCCCCGTCGAGTGCCTCCACTCGTTGCTCCGTCGTCGCCGGAAATACCCACGGGCACCGCCGCTGGATCCGCACTTCCGGCAGCACGATTCTTTGGAGATTAAGCCTGTTCGTGAAGGTGACCCGCAGCGCAGCTTCGGTCGTCTCCTCTGCCGCGTTCGCAATGCCGCGAAAGATAGTCCGCGCTTCCGACGACGCCTCTTGCGCGGCCAGATCATAGAAAAGGAACCGCACAGCGACTTGCGCGCCACGAAATCCCGTCTCTCGTTCGATCTCCGAAAAGCGCGAATCCGCATTGGCCAGCGTGATGCTAATCTTGCTGTCTTCCGATGCCGCCGAAAGTTCGAAAAGGTTGTGCCGCAGAAGCCGCGCGTCGTAATCATGTCCTTCGAATGCGGCCGCATGGGTTCCCCACCGCTCCACCGACCCATTTCGCAGGGTGCACTCGAACAGGAATAACGGCGTCGGCGGAGTCTGTTCCTCTTTGAGTTCATCTATTGTCGGCATGTAATCCTGACCACTCCATCGAAAACATCCGTGCCACGCGCCGTCACGGTCAGCTCATCCTCCGTGAATCGGGCCTGCCCGTAGACACCGCCGGTTCCGCCTGTCATCTGGTAGTCCGACGCGCCTCGCTGCGCCTCCACCTGCATCCCGAACAAGTCCACCGACGCGCCCGCCTCCAACACTGCCCCGAAGGCCACGCTTTCCGTGTTCAATCCCAGGCTGATCTCCAGGAAGACCCGCCTCCACAGGCTCGTCAGCTCGAATACCTGTGTCGCGCTGCCGCCTGCCGTCGTCGCCGATAGCGTCACGATCGAGGCCCCCGTCGTCTTCGCCCACACGCTGAGCGCGTACCGGAAAGTTCCGGGAACTGCGAGCGTCTGCGCGACCGCACCTATAGAAGAACTCGCGTTGACCACCCGTGTCGCCCTCGTAGTACCCAGCGGATCGCCGATGCCTGCCGTCAACTGAATCAACGGACTGATGTCCCACACCGGTTCGCCGAACTCTTCGCTGCGCAGAAGCAGGTTTCCCGCCGGATCCAGAAACGTGAATGTGGTAAGCCTTCCCGATACAGCCTGGAACAGCGTCTCGATCGCCGTCCATTCCTCCAGCGTCAGCCCGGCCGCCCGAAGCTCCCATTCCCGCATCCCGGCATCCGGGTCTGCGAACATCACCGTATTTCCGTCACCGAGCGCATTCACAACCGTGCGCGTGACGTACTTCCGGAACACTGGGTATACCGCCGCCGCTCCCGTCGTCAATTGCGGAAACACCAGCATCTCAGCGGTTCTCCTTCACCAAGACCGAAGCCGCCCCGTCTCTCGGCCCGTGATAATCCGCCGTCATCTCGTCGCTCTCAAAACTACAGTTCGCATGCACCGATCCGTCCCACGGATCGGTAAAGGCAAACGTTCCCGCCCGGCCGCTCTGCTCCACGAAGAACGCCTCCAGACGCGCCAGTTCAGCGTCATCCAGCAATTCAAACCGGATCAGCCATCGCTTCAGCGGCGCTCCGAATCCGCGAAAGCGCTGCTCGCTGCCATCCAGAAAACGATGCACCTGCGTCGAAAACCGCTGCATCCTGTCCGACGGATACTGCGCCACCACGCCCGTCTTCAGACTTGGGAAATTCGCCACCTACGCCTCCCGAACAACGTCATTGAGAACGCTCGATTCGAGCATCGCCTGCCGAACAGCCATCGCTATTTCACCGCTGTGATCCAAAAAGGACCGGCTGTCTATCGCTTGCACCTGCACCGTGATCTGCGCCGGCGCGACCGTTTGCGACGTCCTCGGAAGTCCGCCCTGCGGATGGTCGACCGCAAACGCCGGCCCTCCGCTCTCGCTCACCCCTGCGTCGACTTGAACAGCCGGAGCTAGCGCGAAATGGATCAGGGGAGCCGGCACCGGATTGTCTCCGCCTCCTCCGAACAGGCTCGCAATCCCCGAAATCAGAGGACTCAGGCCAAGCCCGCCTCCGAATACTTCCAGAAGCGTGCTTCCGATCGGCCCGCTTGACGACCCTCCGCTCGATGTCGCCCGCGAACTCGCCTGCGCTGATTCAGTCGCCGCCTGACTGGCTGCCTGCAACTGCCGCAACTGCTCCGCCAGCCCCGCGATCTCTGCACTGAGTCCAACATTGCCGATTGTCGCGGCCGCCAGCACCTCACTGATCGTTCCCGGATCACCTGCCATTCGACCCCTCCACCCGCAGCTCTTGCTCCAGCATCAGGAATGCGTCCGCCTCGCGCGCCGCCGGATCTTTCCATCCCCACAGCTTCCATGCGAAGAATCTCTCCAGCAGCTCGATGCTCTCCGCGGTTATCAGTGATTTCGGGCATTCCTCAGTGGACGCCGATCCGCGAGCCCATACGATTCGTTTGGCGCCACGACGTTCCTCCGGCACAAAACCACACCGTCTCCGAGTCTCGAGGCCCTGCTTGCGGCAAGCGTCGCACTCCCACCGGGCCCCGTTCCCGCGCAGGAAATGGAATGCGACCGTCAGTTTTTTCGTTGGTCTTCGCTCAGCCCGCACTCGCGCTTGATGCGATCCAGCATTTCCTTTGCCAGATCCATGGGACCCTTCTCGATCAGCGCCGCCGGTGTCGCCGGCTCCCCGTCGATCTCGAGCCCTTGGATTTCCTGCAGCCCCCACTCCAGATACGCTCGATCAATCTCCGCTGCCAGTACCGCCGCCTCGAGCTTCTCTCGCGGATCGTTGCCCGCTTCCAGAAACTCAACCTTGCGGCCGATCTCCCGAATCTTCCGCGCCAGATCGATCCTTCTCGCCACCGAGATCCGCGCTACCCGGAACCGCACCCCCGTGCGGGTCTCCGCCTCAAACCATGCCGAGCTTTCAAGCGAAAGTCCTTCAACCGAAAGCGATGTACAGTTCGTCATCCACCGTCCCCTGCGCCCGATCGTTCTGAAACGCCCACTGCAGTCGCGTCTCCCCGTCGTCAAATTCCGGAACCTCCGGAACCATCGCCGGCATGTACGCGCCGAACAATTGTCCGGCCTGCTCACCCAGCTGCAGCATTACCCCGATGGGCGACCTCTGCCTCGCCGCCTGGTACAGCCCTTTCGTTTGCTCGTCGTCCTCCTCGAAGAGGCGGAAATTCAGCCCCACCGTGCGCTGGCCCGCCGCGATGCACCGCGCGAAATCGCTTCCGAACTCGTGTACCCTCTGGGCGATCCCGTTGGTCAACGTTAATTCCGCCGCAGTCAGCGTGTAGAAGCGGCTTTCCGGCGCCCCCATCCATACTTGCCCCAGGTGCCCCGGCACAATCGTGTAATCGAAATTTACTGCCTCGGGCTCCGCGGGAAAATCTTCCAGCCCCGCCTCTCCGCTCATGAAGCTTGCGCTGTCCACCAGATCCTGCGTCGGCCCCGAGAATTCGAATTCGTGAAAGTCTCCGTTTACCTTCACCTTCATCGCGTCCATCGCCGCACCGTTCAGGATTCGTTGGACCGCCGTACTCGGATCCCAGAAGTCGTAAATGGTCGCGCTCCCCAGGTCGGTCGCCAGCTTAAAGGTTGCTGTCGCGCCGACCGTCGATCCCGCCTCCAGCCCGGCCGAGAACGGCGCATTGATGAATACTGTAGTCGTGTTCTGCACGGCCGCCACGAACCGTATTTCGCCGCCCGAGCGGATTGCTTGTCCCGGTGTCAGGCCGTGCGCTGCTGTGAACTCAATCTGCGTGAGGCCGGTAACGCCCGCCACCGTCCCGCCCGCGAAGATCGCCGGCGTCGCTCCCATGGCTGCTTGAAACAACGGTCCGTGCGTCGGCGGCGATGTTTGATCCGTCCACTCCGTCATGAACGTATTCAACCGGAAAGTAGTTCGCCTTCGGATTCGGTTCGGCAGTCCCGCGAACGTCCGGCTCCCGGTCTTGTCCCTCCGCCCCGTCTGCTCCGGAACCTGCCGCGCCCCCAGCTTCACCGCCGGGATCCGGTTCGCGCCCGTGATCGAGGCCGCCTCGCCGTAGTTCGTCTCCAGCCCCGCGTAGACTCTGTTGTTGTTCGAAGATATGTAGCAGCTCATTTGCGTTTAGCTTGAAATATCGACCTCAAATTCCACTTTCGCGATCTGCAGGAAATTCCGCCCGCCGTGCCGCACCGGCTCGATCCTTACTTCGTACCCGCCCGTGAAGAACGCGCCCTCCCCCCAGCTCCCCCGATTCGTATCCAGCACCTGCGTCACTGCCTCCACGTACAGCCGCAGTTGCTCTTCCACCCCCTCGATGCGGTCTTGCGAAACCCGCAGCTCAGCCACCGTTCGCACCTTGCCCGAAAACGTCCGGAACTTCTCGATCAGCAGGTTTCGAACGCGGTCCGCATATACATACACCGCTGGATACTTCACGACTTGCGCCCGCTCGCTCAGCTCGAAAGAAACGTTCTGGTTCATCACATGCCCCATGGGTATGCCCGCCAGATCTACTCCGCTCTCCATCGCGATTTGCGCGATTGCCGAATTCAGCCCCGCATCCGCCGCCGTCAGAAATTCCACCGTTCTCCGTGTCGCGACGCTTCCCGCCTTGGCCATCTGGTTACCCCCGCCGCATTATCCAGAACCCGCTGATATACACGTCCGCCGATTGCCCGTCGCCCGGCGCTCGACCCGCCGCCAGGCCCGTTTCCGGCAGTGTGAAACTCTGCCCCACCGCAACTGGCGTTAGGTTCTGCAATGCCAGTCCGTCCGGCGTCAGTCCCAAATAGACGTTGAACGCCTTCGCCACCGCCGGCGCATCCGGCATCTGTACCGCCGGCAGGCTTCCCGCCGGCGCATCGTAGGTCGTTACTTCGCTCGGCGATCCCTCCTGGCCGCTCGCCCCCACCCACGACACTCGCGCATAGTAAGTGGCTTGCGGAATGAGCCCCGCCACCGCGCTCATCACCGGTAGCGGCGCCTGCGGTATCAGCGTCAGCGCCAGACCCACACCGAAGTGAAAAGCGTGCTCGCGCGCGTTCCGCGATAGCTCCCGATACTCCCGAAATTTCGGCTGGTATCGGTCGTTGAGCTGGTTGTTGAAGGCGTCACGATACAGGATTTCCAGCGTATGCACCGCGTGCCAGCGCTTCATCTGGCGGGTGACCACTACGTCGGAAACGCCCCTGCTCCGGCGCACCGCCGCCTGCGGATCCGCACCGGTATGATCCAGAAGGAAGTCGAGCACATCCTCGGCGATTTCCTCCGTGGCCAACCCCAGCTTCCCTTCCAGATCGATCATTTCCAGATGCGCCACGTCGAGAATCGCCGACTCATACACCCGCAGATCCTCGGTGGTGTTGGGACTACCGTCTGTCAGGAACATGCAGTTGCGCCTCTTTCCACTTCGCTTCCGCCTGTGCTTGATACTGCGCCGTCTCCTCCGGCGTTGCCAGGTCTGCCTTCCCGTCCGCGATCAACCGCGCCGCCCCGGCTCGCGGCAGTTCCGTCTTCACCCCGGCCCGCCCCCCATCCGGCGTAGCGCGGCTGGTCACCACCGCGTACACCGTGTCGATCAGAGTCTCGATGGTCCGAATTTTCTGGTAATATGCGCGCAAATCCATATAGGTAGGGCCGGCCTTCCACCGGCCGCGTTCCTAGCTGTTCACCTGCACCCCAAAGCTGTTCCGCAGCACCCCGGTGCCATACAGAACATCCACTGTGAACTGCTGCGCCAGCGTGTTGGGCTGGTAGCTCATGGTCACCCGCATCCCGAAGTTGCCCAGCTCGGCGTACTCCGCGATCGCGCCTGTCCCCGGTAGCGGTCTCGGCAATCTCCGCACCACCAGGCCGATCGCGTCACGCGCGAACGCCACGTTGTGCGTCGTCACCGGGCTCGTCCCTGTCTTCATCACGAACTGCGACCGGAAAATGTAGAAGTCCTTCATCTTCCCGACCGCTCCGTCCACCAGTGCCCGCAAACCCGCCTCACCCGCCGTGTTGAACTCGCTGAACCGCGTGATCTGCCGCAAGGAGGAATACGTCCCCGGATCCACCACCAGATACTTCGCCATGTTGGCAGGGACCTTGGCCGCGAACAGCTCCGTTTCCGCCGAATCCACCACCGCTTCTGTGATCGCCGTGCCGCCCGTACCCACCGCCGTGTTCGCCGTGAAGGATGCATACAGGCCCAGCAGGTCCGACTCGATCTTTTCCGCCAGTGCCACCACCGCCGGCTGCATGTACAGCTTCAGCAGATCCGGAACCGCCAGAATCTTGGTGACGTCCGGAATCAGGAACGTCGCCTCCGCGTGCGTATTCAGCACAATCTGCGCGTTGTCCAGGTCCGGATTCTGCGTCAGCACCGTGCTGCCTTCTGTCAAATTGTGCGCCGTCAGCGCCGGCGGAATCGGCACGTTGATCGTGTCTCCCGCTTGTGCCAGCGCCGGTTCATAATCGCGATTGACCAGGTTGCCCATGACAAGGTTCCCCATCAGCGCAGGTAGCGCATCCGCCGCCACCAGTTTCACAATCGCGTTCGCTACGTTACTCGATGTAATTGCTGCCATTTTCTCCCCTTCTTTTTAAAGCCCGCGTAGCGTTTGCGACGCCACCCGCGCGATCTCCTGCCTCACCCTGTCCAGCTCTTCCGCACTCATTCCCGGCCGGATCATCTCGATGTCCACCGCTCCCGCCCCGCTGCTCCCGGTCCCCCGTCCCCCGCCGCTGGCTCCTGACCCTCCCGCCAGCCGCGCCGGCAGCAGTTCCGGGTTCTCTCCTACGAATTTCCCCAGGAAAGTTTTCATTTCCCCAATCTCGCGTGGAATCTCGTCTTTCACGGCCTTATACGCCAGCTCGATCTTCGCCACCCCTAGCCTCTGCAGCTCTGCCCGGATCGCCGATCCCCGCTCGGCCTCCTCCACCCGTTTCTCCAGGCCTTCCCTCCGCCGCCGCTCCTCGGCCAGTTCGTCCAGCACCGCCCGAATATCTGTCTCTTCCATGTCTCTCCTGTCGCAAGCCTCGGGGACTGCCTACCGGTTTCGATGAACTAAAATTGCCTGAGTCCGCGGTAGTTCCCCGAAATCGGCTGGCTGTCCCCTTCTTCCCTTTACGCCCCCTCGATCTCTTCCGCGATCCGATCCTTCACGTCCTGCCGCGAATCGCACATGTACTTCAGCGCCAGCTTCTTGAACACTTCTTTTTTCAACGTTGGCGACGCCACCCCCAGCGCCAGCAGCTGCCGGGCGTCCTCCAGCTCCGTCCCGAAATCGGCGATATCGAACTCGTCCAGTCCGGTAATGCTCACATCCAGCCCGTCTTCGCGCGCCGCCGCCGTCGCCCGCAGTACTCGCCGGATCTGCTCCTTGATCGCGTCCCCGTAAGCACGCAGCACCTCTTGTGTGATCGAAAAGTCCCGCTGTTTGGCCAGCGCGCTCTGCCGGCCCGTCACGTCCAGCGCCGCGCCCGCCTGGCTCAGGTAGCACACCCGGTAGATCTCTTCCTGCAGCCGCGTCAGATTGTCCGCCGCGATCTGGTAAACCTTGCCCTCCGGTTCCGTCCACCCGAACTTGTCTTCCGGCCCCAGCTGGATGTAATAGCTCTCGCCGACCATCTGGCTCCACTCGCGGTCCGAATACACCACCGGCATCGCGAACAGTCCCATCGTCAGCGCCCAGCTCAGCGCGTTCGATTTGTTGAAGTGCTCCAGTTGCAGCGAGCCCGCCCGGTTGAGCATCCACAGCCCTT
>Ga0310810_10007254_pt1 | contig 12625 bp, 9 predicted proteins | sample NCmetagenome_FD_207641 | JGI IMG/M metagenome (GOLD analysis project Ga0310810, IMG submission 207641) | Soil microbial communities from experimental microcosm in Duke University, North Carolina, United States - NC | ecosystem: Engineered > Artificial ecosystem > Soil microcosm > Unclassified ... | reverse complement strand
CCCGGCGCACTTGGTCCGCAAAACCTTCAGGACCGGCCTCAAGCTCGATTACGTCGGGCTTGGTCTCCTGGCAACCGGCCTTGCGGCGCTCGAGATCTTCCTCGATGAAGGGCAGCGCAATGACTGGTTCGGCTCGAACATGATCGTTGCGGCGGCCATCATCGCGTTCGTCTGCCTCATCGCCGTGGTGGTGTGGGAATTGCGACAGGCGGATCCGATCGTCGACTTCCGCATCCTGAAGAATCGGAACTTCGCCGTGGCAGCCGTGGCGATTTACGCGGTGGGCTTCACCCTGTATGGCAGCACCGCACTTCTCCCGATTTTCCTGCAGACGATTCTCGGATACAGCGCGCTGCTGAGCGGCCTCGTGTTGTCGCCGGGCGGTCTCGCGATGATGATCGGGTTCGCGATGGTCGGCCGGCTGCTCGGCTTCATGCAGGCCCGGTCGCTCATCGTCTTCGGCCTCATCGTCTCGGCCATTGGCACGTACCAGATGTCGGGGTTCAATCTGGAAATCGACTTCCGCACGGCAATGTGGGCCCGCACGCTCCAGGCATTCGGCCTGGCGTTTCTGTTCGTCCCCATCAACGTCGCGGCATTCAGCGCGGTCCCGCGAGAGCGTCTCGGCTATGCCACGGGACTGATGAACCTGTTCCGCAACGTTGGTGGCAGCGGCGGCATTGCCATGATTACGACGCTACTGGCTCGCCGGCAGCAGTTGCATCAGGAGCGGCTGGTCAGCCATCTCACCACGCTGGATCCTGGGTACGTCGACGCGCTTCGCGGCATCGCTGCCAACCTGGTGGACAAGGGCACCAGCGCCGCCGACGCCGCCATCCAGGCGCCAGGCATGCTCTATGGGTTGATGCAGCGGCAGGCTGCGATGATGGCCGTCACCGACACGTTCTGGCTGCTCTCGCTGGTGTTCGTCGCAATGGTGCCCATTGCGCTGCTGCTCAAGAACTCCCGGCCTCCTGCCGGGCCGATACATATGGACTGAGCAAGGCGATACGGACGTTTCCGCGCCTCCAGTTTCGCAGCGCGCGGCCATCGCTGGAATAAAAACCGTCGACGACCGGGTTGGCGAAGAGCGCCAACGAGAGGCCGTCAGCCGATCCAGGCCAGTACATCGTCGTAGGGCTGGGCCATCGCACGGACGACATCGCACTTCCAACGATGTACTTTCCGGGGGTGTCCACCCGTGACCGCGCCACTCACATCGCCGTCGGACGCAGTGCGGAGGTTTGGCTCGATGACTTTCAGCTCCCACCAGCGCCCACGCCAAAATAGCTGACGCGACACGACGAGCCATCGAATGGCAGCGACCAGCGGATTATTGACATATAAACGAAACGGTCAAAGTCAGGCGGATTCTGAAGATGCCGAGACGACTGTTAGTCGGCGGTGCGCTCTGCGTCTTGCTCGCGCTCGTTTCCTGGGGACCGACCGCAGAGTCGCGCGGCGTCGCCGAGCCTGGTGGGATCATGGGGCGTGTCATGGACCCCGCCGGCCAACCACTACCAGGTGCGGGGATCACGGTCATGCCAGAGAGTGGTGGCCGGGTGGCGCATACGACGAGCGACCCCGACGGATCGTATCGAGTCGAGGGCTTACCGGAGGCCGTGTACCGCGTGGACTTCGACCTGCTCGGGTTCGATGTGATGCGTCGCAATCACGTGGCGGTCCACTCCGGCAGCTTCAACGTCGGGGACGGGACGCTGTACGTCAGCAGTGTCTGCGAGTGCATCTCGGTCGCTATACCGGCCGGCGCGCGCCAGCGGGCGGGACAGGTCCTCGACGCGCGCGGGAACGGGCTGCCACATGCCCATCTTGTACTGGAGACGGGGCCAACAGGACGCGAGGTGGCATTGGCGGATGGCGACGGTCGGTTCATGGTATGGGCCGCTGACGACGACCGTCGGCGGATTACCGCATCGGACAGCGGCTTTCGCGGCGCCACCCAGGTCATCTCCGGGTTCGCTTCGGACCGCATTGTGTTGAGTCTGCCGTTTGCGGGAACGGCGGACCTGCCAGATGAGGAACGGCTCGATCGAGGGTGTCGCTGTGCCACCTTCTTCACGCATCGAGGCCGGTGAGCCGCCCGGTCGATGACCCCACGATCTCCGTCCTCACGGCAAACAAATACCGACGCCGCGAGTTGATCAACACGGGACCGACAAGCGTTTGGCTAATCGGGTGAATCCCTCAGGCGGCGGATTCGAACCGCTGTTTGGCTGTTGGTGCGTAATCGATCCGGCACCGAGACCTAACGGGTTCAGTGTTACGTTTGGCCGTCCTGTTTGTTCGGAGGCTGAGATGCCAATGCTAATTTACGCTGAGATCGCGCTCGGTTGGGCATTGCTCCTCGCGGTAGCTACTCTGTTCGTGACGGCGTATCTCCGAACCCGTGACATCGGGTTCATCTGGCTCGCACTCGCCACATTTGTGTGGAACTTCATCCAGGTTCCTGCCCATGACCTTCTGGCGTCCATCGCCCGCAGCCTTCCGTTCAGCTCCGTAGGGCAGTACGCTGCCGCCCTGAGGATGTCGCAACAGATCATCCCGCTTGCGTTGTTGCTGATTGCGCTATTCCACCTCGGTAGAAGCCGCACCCGGCCCGCTTGAACGCGGAACGCCAATCGGCACGCGGGCCTGCTCTTTCTGTGGGTTCTGTGCGGCTGGTCGGCGCTGAAACCGCACGGCAGAAACCAAAAACACCTTTTCACTCGGATACACCGCGAACGGCGAGGGGATGCGCGGGTCGGGTCAGGATGGCCGCCAGATCACGGCCATCGATGCTGTCAGAACATCATCGGAGCAGAAGCGCCTGCCGACGTGCCAATGCAATCGCTTGAACGGGCGGCATCGCCCGTCCCTCGGCGCGCGCCGTCTCGAATGCTGCGGTGCCGAGCGATGTTTTCACTGCCTCCATGTAGCGATCCCGGACCCATCTAAACGACGGCGGCAGCGAGCCGCTCACGGTGTCCAGCATCTGCTCTGAAGCACCCCACAAGCGAGTCGCACTCTCGGCGAGGCCTCCGGTGGCGAGGAGGCCCGCGAACAGTTCCAGACTCCAGGCTTGCCCGCGTGGATCCTCGAACTCCTGACACACCGACAGCGCCTCGGATGCCTGGATGCGCGCCTGAACGTAGTCTTCCCGGCCGATGTGCAGGGCTGCGGCTAGCAACAGCACAATGCTCAGGCCCCAGTCCTCACCAGCACGCCTGAAAACGTCGATCGACTCTTCGTACCGCTGTTGCGCGCCCGCTTGGTCGCCGTTCGATACCGCGACGTTACCAAGCACGAGAAGCGGCGGACCCTGCAGCACGTCGTCGCCGCCCACGGCGGCGTTCAGGGCCGCCCGTGATCGCGCCTCAGCCAGCTCGTGGTCGCCCCGCTCGAATGCGGCTGTACCTTGCAGAAACAGTGCGAACGACACCACCCAGGCATCACCCAAGTCCCGACCTAGTGCCAGTGCCTCGGCTGCTCTTGCGTCCACGTCGACATGACGTCCTTGGAACCAATGGAGATTCGCCAACCCGATGAGTGCCCGCGCACGCACGAGTTTGGGCACATCCGCGGCCATTCCGATGGCTAATTCGAGCCATCGAGTCCCCTCCTCGAACAGGCCGCACTTCGTCCAATACCAGAAGAGCGCGCCCGCGAGCTCCACCCCCTGCACCTTCTTCACCGGGGACCTCAGCGCCCAATCGAGCGCCGCTCGAATATTTTCCTGCTCGACCCGCAGTCGCCTGAGACACGGCAACTGGCCGTGGTGGCTGAGGACGGGCAATGCTCCACGGAACTCATTGAAGAAGAAGTCGAAGTGACGTTCGCGCAATCGTTCAGCAGCGCTGACCTGGACGAGCCGTTCGCGTGCGTACTGGCGAACCGTTTCGAGCAAGCCGTACCGCCGCCCGCCGGCGCACTCACTGTCGGCGGTCACGAGTGATTTGCTGATTAGACGCGACAACAGATCGAGCATATCGCGTCGTTCGATGCCGTCACCGGCACACACGGTCTCCGCGGCTTCGAGCGTCCAAGACGACGGGAACACTGAAAGCCGGCTGAGTAATTGCGCTTCGACATCCGACAGCAGCTGGTAACTCCAGTCCAGCGTTGCCTGGAGCGTTCGCTGTCGTGCGACGGCCGTGCGGGCACCGCCGGTCAGCAACCGGAAGCGGTCCTGCAGCCGCGCTTCGATCTGCTCGGGTGACAGAACGACGACGCGGGCAGCGGCCAACTCGATCGCAAGAGGAATCCCGTCGAGCCGGCGGCAGATGTTCGCGATCGCGTCCGTGTTGTCCGAGGTCGGTCTAAAGGCTGGTTCAACCGCACTCGCACGCTCGAGGAAGAGCTGCGTCGCCTCGAAGTCAGCGAGCGCTGCGGCAGAGAGCGATGGCAAGACCTCGGGAAGCGATAGCGATCGGACACGGTGAACGGTCTCACCGGAGACGCCGAGGGCCTCGCGGCTAGTCGCGACGATCCGCAATTTAGGTGCTCCGCGAAGCAGCGTCTCGACGAGCTCAGCGCAGGAGGCGATGAGGTGCTCGCAGTTGTCCAGCACCAGTAGGAGCTCACGGTGGCGCAGGTTCCCCAGGAGAGCGTCCCGCGCAGACCGTTGCGGGCCCTCTCGAATGCCAAGGACCGTCGCAATCGTCTGCGCGACCAGTTCGGGCGCCGAGAGCGACGCCAAATCGACCAGCCAGACACCGTCGGGAAATTCGCTCACCAGACCATGCGCCAGGCGCACCGCGAGGCGTGTCTTGCCAACACCCCCGGCGCCTGTCAATGACAGCAGCCGCGATGAGGCGAGTACCACCGGCAATTCGAGGAGTTCCTTGCGCCGTCCCACGAAGCTCGTGACATCGGCCGGCAGGTTGTGGCGGGAGGATGGCGGCTGCTCGGGTGGGCCGACAACGCCAGGTGAGCCCTGTGGAGGCGACTGAAAAACGAGCTCAATAGGCGCAACAAAGCGGTAGCCCTTTCCCGGCACGGTCGCGACGAATCGCGACGACTCGCGCGAGTCGCTCAACACCTGTCGGATCTTGAGAACCGCTGTGCGAATGCCGGCATCGACGTCCGTGAAGACCTCCGGGTTCCACAACCGCTTCGCGATGTCCTCCCGCGACACCAGCTCCTGTCGGCGCTCCAGAAGCAGGAGCAAGAGATCCATGGGTTGGCGCGCGAGTGGAAGGGGCTGCCCCTCGCGCCGCAGCTCGTAGGCCGCTACGTCCACCTCGAACTCTCCGAAGCGGTAGGTGACGCCCATCGAGGACAAACTCATGTTTGAATCACTGGGCTAGGGTGCCATACGTTCGACTGCGATCGACAAAGATTCGAGATTCTTTCGACGCCCCGTCAATAGCTTCAGCGGGTGCCTTTCGCCACCATGGCTCGGACGAATTTAATAAGGAGCACACCCATGAGTTCACTGACGCAAATGCTGAAATGTCGTGGTCGAGCAACGCGTGGCGAGGCGGGCGTTGTCGATGTGCGGATTCCCGGCCGTTCGCTTGCGACGGCCGCGGCGATGTTGCTGGCACTATCGGCGATCGTGTTCGCGACATCGGTTATCGCCACGGAGCGCCGTGACGACGGCCCGTGGGTCGGCACCTGGAGTGCCAGCCCTCAGGGGGTTGCGGCGCCCATCCAGATCAACGGTCAAACGGTGCGCCAAATCGTCCACACCAGCCTCGGCGGCGACCGCGTGCGCGTCCGTTTCTCCAACGCCTACGGTACGAGCGGACTGGTCATCGGCTCCGCGCATGTGGCCATCAGCGCTGATGCGGCATCGATCTCCAGCGCGACCGATCGAGTTCTCAAGTTCAATGGATCACCCACTATCACCATTCCGGCCGGAGCGTTGGTGGTGAGCGACGCGGTAACGCTCACTGTGCCGGGACTCTGCGATCTCGCCGTCAGCCTCTACCTCCCGGACAACGTGGCCGCGACGACGCAGCATTCGGTGGGCCTGCAGACGACGTACATCTCGGCATCGGGAGACTTCACCGGTGCGGCCATCGAGCCAACGACGACCACCCAATCCTATTACTTCCTGACTGGGGTCGAGGTCGCTGCATCCAACCGCGCCCGGGCAATCGTGACGTTGGGTGACTCAGTGACCGACGGTTTTGGTTCAACGCCAGACACGAACCAGCGCTGGCCGAATCTTCTCGCGGAGCGGCTACAGTCCGATGCGACCACGTCGCGCTTTAGCGTGCTCAACGCCGGCGTCAGCGGTAATCGCGTGCTGCACGACTTCGTTGGCACCAGTGCGTTAGCCCGGCTCGATCGCGATACGCTTGTCCAAACCGGCGTGAAGTACCTCATCGTCGCGGACGGCAACAATGACTTCCTCATTCCTGGCCTGATCGGCAACCCTGCTGAAGTCGTAACGGTGGCGCAAATGATCCAAGCCCACCGTCAGATGATCGATCGAGCCCGTGCCATGCGATTGAGAATCTACGGCGGCACGTTGACTCCAGTCGAAGGTTATCCGTTCCCAGGCTTCTGGACGCCCGATCTTGAGGCGAAACGCCAGGCCATCAATCATTGGATTCGGACCAGCCGGGCCTACGACGCGGTCATTGACTTCGACAAGCTGTTGCGCGACCCGAGCCATCCCTCACGGCTGCTGCCGGCGTACGACAGCGGCGATCATCTGCATCCGAACGACGGCGGCTACAGGACCATGGCCTATGCGATCGACTTGTCTCTGTTTCGTGACGACGACGAGGATTGATCAGTCTGTGATTCTCAAAAACAGAGGCGGCAGCGGTTGGGGCGGTTTCACGCCGCCCCGCTTTACAGCTGCAAGTACCGATGGTTGCCCCCGCAACCAACCTTTACACGATTCGCGTACCATTGGGGCCCGCTACCTTCTCCGTTTCAACTCGGGGCTGTTACCGCTTCCCATATAATCCGACCGCGTGCCCCTCGCCTCCGGAACGCGGTTCGGCAGCTACGACATCGAGGCCGCACTCGGTGCCGGCGGCATGGGGGAGGTGTATCGCGCTCGCGATATCCGGCTGGGACGCAGCGTCGCAATCAAGGTTCTCCCGTCCGCGTTTACGACCGACCGCGATCGCCTTGCGCGCTTCGAGCGTGAAGCGCGCCTGCTCGCCTCGCTGAACCATCCGAACATCGCGGCGATATACGGGTTGGAGGAGATCGACGGTTCCGGTCCGGTTGAATCCGGACGCTACGACCGGGCCCTGGTGCTCGAACTCGTCGACGGAGAGACGCTCGCCGATCGCATCCGCACAGGCATCAGCGTGCGCGAGGCCCTGGAGATCGCGCGGCAGATAGCAGACGCGCTCGACGCCGCGCACGAAAAGGGAATCGTCCATCGCGATCTGAAGCCGGGCAACGTGATGATCACACGCGAGGGCGTCGTGAAGGTGCTCGATTTCGGGTTGGCGAAGAGCGCCAACGAGAGCCCGTCAGCCGATCTCACCCATTCTCCGACGATGACGGACGCTGGAACACGTGCGGGCGTCCTGCTTGGCACCGCGCCCTATATGAGTCCCGAGCAGACTCGCGGCCAGAGCGTCGACCGACGTGTCGATATCTGGGCGTTCGGGTGTGTGCTTTTCGAGATGTTCACCGGGCGTCAGGCTTTCGCGGCCGGCACGCTCACCGACACGCTCGTGGCGATCGTGGATCGCGATCCCGATTGGTCGCTTCTGCCGTCGACCGTGCCCGCTTCGGTGCGCCGCGCGTTGCGACGATGTCTCGAAAAGGACCCCAAACGTCGGTTTCGCGATATGGGGGATCTGCGATTCGAGCTCGACGACGCATCCATCGTCGCGAGCACGCCAGTGCCGACTGGGACATCGCCGGCCTTTCCTGCCCGGCTCGCGTGGGTGATCGTGCCCGCACTTGTCGTCGCCGGTGTTGCAACAGCCTGGCTCGGGCGATCGGTCTTCCGCGAGTCCGATGTGAACGTCCATCCGCTGCGGCTCTCCGTCATCGCGCCACCAGGCGTGCAGATTCGCGAGGGTTCTGCGATTTCACCTGATGGCCGGAGCCTCGTGTTTGTCGGCCGCGTCTCCGGAGTCGAAAGGTTGTTCGTCCGTCCGCTGGACTCGCTGAGCAGCCGCGAACTGCCCGGAACGGAAACGGCCATCTTTCCGTTCTGGTCACCCGACAACCGCTTCGTCGCGTTCTTTGCGACGGGCAAGCTCAAGCGCGTCGAGGTGAAAACCGGGATGATCACCGTCATCTGCGATGTCGGCCTTGGACGCGGCGGTACGTGGAACGAACAAGGGACGATCATCTTCAACTCGGTGAATGACGGACCCCTTCTGACGGTGCCTGCCGGCGGCGGACAGCCGACGCCGCTCACGACACTCGACAAATCGCGACAGGAGAACTCGCATCGCTGGCCCTTCTTTTTGCCGGATGGCCGCCGGTTTCTCTACTACGTCCGGGCTCCCCAAACGGATGTTGCGGGGGTGTATCTCGGGTCGTTGGACGACCCGCGCGAAAAGACCCGGATCGTCGGTGCCCCCTCAAACGCGGTGTACTCGCCGCCCGGTGCCGGGCGGGCTGGTCATCTCGCGTGGGTACAGGGCGACAACCTCATGGTGCAAACCTTCGATCTCGCGCGGCTCCGGGCTGACGGTCAACCGATCGCGTTGGCTGCGAGCGTCCGCTTCAATACGGCCGGCCGGAACGGCGAGATCTCGGTCTCCCGCGATGGAACGTTGGTGTACGGCGTCGCCAGCGTTTCAGAGTACCGACTGACGTGGATGGGCCGGGACGGAAAGCCACTGGCAACGATCGGGCAGCAGGATGCCTACGAGACGGCCCGCATCTCCCCTGATGGAACACAGGTCGCGGTCTTGCGACCACCCTCGCCGAACGGAGGCGGCATCGCTATCGTCGAGATGTCGAGAGGGATTGCCACCCCCATGGCAGACGGCTTCTGGGGCGCCTGGTCTCCGGACGGCCGGCGGATTGCGTTCAGCGTGTCACCATCCGGCCCTCCGAACGTCTTCACGATACCGGTCGATGGACATGGTGAGCGCGAACAACTGACCGAGTCACCGAACTCCCAGGTCGTGCTCGACTGGTCTCGAGACGGACGCTATCTTCTCTACGCGGAGCAACCGAACGATCCCGCGTCGGCAACGCAGTCAGGGCTGTGGGTGCTGGCATTGGCGGATCGCAAGCCCTTCCAGTTCGTGAAGACGGCCTACCGACAGGCACACGGTCAGATCTCGCCCGATGGGCAGTGGATCGCGTACACCTCCACGGAGTCAGGACGCGCCGAGGTCCACGTTCAGAGTTTCCCGTCTGGTCAGACGAAAAGGCGGATCTCCACCAACGGTGGCGATTTTCCGCGGTGGCGCCAGGACGGTTCGGAGCTGCTGTACGTGGCACCGGACCAGACGCTCATGCGCACGCTCGTGCAGCGAGCGGCACAGACCATACAGCTCGGTCAGCCGAACCCGTTGTTCAAGCTGACCTACCCGCGTTCGAACGAGGCAAGTCTCGCCGATTACCCGTATGACGTTGCCGCAGATGGACGAATTCTCGGCTTCACTCCAGCAGGAGATTCAGGAGCCGAAGAGCTCGTTGTCTTATCCAATTGGCACCTCGGGCTCACACCGTAAGCGCTTCCCGTCTCAGGTTTTGATTTTCCCCAGCGCCTCTGTGGCAAGGGTGACGATGGCCGGCGGTAGCGGCGCGTAGCCAAGTTCCGGCGCCATCGCCTGCCCATCGCTGAGTGCCCACTTGAGGAAGTCGACCATCAGACGGCTGCGCCGCCGGTCCCCGTTCTCGTAGAGCAGCATCCAGGTGAACGATGTGGCGGGGTAGGCACCATTGCCGGGAGCATTGGTAATCGACACGCGCAGGTCCCGCGGCATCCTGCCAACGGCGGCATTAGCCGCCGCTTTTATCGACTCGACCGACGCACGCACGAATTCGCCAGCACTGTTCTGCACAGCGCCGGTCGCCAAGCCGTTGCGTACGGCATAGGTCAGCTCGACGTAGCCGATGGCGCCCCGGGTTTGCGTGACGGTACCCGACACGCCCTCGCTGCCGCCCTTGACGCTCAAGCCATGCGGCACGGTCGAAAGCCTGTTGGCACCGACCTGGCGCCGCCACTCGGGCGAGACTTTCGACAGGAAGTCGCTCCAGACGTATGACGTTCCGGAACTGTCGGCGCGGAACACGGGCGTGATTTCGAGCGGAGGGAGCACGATGCCTTCGTTCACCCGCGCGATGGCTGGATCGTTCCAGTTCGTAATCCGCCCCAGGAACATGTCGGCGAGCAGCGTGCCGGTGAACTTCAATCCGCGCGGTACACCGGGCACGTTGTAGACCGGCACCACTGCACCGACCACGGTCGGAATGTGGACGATGCGCGCGGGGGCGGCGAGAAGCTCCTCTTCCAGCATTGGAGCATCCGTCGCGCCGAAGAAGACGAACTCGTCGGTCAGCTGGCGGATGCCTCCGCCCGATCCGATCGACTGATATGAAAACTGAACCTGGGGCGTTCGTTTCGTGTACTCGTCGAACCAGCGCGAGTAGATCGGATACGGGAACGTCGCACCGGCGCCGGTGATCGTCGTGGCCTGGGTTTGCGCGGCAGCAGTCGCGACCGCAGCGAGCACTGCGATCGCAACGTACCGGAGCAGATGTCTCCGCGCGATCTGAACGGACATCAGAAGCCGACCATCATGTGCACGGCGAGCCGTCGTTCGTTCGGCCGCGCGGCTGCGAAATTCGCATAGTTGACGCGTTCGTAGTCGAGCATGAAGGCTGCGCTGTAACTGGCGCTTCGCATGGCGGGCCAGTACGCCACACCAGTGATCCAGCGCTTCTTGTCACCGGGCTGATTGCGATTGGGCTCGAGCCAATCGTAGCGGAACAGCCCTTCGAGCGCCGCGCGCACCATCCCGGCTGGCGGAGCGACAGGCGTGGGGCCGAGCGGCAATCTCGGTGTCATCCAGAACGACGCGCCGCGCGCTGGTACGCGCGCCGCCGCGGGGGTCGCCTGGTCGACCGCGTCGAGATAGCTTCCGGCGACGTTGAGAAAACGATGCTCGAAGGTGACCAGGCCGATCGTTCGCCGTCGTTCGGCGTCCTGCACCGTGTGATCGCCGGTGTAAAAGACCGTCAACCGAAGCCCGCGCGGCAGGTTGCCGGACGGAAACGGACGCAGCGTCCCGCGGATCTCGACCGCCTTCTGGTTGTTGGGATCGGCGCGCGTGTAGCCTTCACCGTTGTAGATGCCCGCCACGATTTCGCCGTAGCCACCTGGCGTCAGTGTCCGGATCGACGCGCCGAAATCCGACGACACCATGAAGCCCTCGCGCTCGGCGAACACCGTACCCTGGAACCTGTAGCGGTACACCGTCTCTTCGAAATCAACGTACGGCGTCTGGGTCATGCCGGCCCGTACGAATGTACCCCGCCACAGCCAGTCGTCGAGATTCATCTGCACATAACCGTACTTCAACCGTTCCGTCTCGCTCCCGGCAAGCGAACTGCCGGACCCGGTCTCGCGTGCGATGTCGGGCGTGATCCGAAATGCGAAGAGATGGTTCAACTGACCGGTCACGTTGATGTAGGCGCGCGTGACATTGAACGCATTGGGCGAGACGACCGCGCCACCGGCGTCGGTGATCTCTGGTGCGATTGTCTGTGTGAAGTCCGTGTAGAGCAGTCCGCCGACGCGCACGCTCGGCGTGTCATCGGGCGGCGGCGCCGGGGACGTCGGAGTTACCTGGGCGAACGAGGGCACGGCTCCCAAGATCAGAACCGCGATCATCCACAACCATGTTCGTCGTCGCAAGCCAGCCGCACCCAAAGGGCCTACAGTGTAAACCGGTTGTAACGTTCACGTAACTTCCGGTCCACATCGCGACCAGGCCGTTTCACCTCGATCGGACACCGTTGGTCCAGATCGCGACGGGCTCACCCTAGCTTGTGGGTGGCGTGACCTGCGACATCAGCGCCAGCAGTTGGCCGTCCGGATCCTCGAAGAAGGCCATCCACTCCTCCACGCCTGATGGATGACGATGGATCATGTGCGGCGCGCCACGAAACACGACGCCACGTTCGCGAAGTTGCGTGTAACTGGCGTTGATGTCCGGCGTGGTGAAGTAGATCACCGAATCGCCGGTCGCCTTCGTCTCCGGTCGGTGTCCCTGTAGATACAGGCGCGTACCGCCGCAGTCGAAGAACGCCAGGTCGCCGAAGGTGAAGAGATGTGGCAGGCCGAGGATCGTCTTGTACCACTCGACCGAACGCGGGATGTCGGCGACATTGCGGGAGATCTGCCCAATCGGACCCAGACCTGGCATCGTCATTGTCGTGCCTCGCTTTCTCAGGGCGCTGTCCACGGGAGCGCCACTCCATGTTTTGAGTCCGCGGCGGCCGGCGACCCCCAGCTTCCCGACCGCATTTGTGATGTGAAACTTCACCGCGTCCGGGCTGATTCGCAGGCGTCGGCCGATCTCGATGTTTGTCATGCCGTGTCGCACGGCATTGACGACACGCCACTCTGCCGGCGTCAGGACGTCGGGATGTGGAGGGCGTCCGCGTGGACGGGTGGTGCGGCGGTGCATGGGGGGCATGCTAGCGAAGGAGCGGGACGAATTTCACT
>Ga0310810_10007251_pt1 | contig 12627 bp, 8 predicted proteins | sample NCmetagenome_FD_207641 | JGI IMG/M metagenome (GOLD analysis project Ga0310810, IMG submission 207641) | Soil microbial communities from experimental microcosm in Duke University, North Carolina, United States - NC | ecosystem: Engineered > Artificial ecosystem > Soil microcosm > Unclassified ... | reverse complement strand
TCCTCCGCGGCGGGCGGGGCCACCCCGCTCGGCCGGGGACTCCGCCGGCCCGGCCGGGGCGCGCAGCTCGTCCGCGCCGGGACGGCGTCCCGCGGCGGCGAAGGCGCCATCGGCACGCTCGTGCTCGCCGACCGCCGCCCAGGCCAGTCCGACACGGAACAGGACCTCGCCGTACGCCCGCGCGGGCGTCATGGGTGCCTCCGCCGCGGGCGGCTTCGCGCTCTCGGCCGGTGCGGGCGGGGCCTCGGCCGGAGCGGCCTCGGTGGACCCTGCCTCGGGGGCCGCCTCCGCGCTCGCTTCCTCGGCGCCCGTCGCTTCCGCGTTCGACTCCGGGGCGACCTCCGGCTCTTCCGACGCGGGAGCGCCCTCGCTGCTCGCAGTCTCCGCGGCGGCGGACTCCTCCGGACCGCCGCTCTCCGGCTCGGTCGCGGCGACCTCGGTCGGCGCCGTGGCCTCGGAGCTCGCCTCGGTGGCCGCGGGCTGCTCGGCCTCGGCCGGCCTGGCCTGCCGCGCGACGCGCGAGAGGGTGGTGATGAGCCGCCCCCGGGTATCCATGTCCAGTTCCTGGAGCGAGCGGGCGCGTGCCTGGCGAAGCGCCTTCACCACCGAGTCCAGCGGGTGCAGCTCGGCCGCGAAGTCGCCCTTGGCGAGCGCCTTCTCCAGCGTCGAGAGCTCGGGAACGATGCGGCCTCCGGCGCCGCCCAGCCCACCGCCCTCGCGACGGCGATCGCCACGGTCCCGGCCGCCGCGGCCACCGGGTCCGCCCCGGTCACCCCGTCCGCCGCCCCGTCCCGCCGGCCCCTCGCCGCGACGCCCCTGCCCCGGGCGCCCAGGTCCCTGTCCACTGTCCACTGCCACGGCTGCCCTCGCTAGAAGGCGTAGCGCAGGTTCGGCGTGATGGCGAAGCCGAAGGTCTTCGGCTTCAACAGGTACGAACCCACGACTTCCACGCCCACCGAAAAGTGTCGAAGGCGCGTGTAGTACTGCAACCCGGGTCCGCCGAAAACAAGAATGCTTCCGTAGCTGTCGACCGGGTCCGAGGCGAACAGGGCATTGGGCTTGAGGAGGGCGAACCCGCCTCCACCCTTGAGGTACAGCCAGGTCCGCTGGACACCCTGACTGTCCGCGAATCCAATGAAGTTCCACCGCACGGCCAGCCCGGTGGAGATGCTGGAGAAGTCACCCGAGGCGGTTCCACCCGAGTTTCCGACGTAGTCGGCGTTGGCCGAGTAGGTGTTCCCGGCGAAGAAGAGGCTCAGCGAGACGAAGCGGCCGATGTCGTAGCCCACCTCGAGGCGGAGGGTCGCCCCGGCGCTGAAGGGCTTGTTCTGGCCGGTCGGCGCGGGCGCCGCGGTCACGAACGCCGGGCCGATGTCGAGGCCGAAGAAGACCCCGCGCGCGACCTCGTCCACCGGCGGCTCGGTCGAGGCGAGGATCGGCGCCGAGGTCTGTGCCCGGAGCGAGCCGGCGGACAGCGAAGTGAGGACCACCACCATCCCCAGAAGGGAGCGGTTCATGTGGGCGTCATTCCCCTGCTTGCTTGAACACGAACGGGTAGGTCACCACGGCCACGCCGCCGCCCTTGGGCTTGGGGAACACCCAGGTCAGCACGCGGCCGGCGATGCACTTGTCCAGCTCCGGCGTGTTGGTGGTGGAGCTCACGACGTTGGAGGTCCCCACCGTGCCGCCCTCGGTGATGATCCACCGGACGGAGACCTTGCCGGTCAGCTTCGGATTCCGGGTGAGGGCGTTGTCGTAGCAGTACTTGAGCTGGTCGTGGTGGCTGCGCACGACGCGACGGATGAGCTCGGGGTCGTAGGCGCCGCTGACCTCGGGGTCGGAGTTGGTGATGGCGATGTCCGCGCTGGACTTCTTCCCCATCCCGATGCCGGTGCCGTACTTGCCCTCGCCGCCCGCCACGCCGCGCGTGCCCACCGCGCCGATGCCGATGGTGTTCCCGGTGCCGCCGCCACCGCCGCCACTGCCCTTGAGGCCCATGCCCAGCACGCCGCCCGCGTCACCGACGGTGGAGCCGGTCATGTGACCCATCGCCGCCTGGAGGCTGCCGCCCAGGCCGGCCCGGCCGAAGAGCGTGGCGATGCCGGCGTTGCCCTTGCCGCCGAAGATCCGCTGCGCGATGAGGCGCGCCTGGTCCTTGCTGTTCGGGTCGATGGCCTTCGGTGAGGCCTTGGCGTCGCGGTTCGGGGCGTTCCGCTTCCCCATCTGGCCCTCGGTGCCCTGGAACGCCGCGGGGGCCTCGCCCTTCTCCTTGCTCTTCGCCAGCTGCTCGAGGAACGGGTTCTTCTGAGGATCGGGCGGCTTGACCAGGAGCTTGGTCAGGACCGCGGTGTTGCCCGAGAGCTCGTCGGTGAACTCGTCGCCCGAGGCCGCCCGGGTGACCGCCGCCACCACCAGGAGCCCGGCGAAGAAGAACACCAGGAGGAAGATGTTGAGCGCGGTCCAGTCCAGCCGCTCGGTGAGCGGGACCAGGACCTTGGGCGGCACGGGCTGGAAGCAGAGGTCCACCACGACGCCGCCGATGTCGACCAGGGCGATGTCGTCCGGCTCGAGGGTGATGGCGTAGGCCTCGTCCTCGCGGGTCGCCATCCCCGACTCGATCGCCTGCATCAGGGTGACGATGCGTCCCTTCCGCTCCAGCTCGCCGGTCATCTGTCCGGTGATGCGGAGGGTGAAGCCACCGGCGCCGTCCGCGGTGACGAAGGCGAACGACGGGGTGCCCAGGCGCTGGTCGCCGACGATGAAGTCCACTCCGGCGCCGCTGCCGATCTTGAACTCGCCCTTGTGCTTCGGGCCCAGCAGCTGCTCGGCCAGGATCTGATCGCCCCAGCGGAAGCGAAGCTCGAGGCCGAGGGGGCCGGCGCCCTTGCGCCGGACCGGACGCGCGCGGGCATCGAGCCGGGGCCAGTCTGCCTCGGGAGTGGTGGGACGCGGGGCGACCGCAGGCCGGGCGACGACCGGAGCGGGCGCCGGCGTGGGCGCGGCGACCGGAGCAGCCGCGGGGGCCGGCGTGGGAACGGGGGCAACGGCCGGAGCGGAGGTCACCGGGACGACCCGGGCGGCCTCGGCGAGGGCCGCGGCCGCGGAGATGCCCTTGCCGTTGGCGTGCACGGCGGCCATGGCCGGAGCCGGCGCCTGCGCGGCGGTGGCGGCGAGCGCGACGGCAGCCCGGGCAGCGGCTCCGTCCTCCACCTTGATCAGCGTGTTGCCGATCCGGATCTCGTCACCGAACGACAAGGTGCCCTTGCTCACCTTGTTTCCGTTGACGAAGGTGCCAGCGCCACCGACGTCGATGATGAACAGCTTGCCGTCCGGGGTGACCTCGATGACCGAGTGGATGCGGCTGACCTTGTCGTCATCGAGACAGAGGTGGGCCGTGGCGAGGCGGCCGATCTTGATGATGTCGCGGTCGTAGTCCTTCGCCGCAACCATCGCGTCGCCCTTGAAGACCTTGAGTGTGAGGGGCACGGACACGGTCGTTCGTCGCTCTCTCTCGAAGACTACAGCTCGTCCACCGACTGCATCACCTTGTCGCGGTACTCCTCGCGGATCCGGATCAGATTGGAGTGCGGAACGCGCTTCAGTGCCTCGACGTACTCGCCGTCGGGCCGGCTGAGGTCACCTTCGATGGTGTCCTCCTCGAAGCTGAACTCACTGCGCTTCTGTGCCTTGGCCGCAGCGGCCTCCGCCGAGCCGGACGCAGACTTGTCCTGCGCGGCAGCGATCCACGGCATGAGCACCAGCACCAGCATCCACACTCGGTACACGTCCAACCCCCGAAGTGCTCCCCGACCTCGGGGAGACCCGCCAGCGTTTCAATCTACATCGAACGGAGGAGGCCACACCAAACCCCGACCGCCCTGCCTTCGGCGCATGCCGACCACACGCGCCTACAGCTTGTCCGGACCCTGCTTTCCTGTGTCGGGTGGCGTGCCCTTCGCGGGCGTTCCTTTCGCCGTCCGGTCCTCTGCGTCCTTGAGCCGCTGCTGCTGGAGCTGCTGCGCCTGCTCGAGCGTCTTCGCCTGCTGCTCCTGGACGCGCGCCTGTGACTTCGCCGCCACGAGCGCCTCGGCCTCTCGGCGGAGGGCGAGCACCGGCGCGTCGTTCGGAAGCGCAGACTCGCCGCCGGACAGGGAGACGTACTGCTTGTACAGCTCGAGCGACTTGTCCGGCGCGTCCTTGTACCGCTGCAGCACGATGCCGCGGTTCAGGTAGACCGCGGCCAGCTTGGGCTGCAGCTTTTCGGCGGCGTCGTACTCGGCGAGCGCCTTGTCCGGCTGACCGAGTCCCCGGTACGCCACTCCCAGGTCCAGATGGACCTCCGCGTTCCCTCCGCCGTCGGCGACCGCGCGGGACAGGTGCTTCTCGGCAGCGGCGAAGTCCTCGTCGCGGAGCGCGAGCCGGGCCAGAGCCAGCCGCGCCGGCACGAAGCTGGCGTTCGCGTCCAGCGCCTTCTGGTACTGCACCGCCGCCTTGTCGGCCGCGCCCTTCGCCATCTGGACGTCGCCGATGGCGAGGTACAGGTCGGGGTCGGTGGTGGAGATCTTCAGGGCGCGGACACCGACCAGCTCGGCCATGGCGAACTGCTTCCGGTCGAGGTTGCTCCGGAGGAGCGTCTTGTAAGCGTCGAGGTTCTTCGGATCGCGGATCAGCGCCTGGCGCGACAGCTCCTGGGCGCGATCGTGATCGCCGGTGAGGCGGTAGATCTCGGCGAGCTGGGCGCGACTCTCGGCGTCGTCGGGGAATGCCCGGGCGACGTCGTTCCACTGCGCGATGGCCGAGGGGAGATCTCCCTGGGCGCGGGTGAGGCGGGCCAGGCCCTCGGCCGCCGGCTTCAGCGACGGCTTCTTCTGGAGCGCGGAGCGGTAGAGCGTGAAGGCCTGATCGCGCTTGCCCTGGCGCTCGGCGAGGACGCCCAGGTTGTAGTCGGCCTCGGCGAAGCTCGGATCCGCCTGCTGGACCGCCTGGAAGCGGCGCTCGAGCGCGGCGTCGTCGCGCTGTCCCGACTTGGCCTGCGCGTCGGCGGCCTTGGTGGCGTCCTCGAAGAGGAGCATGGCCCGGCTGTTGGGCGTGGAGGGCCCACCGGCGCCGGGCGCGGCGGTGACCGGGGCCGGCGTCTTCTGCGCCGGCACGCTGGTGGCGCAGGCGGTGGCGAGGAGCGCGGTGAGGACGGCGGAGGCGAGGCGGCTCGGGCTCATGACGGGGCGGGGGCTCACTGGCGGACGTCCTCGGGCTCGGCGTCGGCGGCGGGCTTCTTCGGCTGGCTCGCGCTCGCGGGGACGACCCCCGGAGCGCGCGCGGCGTCCGACGGACGCTGCCCTGGGCGGAGGTCACTCGCGTCGTCCTGGCGTCCGCTCGTGTCGGAGGCCGGCGTCTCCCGGCTCACCACCGGCTTTCCCGGCGGCAACCCGGCGGCGGTGCCCTTCAGCACCACGGCGGGGTTGGCCGGCTGCACGGAGGTGAGCAGCTGCGGGGCGGGCGGCTGGACGCCGCGCTCCTGGCGCGGGTTCGCGAGCTCCTCGAGCAGCGGCGGGTACTGCGCCGGCCGGTAGGTGGTGCGCAGCACCTGGAGGCTCTTCGTCGCGCAGTCGCTGCGGATGGCGAGCTCACGGCTCTTGGCGACCGCCGCGGCGAAGTGATCGGCCGCCTTCTCCCGGATGGGCTGGGCCTGCTGCTCCAGCTGGTTCTTCAGCTCCTCCTGCGCCTCGGGCGGGAGCGCGCGGAGCATCGGCGCGTTGGCCACCGAGTCCGCCATGTTCTCGTAGGCGAGGCCGATCTTCCGGAGCGAGCAGATGGCCGGCTCGGGAGCGCCCAGCGCCACCACGTTGGTGTAGAGGCGGTTGATCTCGTCCAGCGACCGGCCCTTGTCCTTGATGCTGTCGCGGAAGCCCTTCACCGGATCTCCGCCCTTGCCCCAGTGGAGCTTCTGCCGGGCGTAGTACTGGAACTGCTCCTCGTTCTTCGCGTACTGGGCGCGGGCGACCGCCTCCTTCGCGGCAGGCTCGAGCGCGTCCTTCTGCTTGCGGTAGAGCTTGTCGTAGTAGTCGAGGATCGTCTTCTGGCGGCGGGCGACGGCCTTCGGGTTCTTCAGCTTCTGGTCCTCGATCCGGAGGATGCGGGCCTGGGCACCGAGGAACTTGTTCGGGTCGCGCTCCTGATCCCGCGCGCGCTGGTCGAGGAAGGCGACCGCCTTGCCGTTCTGGTTCATCCGCTCGTGCAGGTCGGCGATGGAGAGGGCCACCGTCTCGGTGTCCTTCGCCGCGGGCCAGATCTCGAGGTAGCGCTCGCGATCCTTGAGCGCCTGGCGGAGCTGGCCGAGGCCCTCGCGGTACACGCCGGCGTTGAAGAGGGCAATCTGCGCCTTCGACTCCTCCCAGACCGGGCCCTCCTTCTTCGGCTCCTCGGGCGCGGCCTTGGCGTGCTTGCTCTTCTTCTTGCTGCTCCCCTTCTTCGCCTTGTCCGCCGGCCCCTGCTGCTTCTCGAAGCCGTTCACGTACAGCTCGTAGGCCTCCGCGGCGTGCTCGAAGTCGCCGATGGCCTCGTAGCCTTCCGCATTGGCCAGCTGCGAAGCGGGAACCAGCGGGCTCTGGGGATAGTTGCGGAAGAGGAGCTCGCGGGTGGCGAGCGTCTTCTCCAGCATGTGCGCCTTATAGAAGTCGGTGGAGGCGTTGTAGAGCGCCTTGTCGGCGATCTGCGTCCTGGGGAAGTCCTTGACGAAGTCCAGGTAGGCCTGGGCCGCGGCGGCGTACTCCTTCTTCTCCTCCAGCTGGCTGACCAGCTTGAAGCTCGACTGCTCGATGACCTTCGCGAGGTCGTCCTTGAACTTGCCGGTGGCGAGCTTGTCGTTGGCGTAGAAGCGACGCGCCCACTCGTTGACCTTCTTGTAGTCGCCGAGCGCGTTGTAGGAGTCGAGGACGAGGTTCGCCGCGATCTCGCCGGCGCGGTCACCGTTGTCGAACTTGTGGTCCGGCGCGGTGAGGGCGATCTCGCTGAAGCGGAACACCGCCTCGTCGTAGCGATGGTGGTCGTAGTAGAGCTTTGCCGCCTTGTAGGCGACCTCGACCCGCTTCTCGCCCTTGGGCAGGTACTTGAGGTAGCGCTCGCAGGCGTCGACCAGAACCTTCCGCTGCGGGGCGAGCGGCACCACCGTCTTGAGGTCGCCTCCGCTCGGGGGCTTCAGCTCGCCCTTCTGCTCGGCGCGGCGCACGACCTCGTCCCCGGCGTAGACCGCGTTGAAGGCGGAGTTGGGCAGCCACTTGCCCGGCTTCTGCTTGGCGTCGATCGCCTTGCCGTCCTGGACGACGACCGCGGTGTACTGCTGCTCGGCCTCGGCGTACTTGCGCAGGTAGTCGTTGAGGAGCTCGCCCCAGTAGAAACGCAGGTCGTAGGACTTCTTGTTGTCCGGGAAGAGGACCAGGTAGTCGCCGTAGACCTCGTTGGCGAACTCGAAGGTGTCGTCGTCGCGGGTCTTCCGGCCCTCGTTGTGCCAGTTCACCGCGATGTTGGAGAGGGTGCGCTCGGACCGGTCCTTCGCGGTCACCATGAACTTCTTGTCCGCGTCGGTCTTGACGTTGCCCGACTTCTCGACGTCGCCGATGATCTTCACCAGCTTCCGGATCTGGGCCACGGTCTGCTTCTTGTCGCCGGCGCGGAGCACGCAGTCGACGACGCGGCTCTGCCAGTCCGGCGTCTTCGCGATCAGCGGCTTCTCCTTGATCAGGAAGTTGTAGGCCAGCGCCGCCTCACGGTCCTTTCCGGCGTCGTAGTAGAGGCTCGCCAGCAGCTCCATCATCCCGAAGCGATCGTCGGGGTTGCTGGCGACGGTGCTGAAGTTCTCCTTCGCCTGCTCCGGCTTGTAGTCGGCGCGCTCGTAGGCCCGGACGTAGTCGTTCCGCGCCTCGCGGATGAGGGTGTTCTTGCCCTTGGCGCCGCCCTGCTTCTCCAGCGCGGAGGACCCGGCGAACTCTCCGTAGAGGACGGTGGCCTTGAAGAGGTCCATCGCCCGCGGGTAGTCGGTCAGGTTGAAGTGACACCAGCCCTGCTTGTAGAGGGCGAAGCCGTAGATCGCGCTCTCGGGGTAGTTGGCCGCCGACTTGTAGGCCTCGAGGGCCTTGAGCAGCCAGTCGCGACGACCCTTGCTGTTGTTGAAGTAGTACTCGCCGAAGGCCAGATACGCGTCGGGGACGAAGCGCGACTTCGGGTAGTCCTTCACCAGCTTCCCGTAGGCGATGAGCGCCTTCTTCTCCTCGTTCAGGTCCATCAGGTTGTGGGCGAGGAAGAAGAGCACCTCGTCGGTGCGCGGGTAGTCCCGGTACTTCTGGACGATCTGCGTGTACTGGTTGACCGCGAGCTTCGCGTTGGCGTCGCGCTGGACCATCAGCGCTGCCTTCTCCTTCTTGGCTCTTTCCTGAAGCGCGACGTCCTTCGTCGCGAGGCCGCGGATGAGATCGTCGTCCTTGCGGTTGGCCTGGAAGAAGTAGTCGCGCGACTCCTCGAAGTAGAGCTCGCCAAGGCGGAAGAGGAGATCAGGCGTCTCCTTCGAGTCGCCGGACAGCTCGATGATCCGCTGGAGCGAATCGATCTGGGCGTGGCGCTTGTCGTTGATCTGCCGCTCGACGCCGAGCTGGAACTGGTCGTACTCGAGCGCGGCCCCGCCGGTGTCTTCCTTCTTGCGCGTGATGTCGCCGGCCAGCGAGGTGTCGAGAGTCGTTTCCTGCTTCTTTCCGAGCGTTTGCTCCTTGGGCGCGCGGGCCGTGTCGGCCGCATGCGCGAACATGGGAACCGTCAGAAGAAGGACGAGGGAGCGTCGCATGTGGAAGTGGACTCCGGACCCTTGTGCCCAGGCGCGAGGACGGGATTGCGGGCGAGCGGGCAAGCCATTGATCGTGTTGGGAATTTTTTCGGAGTTGCATCGGCATCATCCTCAACCTCCTGACGGGAGGTCAACCTGGCCCACCACTCGGTCGGCCGCCTGCTCCATCCAAGGTGAGGAATGAGTCTCCTTCCGCCCACCTCGACCTTCGCCGAGCAAGTGGAAGTCCTCTTTGCCGTTGTGCGAGGGCGTGGGCTGGCGCTCGGTGCCTTGGACCGTCAGCTCCTTGGACTGTGGTCCGAGCAGGGCGTGCCGCTGCAGATCATTGCACGTGGGCTGCTCCGTGCCGCCGAGCGCGCGCGCTGGAACGGACCGGCGGGCTCGGCGCCGCGTTCACTCCGCGCGTGCCGTCCGGAAGTGGACGCGGAGATCGAGGCCTGGAAGCTGCGGAGCATCGGCGCTCGCCGGGTAGGACAGGGCGATGGTGTCTGAAACCGGTGGACTACTTGTGGGTCGCATGTGCGTGACGATCGATCGCGCGGATCGCTTGCACACGCGGCGCTTCGAAATGGTACAGGAGCCGGCTCCTCGGTCCCGAAAACTGCGCGGCAGATCGCCACGCACCTGGGGACGTCGCGACTGAGGCTGCACGACGACATGGAAGCCCTTGCCACCTCCTCCACCTGCCCCGAGTGCCGGGGTGACGGCTACCGGGTGGAGGCCGAGGTGCAGGCCGGTCCCGGCGACGGCGAGGGACGGCGCGCACGAGCCGTGGCGCGGGTGTGCAGCTGCCGCGACCGCTGCCCGCACTGCGAGGGGCGCGGCTTCGTCTACACCTCGCGCCAGGTCGAGTTCAGCAAGAAGGTTGGCGTGAAGAGCTACGAGGCGCTCGCGCCGTGCGTCTGCCGGCTGCTCGCGCATCGGGTGGCGAACTTCGCCCAGGTGGGCGTCCCTGCCCATCACGCGACGAGCAGCTTCGCGACCTTTCGCGCCAAGGGAGACGATCAGGAGAAGACCGCCGCGCTCGAGCAGGCGCTCGGCGTGGCGCGCGCGGTGTCGCAGGAGTGGAGGCGCGATCGGCCGGCCCGCGGCTTCGTGATCTCCGGCCGGGTGGGCTCGGGGAAGACGCACCTGCTCTCCGCGACGCTGCGACACGTGGTGCTGGAGCGCGGCGCCTCGGCGCAGTACCGGGAGATCTCGCTGCTCTACGCGGACATCCGGCGCGGGTTCAACGCCGGGAAGAGCGGCGGCGAGATCATCGCCCGCCTCGTGGACTCCGACGTGCTGGCCATCGACGAGCTGGGACGCGGGCGAGGCAGCCCGTTCGAGCTGGAGACGCTCGACGAGCTGATCGCCCGCCGCTACAACTCCGGGCTCACCACCATCGTGGCGACGAACTTCTCGCTCGAGCGCGAGCGCGCCTCGGCTCCCGGCCCGCGTGGCTTCCAGGCGCCGGCGCAGGCGCTGGAGGAGCGGGAGGAGCTGCTGGTGGAGCGCATCGGCGAGCGTATCTACAGCCGCCTCTGCGAGATGTGCGACTTCGTCGCGCTGCCCGCCCGGACCGACGATTTCCGGCGCACCAAGCAGGACGGCCGGCCGACGCGCCGGCTCGTGCGGCCCGCCTCGTAGGGCGTCCGCGCGCGACGCGGTCGGGTTGCCGCGCGGGCTCGCCGAAGGAACGCGTGGTTTGCGTCGACCGCCCGGCGGTGCTTGGTTCGGCGGCGTGAGATCGGCGCTCGATGGTCCGAGCTGGAACTGCCGGCCCGCGACGCCGGTGGGCCAGGCTGCAATCCTGCCGGCGACCCCGCCGTGAGAGGTGCTCGCAGCCCCGCCTTCATCTGCTGGATCAGCCTCTCCCTGCTCCTCGGTGGCTGGTCTCCGCCAGGCGCCGACGGCGGCGCGGCGAGGTCCGAGGACCGGATGCTCGTGGTCTCGCGCCACTCCGGTGAGGTCCTCGCCGGGACGGACTTCGCGGTTCACGCCCTCGAGGGGAGCGACGCACGGGCGCTCGCCGACCTCGCGCGGATCGAGGGCGCGGCCGGACGTTCCCCTCCGCGGAGCGCCGCCAACCTCGTGGTGCGCCTCGATGACGATCGCGTCGTCGTCAACGACCCGCGGACCGCGGTGCCCCCGCCGGCGCGTGGCGACTCGGCCGCCGAGGTCCAGGTCTTCGGGCTGGTCGGGCCCGAGCGAGTGAGCGTCCGGTGCGCCCGGCGAGCGGTCCGCGTGGACGGGGAGAAGATCACGGAGCTCCCCTCCGGCTGGCAGACGCTCCGGACCGCGCTCGGGACGGGAACGATCCTCTGCGCCGGAGGGCCCTGGGAGGTGCGCGTCGCCGGGAGCCACGCCCGCCCGTACGCGGGCAGCTTCTCCTTCCGGCCGCTACCGGATCGTCCCCCGGAGGCGGGGACGACGCCTCGCGAGGCACGGGCCCGGCGTGGCTCGGAGGTCGTGTTCCGCACCACCCTCGCCTGCTACGTCGCGGGTGTCCTCGCCGCCGAGCATGCGGGGCTCGCCGGCGAGGCGGCGGTCGCCCTGGCGCGGGTCATCGCGCACGACGCCCAGGTCGAGCGGCATCCGGGCCGGCCGGTCTGTGACACGACCCACTGCCAGGCGTTCCTCGGCACCGCGGCGCCCACCGCCGAGGTCACGCGCGCGCTGGCACTCCCCGATCTCGCGGCGCGCGGCTGGCTTCCGTACTTCCGCGGCGGTGACGAGGCCTGGGAGGTCCGACGCTCGCGGGCGGAGGTTCGCGCGGTGCTCGGAGATGCGCAGCGCGTGCAGGGCGACGGACGCACGGTGGAGGTCACGCGGGCCACGGGCGTCGAGCGGGTCGGCTGCGAGCGGGTCCGCGCAGCGCTCCGTCTCCCCGGGTGCCCGCGCGGCGCCGTCTTCGAGGAGGAGACGGTGCGTCTGTCCGGACGGGGGCGAGGTCACGGCCTCGGGCTCGACGTCGAGGCGGCCCGGCGCTCGGGACTGAGCGCCGACGAGCTCCTGCGACGGGCGTACGGTCTCGACCCATGACGACGCACGGACAGTTCTGCTCCATCGCCCGGGCGCTCGACGTGCTCGGGCAGCGGTGGATGCTCCTGGTGGTCCGCGAGCTGCTGATGGGGAGCCGGCGCTTCGGCGAGATCCGCCGTGGTCTGCCGAGAATCTCCAGGACGATGCTCTCGGCCCGCCTCCACGAGCTGGTCGACGCCGGCATCGCCCGGCGCGGCGAGGACCCGGACGGACCCTTCTACGAGCTGACACCCGAAGGTCGCGAGCTGGAGGGCACCCTGCGCGAGCTCGGCGTGTGGGGACAGCGCTGGCTCTCGCGAGAGCTGACGACGGACCTCCTCGACACCGACGCGCTGGTCGCCGACATGCGGCGGCGCATCGACCGGGACGCCCTCCCCCGCTCTCCTCTGGTCGCCCGGATCGAGACGTGGATCGAGCCACGGCGCCGCGAGGAGCGGTACCTCCTGCTGCGCCGGAGCGAGGTCTCGCTCTGCTCGGCGAATGCCGGGTTCCCGGTGGAGCTCCACGTCCGCGCACCGCTGCGGACCCTGACCGCCTGGTGGCGGGGAGACGTCACGCTGAGCGAGGCGCGCGCTTCAGGGTTGATGCTGGAGGGACGGCGCGAGTGGATCCGCGCCTTCCCGCGCTGGTTCGAGCGCTACCTCTTCGCGGAGGTACGTCCCGCGCACCGGGACTGAGGCCGGGAGGCGGTCCAGATTCCGTACCACCGGTGCCGGCGGGTCAACGCTAGAGAACCCCGGCATGGGAAGCCGCCGGTTCGAGATCCGCCTCGC
>Ga0310810_10007249_pt1 | contig 12630 bp, 10 predicted proteins | sample NCmetagenome_FD_207641 | JGI IMG/M metagenome (GOLD analysis project Ga0310810, IMG submission 207641) | Soil microbial communities from experimental microcosm in Duke University, North Carolina, United States - NC | ecosystem: Engineered > Artificial ecosystem > Soil microcosm > Unclassified ... | reverse complement strand
ACCCAATCGAATACGTCTTGACCGGACGATCCGACAAACGGCTCATCAGTGCCACGATGGTGGCTGAATCCACGCCGCCGCTCAGGAAGGCGCCAAGCGGAACGTCGCTGATCATGCGCAGCCGGACCGAATCCGTCAGGATGCGGACCAGCTCCTCCTTGGCCTCTTCGTACCCCACCGAGGTCTTCGTGCGGTATTCCGGAGTCCAGTAACGTGAGATCGTGAGCCCCTGCTCGTTGAACACCAGTGTGTGAGCCGGTGGAAGCTTGCGGATGCTCTGGTAGATCGAATGCGGGCTCGGGATGTAGCTGTAGGTGAGATACAGATCCAGCGCTTCGTAGTCGATCTCTCGCGAGATGCCGGGAACCTCATACAGCGCCTGAATCTCAGAGGCGAAGTAGAGCGCCCCGTCGATCACGGTGTAGTAGATCGGCTTCTTTCCCACGCGGTCACGGGCAAGGAGCAGCTGGCGCTTGCGGCTGTCCCATATCGCAATCGCAAACATGCCCCGGAAGTGCCGCACGCAATCGTGGCCGAACTCCTCGTAGGAATGCGCAATCGCTTCGGTATCGGAATGCGTGGCGAAACGGTGCCCCTTCTTTTCGAGGTCGCTCCTCAACTCGAGGTAGTTGTAGATCTCGCCGTTCAGGATCACCGCCACGCTGCGGTCCTCGTTGAACAGTGGTTGATGACCAGTGGACAGATCGATGATGCTCAGCCTGCGATGCCCGAGCGCAGCCAGTCCGCGTGCGTCAGCAAAGCATCCCTCGTCGTCGGGACCGCGATGGCGAATCGCGTCCGTCATCCGCTGGAGGACACCCGCTGGCACGCCCGCGCCGGTGAAAGTGGCGATTCCGCTAATTCCGCACATGTGATCGTTGAGCTGCAGACACGTACATGTCCTGGTATGCGCGGATCATCGCCGAGAGGCTGAACGATCCCTCGACTGTGCTTCGTCCCTCCGCGCCGAATCGTCTCCGCATGTCGGGACAACCCACGAGTCGATCGACGGCAGTCCTGAATCCGGAGACGTCACCGGCGGGCACGACGAACCCGGTCTGTCCGTCGCGAACGAGGTCACGAATGCTGCCGACGTTGGAGGCAACGACCGGCAGTCTGGCCGCCATCGCCTCAACCAGGGAGATGGGCAACCCTTCCCGGACGGACGTGAGGACGAATAGATCCATCGCCGCCAGCAGGCGGGGCACGTCGTGACGAAGCCCGAGAAACAGCGTCCGATCGGCGATTCCGAGCCGCGCGGCGGTTGCCTTCAGATCCTCGGCCATCGCGCCTGTGCCGACGATCACGAGCCGAATCGGCGCGGTGGTTGGCTGAATCTGTCGAAACATCTCGAGCAGCGTCATCTGATCTTTTTCCGGCTCGAGCCGTCCGACGGTGCCAATGACGATCTCATTGGCGTCCAGCCCCAATTCGCGCCGGACGGCCGCTGCATCGTGGTCGAATGCCTTCACATCGACACCGTTCGGTACGACGGTCACCAGCTCACGGGGCAAACCGATTCGCTGCGTGAAGAAATCCGCAACCTCCGGTCCGACAGCCGTGACGTGCTCGCACAATCTCGAGAGCGGCCGAATGACGGTCTGGCTGAACGCGCTCTGTGAATACGAAAAGAACTCGTGCTCGGTGTGAACGATACGCGCGCCGGCGAGCCGGGCCGGAAGCCCTCCATAGAACAACTGCGTGAAGTGGTGGGTGTGCACGACCTGGATGCGGTTCTGTTTGATGACTCGATGCAGGCGGCCAAAGACTCCGGCTTCGAGACCCTTCCGGTTCATGACGTGATGCGGAATCCGCTGACGATCCAACGCCTGGGTCAGCTCTCCACCGAGATCCATGCCGCAGAAATGAAACTGGAAGCGATCGGCATCGACATGCGACGCGATACTGAGCGCCAGCTTTTCGGAGCCTCCGACACCCAGCGAATACAACAACTGCATCACACGAATCGGTCGTGCCGAGTCAGACATGACTCGGCTCACAGTTGTGTGATGCCGTCAGCAGCTCCTCGTACAGTCCAACGATCTGTCGCGCACGATGGTCGGGGTCGAACCGGGGATACAGACTCTCCCGGCCCTTCGTGGCGATAGCGGTCCGCAGACCCTTATCCGCCAGAAGTTCGATCATGCGCTCGGCAAGCGCTTGCGGATTGTCAGGGTCTACGAGCACGCCATTGCCGTTTCCGATGATCTCGGGGATACCACCAACACGCGTGGCCAGCACGGGAACCGCAAACGACATCGCCTCCAACACGGCATTGGGCAGTCCTTCACTGAGTGAGGGCACCACAAGGAGGTCCAGGATGCCGTAGTAGTCGAGTACGTTCTCCCGATACCCGGTGAAGATGACCTTGTCCGCGATCCCATGTTCTTGGCTGTAACGCTCGAGCGCCCCGCGATCCTGTCCGTCACCGACAATCAAGGCAACCATGCCGGGACAGGTGGCCACGACCTCGCGCATCGCCTTGAGAAAGACGAGCTGACCCTTCTCCGGATTCAGGCGTCCGACGACGCCAACGACGATTCGATCGTCTCCGATGCCATGCGCCTGCCTCAATCGGCTTCGTTCGGAGGCCGCCTGACCAGCAGGTAGATCGACGGCGTTGTAAATCAGCCGAATTCTGTCCTGCTCGACTCCGCCCCTGATCAACATGGTTCGCGTCGACGCGGAGACGGCCACGATCCGATCGGCGAAGCGAAGGACGCGCCGATCGACGCGGTTGTACAGGCGCATCTTCCAGTTGTCGTCGGTGTAGCCGTGCGCGAATCCGATCCATGGAACTCGAAAGAACAGCCGCAGAAAGAACCCGAGCACATGGGACTTGTAACCGTGAGTCTGCACGACGTTGATGCCGTTGTCGCGGACGACTCGTCGCGCCTCCAGAATCATGGCGGGATCGAACGTCGCGCGTTGCCGCAGGAGCATCAAGCGGAGTCCTCGCCGCCGGGCTTCCTGGACGAACTGGCCCATCGGGCGATTCTTCAGATTGAAGTTGCACAGAACATAGTCGAAGGCATCGGCGGGGGCATGCTTCAGAAAATGAAAGAGCCCCTTCCCAGGACCACCAATCGCATCGGTCGCGATCATGATCAGCACGTTCGGTTTTGTCTTCACGCCAGCGTGGGTCGGCGGAGAACGGCGATGATGTTATTGCGGTGTTTACGAAGCGATGGATGGCTCGTCACGCGAATCCACAGCAATTGCAGGACGACAAACGGGCCGAACAGCAGTATGCCGCCTGGTACTTTTGTGTTGACCATGATGACGTGCTCCGGAACGAGGCCGGCGCGCGGCACCAATTCATCGACGTCCTCGGACGTATTCAGCCGGTACCATGTTGGATACACGTCTTCGGCAACGCGCCCCTCGGTCCACCAGATCAGCATGTTCTTCAGCCACTGCGGCAGGTGACGACCGAGCGCAATCTGCCAGTTCTGTGAGTTCGGGGTGTGAAAGATACACACGCCGTTCGGCTTCAGCACACGCCTGATTTCAGTCAGCACCGGAACAGGATCCTCGAGATGTTCGACGACCATGTTTGCCGTAATCAAGTCGAAGGATGCATCCCGAAAGGGCAGCTCGAGACCAGCCACTCGATGCTGAATCACCGCATTCTGGCGGAGGCTCTCCAGGTCGGGGTCAAGACCCACGAGCATCGCTGCCGTTCGCGCGGTTTCGTGCTGGCCCGGGCTCCACCACAAGCGATGCCCGCATCCGAGATCGAGCCATCGCGTGCGCGCGTCAACGCGGGCCTTCACTTCGCGGACGTAGACATTTTCCGACCAGTCGAGCCCGGGCGCGATCCAGCGCTCGAGTACCCAGTACAACTTGAAGAGGGATTCCTTCATGACAACGACATCAAGCGATCATTGGGTTGCGCATCGGATTCTGGTCGCCAGCCGCCGGTGCTGATCGGCCGTCAAGAAGAAGTAGTTGATGCTGGTGTCTCCGGTGGATCGGGGACGCAACATCTGTCCGTCATACCAATAGGCTGCGTAACCATTGGCCTGCAATCGCTGCGACAGCTCGAACGCATTCGAATTGCGATCGTCAGGATCGCCTGATACCTCAATCATCAGCGCCGGACGGGACTCTTGTATGAGCCGTTGCGCGCCACCGATCGCGTGGAGCTCGTGCCCTTCGACATCGATCTTGAGGAACGCCAGTTTCGACCCAGCAAACACCGAGTCGAGCGTTTTCAACTCTACCGGGACCTGCTGGCTGAATGCGCTCGACGAATCTGGGCCGACGAGGGTCGCCTGATAGTAGTTGTCGACTCCTGAGTCGAACTGAGGGATCCCCATTTTCGCCGACCCGTCGTGGTCCGAGACGCCGCAGTTGAAAAGACGAACGTTCGCGAGAGGCAGCTTTCGCACGTTGTAGGCGAGCAGATCGAATGTGCGGGGAATCGGCTCGAAGCTGGTGACCGCTCCGTCACGTCCCACGCGCTCGGAAAGGTACGCCGTATAGAAACCGAAGTTCGCCCCAACGTCGACGACGTGATCGCCCGGCTCGATGAGATGCCGAACGACCTGCAAATCATCCTCCCCAGTGTCCCAATTGGCTCGCCGGTACGTTTTGACTTTGCTGAGGTAGTAGCGCTGCAGGATTCGTCTCCGCACGCCGTCAGGAAGCAGCGGCGCCAGAAGAGACCTCACTGACGATTTCAGACTCATCGTTCGCCGATCAACAGACGCCGGCCCGCGCACGAACGCGTCCGGCAGCGGCATCTTCGTAGATCTTGCTCATCTTGCCGCAAATGGTTGTCCAATCGTATTTCGCTTCCGCAAGCCGCCTGGCATTCGCGCCCAGGCGATCCCGCAGCCCTTCATCGTTCAGAATCGCGACGACACGGCTCGCGAAATCCTCGGCCGTGTCAGCCACCTGGAAATGCTCGCCGTTGCGGCCTTCGATGCCTTCCACACCCACCGACGTGGCGACGATCGCCTTGCCCGCCGCCATCGCTTCCAGCACCTTCAGCTTTGTTCCGCTCCCGCTGCGGATCGGAGCCACAAAGACCGCGGCCTGCTGAATGAACGGGACTGGATCCTTGACGAACCCGGTAACCGTGATCGACGACTCGCGTGCAATCGAGCTCGCCAGACTCGCAGGCACGCCGCTGCCGACGATGGTGAGCCTGGCGCGCGGATGCTGTCGCCGGATCAGTGGAAACACGTCGTGAACGAAGTAGCGCACGGCTTCGTAATTCGACCGATCCCGCAGCCCACCGACCCACACCAAGGTGTCAGGCTCCATCGCGGAGGCATCGGGGACGAACGCGCTGACATCAACGCCGTTCTCCACGACCGCAAACGGACGACCGGGACAGAGACGCTCGAGTTGCTCGCGATCAGCGTCGGACACGGCAATGCCGAGATCCACGTGCGAGAAAATGGTGCGCTCGAGGCGTTCAAGCTTCGCAGCCTCGTACCGGATGAACAGCTTCGCCGCGGGATTGCGTCGAACAGATGCCAGTCGCCGGGCTTTCAGGTAGCTGACATCGTGGTCGGTCATCGCGCAGAACGGCTTATCCAGATCTCGAACGGCGTACGCAATCGGCAGGATGTCGCAGTGCACCGCGTCGAACGGCGTCTCCTCGAGCGTTTCGCGAACGCGTGACGCAAACGTGCCCGAGTAGTGGCGCCAGATCGTATAGGGTTCTGTGGAGAGAAGGCTCCGCAGGAGGCGCAGGCCCATCTCAATTCCCGGTTTCTTTGGCGGCGCCGGCACCATCTCTACTCGGTGGCAGAAGGTCCTCAAGTGTTCCCAGGTCTCAGGCTGCGTCTCCTCCGGCGTTTCGAACATCGATAGCAGGTGCACTTCATGGGCCTCGCCGAGGCCTTTCAGGATGTGATAGGTCCTGCGTGCCTGCCCGTCGCGGATCGGGTAAGGAATCCGGTTCGCGAGAAAAAGAATCTTCAGGCGGTCCGGCTTCATCCTGCCGACGCGATTTTTCTGTGGCTCTCGCGCTCGGCCCTGATGGCCGCCTCGAACATCAACGAATCGGCGAAAAACTTTACCGCCCAGTTGAGAACCTCGAACCGTCCGTATCGGCCATGGAGTGGAAAAGCGCCGCTGACGCCGCCGTCCAGCCCGGGATTACCCGTGCCCAGCCACTGCACTGATTGCGTGAACCGGTTGGCTTTCGACAGCGCTTGCAGGTACCTCACGTCTCCGGTGTGGTGGTAGAGACGCGCCCACACGGTTCCCATCTGCACGTTACCCGTCAGGCAACTGAACTCGACCGCGGGCTGCCAATCGCGGGTATAGCGCCCTGCGAGGCTTCCATCGTCCCGTTGCTGCTGGATCAACGCGTCAGCCGCCTTGCGAACAGCTGCGATGTAGGTGTCGTTCCCCACCGCGAGTCCGATCTCGAGCACGCCCCGAAGTGCGTACGCGATTGTATGCAGCAGTGGCCGCACCGGGTCGTAGAGGCAGTTGTTCTTGAACCACCCATTGGGCAGCTGCTCGGTCAAGGCGAAATCGACATTGCGAACAGCGGCCTGACGGTATTCGGCACGGCCAGACACGTCTGCCAGCTGCACAAGAGACCACGCCGTCCGCGTGTTGTACGTGTACGAGACAAGCTCCTGGGAGGCAAAGTTGCCGAGGCTCTTACGCCAGGCCCCGTCAGCGTCCTGTACCTCTCGCAGAAAGTCACCCGCCCGAAGAGCAGCCGTCAGATAGCGTTCGTTCGCGGTTTCCTGGTAGGCGCGCACCCATCCGAAGATGACCTGGCCCGTGTTGAAGATGGCGGGTGCGGCGGGCGCGTCTACTGTTCCACCCATCACGGCACCATTCGTCATCTGGATATCGCACTCCCAGTCGGCCATTCGCACGGCGCGCTGGATGAGATCGTCGCGCCGCGTCTGGTGTGCGTAGTCGAACAGCGTCGGGATGATGTAGCCAGTCGTCTCCGGGTATGACGGGAGCCAACCCCGACGCCGGAAGAACGGGTGATACGCAACGGAGTAACTCCGTGGCACTCCGCCGTCACTGCCAGCGTCCTGTGCTCGACAAATCCAGTCGATGGCCGCACGGAGCGATTCGTCCGCAGACGGTACTCGCTTGCGCGGAAGAGTGAGGTACCCGGTAGCCAGATCGGTGTTCGCGAGCGAGATGTAATGCTTGGCTCGCTCGACGATGGCGGCGGCGCTCATGTGACCTTTCGATGTGATGGCTGCAGCGCGTGACCGTTGCGGGTCAACGCGCTACGTCAGTTGGCCTGCTCAGATTGCCGCAAGCATGATGAGGGCGCCCAATGCAAGCAGGATGTATCCGTTGCGATCTTTGAGCGTTTCGACCACTGGATCGTCATGGACCAGACCCCGGCCGGCGCGGAACCACATGCGAGTGAGCCAGTAGAGGAACAGAGGACACAGCAGCCAGAGCACCTGTGGCCGTGTGTAGAGCACGGCCACTTCCGGCGCGGTCAGATACAAGGCGAGGACGACGATGGCCATGTAGCCGGCGCTGGTACCGATCGCCTGCATCCAGGCACCGTCATCGTGACGATAGCCTCGACCCGCCAGCCAGCCCTCGGTCGCCGCGACCTCGGCATAGCGCTTCAACCACGCCAGGCTCAGAAACACGAACAACGCAAATCCGAGGAGCCAGGAGGATGGTGGCGTGGCAATCGCCGCGCCGCCCGCGAAGACGCGCACGACGTACAGGCCGGTCAACGTAAACACATCGGCAACCGGCCTGCGCTTGAGAAACATCGAGTAGGCGGTGGTCGTGGCGATGTAGCCAATCGCGATCATCGCCACAGAGAGCGAGACGCCGAACGCAGCAACTGCCAGACCAGAGACCAGCAGCGCCGCGGCGGCCACGATGCTCACGGGGATGCTGACGTGACCGGCAGCGATCGGCCGGTGACGCTTCCGTGGATGCCGCCGATCGGCCTGCACGTCGAGGACGTCGTTGATCAGATAGATGGCGGACGCGCAGAGGCAGAACGCCGCGAAGGTCAGCAGCGTCGGCATCCAGAGTTCCGGACGCACGACCTTGTGACTGGCAAAGAGCGGTACGAAGACGAGGACGTTCTTGACCCACTGATGCGGGCGCATCGCTTTGACAAGCGCCCTGGCACTGCCCGGTCGCGGCGCACCGATCTGCGACAGCGCACGCTGCGCGGACACGTGGCGAACGAGCCGGGGTGAGGCGCATACGGCACGCGCGCCTGCCGAGACGCGCCACACCGGCACGTCCGCCCAGTCGTTGCCGAAATAATCGAACGCTCCCGCTCCGTACCGCTCGCACAGTGCGTCTGCCTTGCGTCGACCTGAAAGATTCGTGCGGCCGTCGCTCGCCAGGACCTCATCGAAGATTCCCAAATGATCGGCCACGGCTCGAGCCGGAATCTCATCGGCCGCTGTCACCAGCACGATGTGGGCACTCTGGCCACGCGCCTCGTGCAGCGCGGCAAGTACTTCCTCCCGGTACGGCAACCGTGAGGCATCCGTTCGCGCATGTGTCGAGACAGCGCGCTTGAACTGCGCGCGGCCGCCAATCAACGCACCGGCCACGCGCAGTGCGGTCAGCGGCTTCTGTTGCACCAGCGATATGAACGACTCCCAGAGCACGTCGCCCGCGATCAGCGTCCCGTCGAGATCGACGCAAATCACCCTCCGCCGCTCCGTAGCAGCCACCGCGGGAAGAGTCGACTGGGTCTGCATTCTGTCAGCGCTCGGCGACCGTTGCCGCGGTCCGTAGTCGCACATGCGACGGGTAGGGCAGCGGCGCGTCTCCCAATGCGCGCTCGAATTGCGTCTCGCTGATGCTGACGAAACCGCACGCCTGGTAGATACCCGCGGCGGGCGCGTTCTTCGCTGTCGGCAGGAATTCGCCGATGACGCGTCGTGCGCCTCTCGCACGACCGATGTCCGCGGCGAACGCGGTCATCACCTGCTCGATGCCGCGCCCGATCACCCGGCAACTCAGGAGAAAGGTATCGATCAGACAGTCGCTCTTGTCGAACTGCAGAATCATCACGCCGATAATCCCGTGGTCGCCAAAGCGGTCGCGTGCCGACACAGAGAAGACGGCGCGTTCCTGATCGGCCGCAAAGACACCGACCTGAGCCTCGGTATAGCGGCGGGTCGTCATGTTCAATTGATTCGTCTTCTGGGTCAGCTGCGCGATACGCGGAATCGAGAATGGTGTCGCTGCGTCAATCGCCACTTCCATCTCCAGGCTGCGCAGGAATTCATCGAGATTCGAGTACCGATCCTCGTTCTCGCGCCGCTCCGCCTGGGCCCGATACATGTCCCCTCGCCGCCGGTCCTCTTCCGTGATGTGGATGTTCTCCACTCCAGGAAGGCTCGCAACAACGGCGGGGAGCAGGTAGGGCTTGTCGGGAAGCTCCGTGACCTCGCACTCGGGGCACTCTTGACGTATCAACTCGCATTCGGCCGGGCTATCGTCGATGAACACGAGACTGTCAACGCCAATGTTCAACTCGCGCGCAATCGCCCGGAGATTGGCGGCCTTGTCCTGCCAGTTGATTCGTACCGCGGCGAAATGGCGACGCCGAAGGACCATGTCCGGATGCTGATCCAGAATCCTCAGCGCGTCCTCTTCGTTGTTCTTGCTGTTGATGGCGAGCAGGATGCCACGGTTGTAGAGCCGGAGCAGCTCCTTCTGAAGATCGCGGTAGCAGTTACCCGGGTACGTGTGACCGAGCTGGACTCCCTCGAGTCCGTCCTCTCCTGCCAGGCCACCCCAAAGAGTGTTGTCGAGATCAACGACGATGCATTTCTTGACACGGCCGAAGGCGCCACGGATGTAGCGCATCACGTCGGCTGCGATCGCGGGATACGCCGACTGCTTGTATGGATTCTTCGAGACGTACCACATCTTGGCGTCGTGAAGCGACTCAACACCGCGCGCCCGGACGAAGCCGTCGAAATCCCAGACAAAGACACTGCGTTCATCACTGACGTTCGCCGCCAGGGTGCGATTGAACTCGCTCACCAGCTGCGCCTGGCTCTCGGCGAGTTGCGCATCGAAGATCCCGAAGTAACCGGCGGGAGAAGCGGTCGCATTCTGAATGATGACCTGGGCGGCGGCTGTTCTTCCCACCTGGCCCGCGAGGCGCGCCAACGCCTCCGCCTTTGCGACGATGTGCTGCCGCCATTCCGCACTGGTGCGAGCGGGAGCATCATCGACGAACTCCGGTATCACTTCTTCGAGGCGCACCATGAGCAACACGAGATCCGGGCTGAATGCATACAACGCACTCTGGGGATCGAGCACCTCCTGCGCATACTGGTTGAAACCGCCGAACCAGAAGGAAGGACGATAGCCGTCGAGCAGCAATCGCAAGCGGAGCACTGGCTCGATAGGCTCCACCGTGTAGCTGCGGAGGACCGCCACGCGAAGCGGCTTCAGCTCCTGACTCGTCTCCTCCACTGTCTTCAGATGGCGGAGGTAGTCATTGAAACTGAAGGCGCCAAGCTGGCGGCGAATGGTGGCGATGTCGTTCATGCGATCACGTTGAAAGAGCCGGGATGCCGCTCGCTGCTCCTAGTGCAGGTCGATGACCGGAGGCGCATAGAGGCCATCGAGCGTCGCCGTCACGACTCCCCACGACAGTCCGACGCCGAATCCACACATCAGCGAGCGCGATCTGCCGGTCGGCGGCGTCGTCGAGAAATGATGGGCGATCGTCAGGGGGATCGACGCGGAACCGGTGTTGCCGTAGAACGGAATCGTGTACGGCACCTTATCGGCAGCGAACTTCAGCTTCTTGGCGATCTTGTCGTTCATGAAGTAGTTCGCCTGGTGCAGGAACAGTCGATCCACGTCTTCGGCTGACAACTTCTCGACATCCATGAAGCCGGTCAGGGTCTTGACGACGTCGGTCACCGAGAACTTGAAGATCTCCATACCGTTCATGAACAAGTTGTCGTCCGAGCGCCGGCCACCGTCCGGTCGCTGCGTGACTTCACGCGTGGCCGGCGACGACGGCTGCCTGAACCCGCCGGCCGGAATCCACAGGTTCTGGAAGCGGCTCCCGTCAGTCATCAATTCGATGACGATCTCGTCTGCTGTGGGATCGGCTTCGACCAGCGTGGCAGTCCCGCCATCGCCGAGGATGAACACGACGTTCTTGTCTTCGTCGTGGCACAGTTTCGTTTGCGTGTCGCCAGCGAGAAGGAGCACTCGCTTCAGACCGCCGCCGCGAATGAGCGTGCACGCGTTGTAGAGGCCGACCACGAAGCCGGAACAGCCCATATTCACGTCGTACGCAACGACGCTGGTCGAGCACTTCAACCGATCCTGCAGGACACACGCGGTCGACGGAATGCGGTAGTCCGGGGTCATGGTCGAAAAGACAATCGCGTCAATGTCCCCCGGTGTCAGGTTCAGACCAGCCAGAAGCGCTTCTGCGGCCGCCTGACACAAGTCCGATGAGCACACATGCGGCGGGGCCTTTCGATACGAGGCGACCCGCGTGAGCTCGACGATCTTCCTGCGATCGTCTTCCGGCACAAACGCGTGGTCGCGGAGGTTATCGACCTTCTGGTCGGGCACCGCTCCAGCCACACCCGCGATCCTGATCCCTGGGAATCTTGATTTCGCCACTAACGTCCCCGAAATGCGTATGTGTTCAAGTCGTCTCTACCTGTCGGCATCCGTCTCAACTGGCCGGCTGACCGTTGACCAGTGCACAGATGGTTTTGACGTCACGGAAATTCTCGAGCCTGATCTCGCCGGACGACAGGTCCACGCCGAATGCCTCGTCCAGGAACGACATGATCTTCAACACCCCGAGTGAATCGATGATGCCGGACTCGATCAGCGGCTCGCTGTCATCGAGCGTCGTCAGCCCGAGCTCTGGATTCACTTCGGTGATGATGAACTCTTTGATTCTGGTGTTGAGCTCGTTCATACCGTCACATCGTAGGGATAGTTACCGGCCTTCACCATGTCGGTCTGACAGGCCAGCACGTCTGCCGCCGTCACCAGGAGCATTCGCGAGTTTCCGATCCTGCCACGCCGAATCCTCCCACGGCGCAGCATCTCGGCTTCGAGCTTGTCGGCGTTCCTCGGGACCTGCTTGCTGTACGCGTACGTGCGGACCGTATGCTTGACGCCTCCAGCATCAACGACGGCGGCCTCGAAGAGGCGATCGTCATAAACCTTGAACGGCATCTGGTCCTGCAGCAGGTGCTCGACGTGGTGAAAGAACGTAATCGCGCCAAAACCTACGTCGAAGAACAGGATCTTGCCGCCCAGCTGTGCAAACTTCTCGAACGGGGAGCCCGGACCACACGGATACACGCATTGCTCGTGACCGGCGACCAACCACGCAGCATCCTTCCCCGACGCGAGAACCGGATGCGTCGGATGCAGACTTCTGAGCGTGCCTGGCCGTCGCCGGAACATCTCGGTAACCAGTCCCATCATCGAGATCGTCTTGCGCACGTCGAACGTCTTGTTGAGGGCGAGATGGTCGTACGCCGATCCGCGGAACGGAATCGAGACCATCAGCAGATTCCCTCTGTCGCCGACAAACGTCGCCAGCGCGTCGGCCAGATCTGCCGGAGTTCCCTTGAAGCCGCTGTGCGGATCGAAGTTCGAGTGGACGAGCAGCGTGTCCGTTTC
>Ga0310810_10007248_pt1 | contig 12630 bp, 12 predicted proteins | sample NCmetagenome_FD_207641 | JGI IMG/M metagenome (GOLD analysis project Ga0310810, IMG submission 207641) | Soil microbial communities from experimental microcosm in Duke University, North Carolina, United States - NC | ecosystem: Engineered > Artificial ecosystem > Soil microcosm > Unclassified ... | reverse complement strand
AAGCTGGCTTGATCGTTCACCTTGTCGGGTTCTACGCCCAGGTGCTCCACGACGATCTTTTTCACCCGCTCGCCAATGTCACTCATCGTTCCAACCTCGTGCTTTATGAATTGGGCTGCGCGCCAAGTTCAGTTCGCAACCATCGCGTACGGCCTCGTCGTGGTTGACGGTGATGAGACGATCCCCAATTGCGGAACATTACTCCGCACTTAGCCGCCCCAGCCGGGCCGAAAGTCGGTTACCATACTTCAAATCCGTTGACTAGCGCGTGCCGGAGGAGCGAGCAACCCCCGAAAACCGCACAAATCCACCGCCGCCCGCGCGAACATCGGTCCCCGACTTTTAGGGGTGCGCGCTATATCATAGCCATCCCGCCGTTGACATGGATGGTTTGACCGTTGACGTAGGCGGCCTCATTCGAGGCGAGAAAGACAGCAGCGGCGGCTACATCATCCGGAGTACCAAGCTTGGCAGCTGGGATGCGGGAAAGGATTGTTTCGCGCTGCTTCTCGTTGAGCTTATCGGTCATGGCCGACGCGATAAGACCGGGCGCTATGCAATTGGCCGTGATGTTTCGCTTAGCGTACTCGGCCGCCACCGACTTGATCATTCCAACCATACCGGCTTTGGAAGCCGTGTAATTTCCTTGTCCCGGATTGCCGGTAAAGCCGACCACCGAAGAGATGCCGATCACACGGCCCCAGCGCCGACGCATCATGCGCGACACGGCGGCGCGCGCCAGCCGGAACGTAGCGGTCAGGTTGACGGCGATTACCTTGTCCCAATCGTCGTCTTTCAACTGCACGAAAAGGTTGTCGCGATTGACGCCGGCATTCGCGACCAAAATGTCGAGCTTTTCCATTTTTTCTTCGGCGCTCGGCACCAGCGCCTCAACGGCATCCTTATCGGCAAGGTCGCAGGGAAGTACAAACACGCGATTGCCGATCGCGCCCGCCAAACCGTCGAGCGCTTCTTTTCGCGTCCCGGAAATTGCAACGGTTGCGCCCTGGGCATGGAGCGCGCGCGCGATCGCGCCGCCAATCGCCCCACTGGCGCCTGTCACCAGGGCGGTCTTGCCGTTTAAATCGAACATCATGGGCTCCTCCCCGCCTTGAAGGCGGCGACATCCTCAGGACTTCCGACCGTGGTCGTCGTGGCACCGTCGGCAAGCCGCTTGATCAGCCCGCTTAATACCTTCCCGGCGCCGACCTCATAAAAACTTGAAACGCCTGCGCCCGCCATGAACACGACGGATTCACGCCAGCGAACCGTTCCGGTCACTTGCGCGACAAGGGCGCGCACGATTTCAGCGGGCTCGCGGATCGGCTTCGCCAGCACATTGGCGACCAAGGGGACCGCAGGCGGCTTGACCGTCGTTTTCGCAAGCGCTTCAGCCATCACATCGGCGGCTGGCTGCATCAAGGCACAATGGAAAGGTGCGGACACAGGTAACAGCATCGCACGCTTTGCGCCCTTTGTTTTTGCGATTTCTACGGCGCGTTCGACGGCTGTCTTGTTTCCCGAAACAACCACCTGGCCGGCGCCGTTGTCGTTCGCCGCCTGGCAGACTTCGCCCTGCGCGGCTTCGTCCGCCACGGCAGCGGCGGCATCAAACTCGAGTCCGATAAGGGCCGCCATTGCGCCGACACCGACCGGAACCGCCTTCTGCATGGCCTGGCCCCGTGTCCGCAAGAGACGCGCGGCATCCGCCACGCTGAAGGCACCGGCCGCGGCCAGTGCGGAATATTCACCGAGCGAATGGCCAGCGACAAACTGTACGTCGCGCGCGAGATTCAATCCTGCCTCGGCCTCGAGGACACGCTGGACTGCTAGCGAGACAGCCATAAGGGCGGGCTGAGCATTTTCAGTAAGCGTCAGCGTATCGGCTGGGCCCTCGAAGATAATCGTGCTGAGCTTGCTGCCAAGCGCTTCGTCAATCTCGTCGAAAATTTGCTGTGCCCGCGGGAAATTTGACGCCAGCGCCTTGCCCATCCCTACCGCCTGGCTGCCCTGCCCCGGAAATACAAAAGCGACCGCCATAGATACCCATATTCAATCTGTCGTAGAAATCGCGCCGAAAGACACCGCATAAGCGGTTCTGTCAAGCTGAGCGCCTGCAAATCGTCAAAAAGCAAAGAGCCTCGCTGTTGGGCTCTTTGTTGCGACAGTGCCTAGTTGAATTTGTAGTTGAAGCCGACCCGTACAATGTTGTCGGTGATCTTCGAACTGAACTGAGCACGTATCGGAATAAAGTTCGTTGTGAGCAGTCCCGTGGTGTCGACCGTGCCGAGATCCATGTACAGATATTCGACCTTGGCGGTCCAATTGCCGGTAATCCGTCCTTCAACGCCGCCGCCGACCGTCCAGCCCGCTTTGGTCTTGCCGCTATTGAACGCCGAAGACGTCGCAACGCCGCCGCCAGTAAAGCCGGTCAGCGTTCCATCAGTCTCGACGTGCCCGTAGGCGAGACCGCCTGTGACATAAGCAAGAATTGTCGGCGTCACCGCTACGCCTGCGCGGGCGCGCAAGGTGCCGAACCAATCCAGCTTTTGGTTGAAAGTTCCTGCGACCGGTGCGTTCGCCGCCGCAACTGCTGTGAGGCCGGCATTACAAACCGTGCCCGGACACAGAAAAGCGGCGTCGCCTTTCTGCCCTGAACCCTGGATATCGGCTTCGACGCCGAGAACGAAGTTGCTCCACTGCCAATTATATCCAATCTGTCCGCCACCGATCACGCCGTTCAGATGGAAATCCTGGTTGCCCGCAGCGAGCAACGCGCCAGTGGTGTTGTTGAAAAGCGCGAGATCGGTATCCGACCTGCCCCAGCTGTAACCGATGTTGAGGCCGGCATAGAAACCGGTCCAGGTCCACGGAGCGACCACGGGCGCCGGCGGGGCCTTCATCGGCATGTCCGCGGCGTTTGCAGACACTACGGTCAAAGCACCGAGTACGGCCGCGCTAGCAACAAACCTTTTCATGAATGCCCCCAAACTGCAGTTGGCTGACGCCAATGCATGCCATTGTATATTATTGGACGTCACGTCTGACCAGTTTCAATTGCGTGATTATGCAGGGTTTTCTCCTGGCGGTTGCGCCTGGAACCGCCATTTGCCTTGCGTTTTTGCCAAAAACCCCTATAAACCGCGCGCTCCGTCGATCCTGGTTGGGAGCTGAACGGACGGCCGACTGGACACAATTGATCAGCCGGTAGGGCCACGTGGCCCGGCGTCCCGTGCTTCCGCCTTCAGAGCATTCGAGCCTTTCCCCGAAGGGCTCGAGGGGCTTCGCGCCGGGATCGAGGACCGAGGATTTGAAACGAAGGGAAAGGCATTCATGCCGCTGTACGAACACGTCTACCTGGCGCGACAGGATCTGAGCGCGCAGCAGGTCGAAGACCTGACCACGCAACTGTCCGGTGTCATCGGGCAAATGGGTGGCAAAGTCACCAAGAACGAATATTGGGGCCTGAAGTCCCTCACCTATCGCATCCGCAAGAACCGCAAGGCGCACATGACACTGCTCAATGTCGATGCGCCGCCGGCAGCGCTGAACGAGATCGAGCGGCAGGAGCGCCTCCATGAGGACGTTCTCCGTTACCTCACGATCCGCGTCGATGCGCTCGAGGATGGCCCGTCCGCGATGATGCGCAAATCGGACCGTGACCGCGACGATCGCGGCGGTCGCGACGATCGCGGCGGCCGCGGCGAGCGCCGCCGCCGTGATGAGGGCGAGGACGCCGATGCTCCTGACTCCAATGGAGGGGAGGAATAGACCATGGCATTTGCGCCACAGGGCGGCGCGCGCCGCCCCTTCTTCCGCCGCCGTAAAACTTGCCCGTTCTCGGGCGCGAATGCGCCCAAGATTGACTACAAGGACGTGAAGCTGCTGCAACGGTATGTTTCAGAGCGCGGCAAGATCGTTCCGAGTCGCATCACCGCGGTTTCCGCTAAGAAGCAACGCGAACTCGCGCAGGCGATCAAACGCGCGCGCTTTCTTGGCTTGCTGCCGTACGTGATACAGTAAATGCAACGACGCGCCCGGGGACACCCGGGCGCCGATGGTTGGGGCGGAATAACTCCGTCTCTAACCGCTCAGTGAGGAGCGGGACAGCTCGTGATGATACAGATCGCAATTATAGGGATTGGCGCCGGCGCCGCGGCGGCTTTGCTGTTCGCCTCGGTGACATCCGGCTCATTGCTGTCGATCCCGTTATTTTATCTTGCACCACTGCCAATCATGATCGCTGGCCTTGGCTGGAGCCACTGGGCTGCGATGACTGCCGCACTTGCCGCCGCACTTGGGCTTGGTGCTGTTTTTGGCACTGTCTTCTTGCTCGCGTTTTCTGCTGGCGCCGGTTTCCCCGCCTGGTGGCTGAGTTATCTCGCAATGCTCGCCCGCCCAGTCGCCGTCACCAACGCCACTGGTCAGACTGCTCCGTCTTTTGAGTGGTATCCGCCCGGCAGGCTGGTCGTGTGGGCGGCTGCATTGGGCATCATGGTCGTGATTGTCGCCATTCCTAATTTCGGTATCGACGCGGAGAGCTTCCGTGCGGGCCTGCGCGATGCGCTTAATGCCATTTTGCGAGTCAACGGCGCACCGGCGAGAGCGTGGAGCAATACCGATCGATTGATTGAAATTCTGGTCAAGGCAATCCCACCAGCAGCCGCTGTGCTTGCAACCGTTACCAACCTGCTCAACCTATGGCTGGCAGCACGCATCGTAAAATTCTCCGGCCGGTTAGTACGCGCCTGGCCGCAGCTTTCATCAATGAGTTTTCCCCCGCTGATGACCGCTGCGCTCGCGGTTGCAATCGTGCTGAGTTTTCTGGACGGCATGATCGGAATCGTCGGCGGAATCGTTGCGGCAAGTTTGCTCTTGGCCTACGGCGTGCTCGGATTTGCGGTGCTCCACGCCGTCACTCAGGGAATGAGCGCGCGCCCTTTCGTGCTCAGCATCACTTACGCCGGTGTGATCCTGCTCACCTGGCCGATGCTTGCCCTCTGCCTGTTGGGATTGGTCGAAATGGCGATCGGATTGCGAGCGCGCGTGTCCGCCAAACGTAACCCCCCTGCTCATTCCTGAACATGCGACAGCACTCAACCAAAATTTCAATCTGAGGAGTAACAGCTATGGAAGTCATCCTGCTCGAGCGCGTTGGTAAACTCGGTCAAATGGGCGATGTCGTTCGTGTGAAAGACGGTTTCGCCCGCAATTTCTTATTGCCGCGCGGCAAAGCTCTTCGTGCAACCGCGGACAACAAGAAGCGCTTCGAAGACATGAAGACCGAATTGCAGGCCAAGAACCTCGAGCTCAAAGGCGAGGCAGGCACTCTTGCCAGCAAGGTTGACGGAAGGACTTATGTCATCCTTCGTCAGGCGAGCGAGAGCGGGCAATTGTTCGGCTCAGTTTCCACGCGCGACATCGCAGGCCTGATCAAGACCGACGGTGCCGAGGTTGGCCGTTCGCAAATCATGCTCAATGCGCCGATCAAGACAATCGGACAATACAAGGTGCCGCTGGCGCTTCACCCGGAAGTCGAAGTTTCCATCACGGTCACGGTGGCGCGCAGCGCGGACGAGGCGCAACGCATTGCACGGGGCGAGGATGTGACCGTGCGGCGCACGGAAGCTGAAGAGGATGCGGCCGCTGCCGCTGCCGCCGCGGAAGCAATGTTCGACCCGGAAGCAAAGACGCGGAACGAGGAACCCGAGGCCAACGCTGCGTCGCCGGACACGAAGAGCGAAGAAGCGCCGGCAAAGCCCGCCAAGGCAGCCAAAGCAAGAAAAAAGAAGAGCGACGAGGAAGCCTGACGCTATTCGGGTTTTTTTTCGCCCTCGGCCGGTTTGGCGTCACCGGCCGCGGGCGCGCTTGCTTTTGTGTCACTCGCCTTCGGTTCCGGCGCCAATATACCCAGCGGCTTCGGCTCTTCGCTGGCCGCATCCGGCTTCTTCCCTTCGTCCGCCTTGGCGGCCGGCTTTTTCTTTGCCTCAGACTTGGCCTTTTCGTCGCCCTTGGTCGCTCGCTTGGTTGCTCGCCCCGGGCCGGAAGGTGCCTCCATTGATTTCAGATAGTTCGCGATGGCTGCCGCCGATTCCCGGCTGGCCGTATAATGTTCACGCAGGAAGCCGTCGAGGCCGAAAAGCCCGCCCGATTTCGCGAGCCCCTGGGGCGATTTGTGGCACGGCGAGCAGTCAGACGCGAACAGCTGGGCCGGGGTCTTGCCCTTATCGAGGCTTTCCTGCCCAATGGCCGGGCCTATGAAAATTAGCGGCGCGAGGCCGATGATTGGCCAACGCAATAATCTCCTAATCATCGAACCTCCTGCCCCGCCCACCGGTGCGAACCAACCCTTGATAGCGCATTCCTGTGGGATTGTGACCTGTGATGGATTGGGAGCGGCATTGCATCTGCAGGATTGCTGCCACCGCGGAACTTTGATTAATTATTGCGGTCCGAACGTTTTTAGGTCCGCTGCGGTGGCCCCTTTTGGGGTAAATGCCGAAAGCAGCAAGCGGAATTGGGTGATGGAGGCGGCCGATGGATCGGTTGCTTCAGTTTTTGCTCAGTCGATTTATCCAGCGGGGGACATTCAAGGTCACAACCTCGCGTGGCCGGACATTTACATGCGGCGATAACACCGGAAAACCGGTCGCGGTGCGATTTACCACCCGAGCCGCTGAACTCGGCATTTTGCTCGACCCCGAGCTCAAATTTGGCGAAGCCTACATGGATGGCACGCTGGTCGTCGAGCAAGGCACGATTGCCGACGTGCTGGCGATCACGCTCGGACAACCGATGTGGTTGCCCAATTGGGCGTGGCCACAATGGCTGTTGCGTTACATCGGGCGGCGCCTCGCTCAATTCAATCCCCGCACGCGGGCGCGCCGCAACGTCGCCCATCACTATGACCTCGACGGCCGTCTCTACTCGCTCTTTTTGGATGCCGACAGGCAATATAGCTGCGGCTATTTCGAAAGGCCGCACACATCGCTCGACGACGCACAGCTCGCGAAGAAACGTCACCTTGCAGCCAAGCTGAGGCTAAGCGGAGGACAGCGGGTCCTGGACATTGGCTGTGGCTGGGGCGGGCTTGGCCTTTACCTCGCAGAGTTTGGCAGTGCCAAGGTCACGGGCATTACGTTGTCGCAAGAGCAGCACGCAATCGCGAACGAGCGTGCGGCTGAGAAAAATCTAAGCGATCGCGCCCGTTTTCTCTTGCAGGACTATCGTGACTTGCATGGGCCGTTTGAACGCATCGTCTCGGTTGGCATGTTCGAACATGTCGGCGTGGGTCACTACGATACCTTCTTCAAGAAATGCGCAGCGCTGCTCTCCGACGACGGTGTGATGGTCCTGCATTCCATCGGCCGCTCGGAAGGTCCGGGCGTCACCAATCCGTGGATTGCCAAGTACATCTTCCCAGGCGGCTATATTCCGGCCCTATCGGAAGTTCTGCCCGAGGTCGAGCGTGCCGGACTGCTGGTAACGGACATTGAAATCCTGCGCCTGCACTATGCGGAAACGCTGAAAGCATGGCGCGAGCGGTTTCTCGCCCATCGGGAAGATGCTGAGCGCATCTACGACCCCCGATTTGTGCGGATGTGGGAATTTTATCTCGCTGCGTCCGAGATGTCCTTCCGCGAGCAGAACATGATGGTCATGCAGATCCAGCTGACCAAGCGGCAGGGGATCGTGCCGATCACGCGAGACTATATTTCCCAGGAGGAGCGGCGTTTCGCCGACGCGGAAAACAGGCGCCGGCCGCCCTTGCGGCTCGCCGGCGAGTAGATTGCTGGCCGCTCAACTCCCGTTACCGGCAACGGTCAAGAAAAAATCGGTCTTTCCCACCGCTCCATACAGCTTGTGAATTGCGGGACAACTATAGCGCCGGCACGTTGCCGTCACCTAACGCGTGCTATGCCACAATTTCCGGGTAAGTACCGACATCCATGGCACTCGCTGATTCGACAGCCCGCAAGCAGGCCGAAGAGCCTGCCCAGCTCTACCGTTCCGCTCCGCACAATATCGAGGCGGAACAGGCGTTGCTGGGTGCTATCCTGGTCAACAACGAAGCCTTTTATCGCGTTTCGGATTTTCTCGAGCCTGCGCACTTCTTCGAGCCTATCCATCAGAAAGTCTATCAACTCGCGCGTGACTTGATCCGGGCCGGGAAGCTTGCCACGCCGGTCACGCTCAAGACGTTCCTCGATGCCAGCATCGACATCGGGGGGCTTACCGTCAGTCAATATCTTGCCCGGCTTGCTGCTGAAGCAACCACAATCATCAACGCTGAAGACTACGGTCACACCGTCTACGATCTCTCGATACGCCGCGCCCTCATTCAGGTCGGCGAGGATATGGTGAATGTCGCGTACGACGCGCCGGTCGACTTTTCTCCACGCAACCAGATCGAGGACGCCGAACGGCGACTGTACGAACTGGCGGAGACCGGTCGATACGATGGGGGTTTCCAGCGCTTTGCTCAGGCGCTCACAACCGCGATCGATATGGCCGCGCACGCCTTCCAGCGGGACGGAAAGTTATCGGGGGTCGCCACAGGACTGGACGATCTCGATCGCATGATGGGCGGATTGCAACAGTCCGACTTGATTATTCTCGCCGGCCGGCCGGGCATGGGAAAAACGGCGCTTGCAACGAACATAGGATACAACATCGCCAGGGCCTGGCGCGGTGAGGTGAAGCCCGACGGTCACACGGTGACCGTCAATGGCGGCATTGTTGGATTCTTCTCCCTGGAAATGTCCGCCGAGCAACTCGCCACCCGCATAATTGCCGAACAGACTGGAATTCCATCGAACCAGATCAGGCGCGGCGGCATCAGCGAAAGCGATTTCGAGAAGATCAAGGACTATTCAATCGAGTTGCAGAATATCCCGCTCTACGTCGACGAGACCGGCGGTCTCTCTGTGGCCCAACTCGCCGCCCGCGCGCGCAGGCTCAAAAGGCAGCGCGGTCTTGACCTCCTGGTGGTCGACTATCTCCAACTGCTTCAAGGCTCGACCCGGCGCTCGGCCGAAAACCGCGTGCAGGAAATCACCGAAATCACCACCAAGCTCAAGGCCTTGGCAAAAGAATTGAATGTGCCCATCCTTGCGCTGTCACAATTGTCGCGTCAGGTCGAAAGCCGCGACGAAAAACGGCCCCAACTGTCGGATTTGCGTGAATCCGGGTCGATCGAGCAGGACGCTGACGTCGTGTTGTTCGTTTATCGCGAAGAATATTACCACCAGATGCGCAAGCCATTGGAATCAAACCGCGACAAGTTCGCAGAATGGTTGGCGGAGGCAGATAAAGTGCATGGCAAGGCCGAGGTCATCATTGGCAAGCAACGTCATGGACCGACCGGAACTGTCGAGTTGCAATTCGATGCCGCAGTAACGCGGTTTTCTTCGCTCGCGCGCGACACTTACCTCCCTGAGCGCGCCTAGGGTACGGCTCGCGCTGGCATGGACTGCCGGCGCGCAGACGGCTAAACCCAAACGTTATGACCGACACCGCCCTGCAGCCTGACTTGCAAGCGGACACCGCTTCGCGTGGTCAAGTCGACTCCAGCCCCGCAAAGGCGGACGCAGGTGGAATCCTGACCATCAACCTTTCGGCCATCGCGGCAAACTGGGAGCTGTTGGGCCGGCAGGCGATGCCATCAGAGTGTGCCGCCGTCATCAAGGCCGACGGGTATGGCTGTGGTATCGAGCCGGTCGCGCGAACTCTCACACATGCGGGTTGCAGGACATTCTTTGTCGCAGACATCTCGGAGGCGCGGCGAGTTCGCGCCGCCGCGCCAAACGCCGCGCTTTATGTGCTCAATGGTCTTCTGCCCGGAACTGCGGCGGCCTTCGCCGACATCAACGCCCAGCCAGTGATTGACAGCCTCGTCGAACTCGCGGAGTGGGACGCATTTTGTTCGGCCAATCAGTGGCACGGCGGGGCGGCCTTACATGTCGACACGGGCATGAACCGCCTTGGGGTTTCTGTCGACGAAGCGGCGGCACTCGCGCCGCGCATCCGTACCGAAAATCACGGTATCAGTTTGCTGATCAGTCACCTCGCCTGCGCCGAGCAGCCGGACCACCCTCTCAACCAACGTCAAATAGAACTCTTCCGCGAAGTCCGCCTGCTCTATCGCGGGATCCCAGGTTCCCTCGCAAACTCGTCCGGCATCTTCCTGGGCAATAGCGCGCATTGCGACATGATCCGCCCAGGTGCAGCCTTGTTCGGCGTCAACCCGACGCCCGGTCATCGCAACCCCATGCACCCGGTGATCGAACTGCGCGCGCGTGTTGTTCAGGTACGAAGCGTTCCGAAGGGTGAGACGATCGGCTACAACGCGACCTGGACCGCCAAGCACGCAGCGCGCATTGCCATCGTCGCGGTCGGCTACGCCGACGGATATCCGCGCGCGGCCAGCGCCTCCGACACGACCCCCGGTTCCGATGCCATCGTTGCCGACGCTCGGTGTCCGCTGGCGGGACGTGTGTCGATGGATCTGCTGGCGGTCGATGTTACAGCACTGGCCGAAAATGCAGTGCGACGGGGTGACCTCATCACCCTGATCGGGGGCGTTATCGGGGTGGATGAGCTGGCGGCAGCCGCAGGGACCATCGGGTACGAGGTCCTGGTCAATCTGGGCCACCGCTACCACCGGATATATCGCGACGCCTAACTGCTAAATCCCTGGAAATTAGTACCTTCTTAAAAAATGTTCTTGTATTGTTCTCATGGCCGACGTAGTGTCGCGGGACGGCCAATTTGCGGCGATTCCCATGTCCAAGCGCAGCCTTACCTTTGTCTGCCAGAACTGCGGCGCCGCTTTCAGCCGCTGGCAGGGCAAATGCGAAGCTTGCGGGGAGTGGAACACGCTCAGCGAGGAAGGCGCCGAACGGCCCTCCGGACCGGGCCGTAAGCCTGGCAAAGGCCGCCTGTTCGCGCTCGAGGCTCTGACCGGTGACGCCCATGATGCCCCTCGCCTGGTCTCCGGGATTGCCGAATTCGACCGTGTCACCGGCGGCGGCTTTGTGCGCGGTTCGGTGCTGCTGGTTGGAGGCGACCCGGGCATCGGAAAGTCTACTTTGCTGGTCCAGGCGGCCGCCGCGCTCGCGCGCGCCGGTCACCGGGCGGTCTATATTTCTGGCGAGGAAGCAGTGGCCCAAGTTCGTCTGCGGGCCGAGCGCCTTGGCTTGCGTGATGCGGCCGTCGAGCTGGCAGCCGAGACGTCGGTCGAAGACATCATCGCGACGTTATCGGAAGGGAAAATTCCGCGCCTGATCGTCATCGATTCAATTCAGACCATGTGGACCGACAGGGTCGAATCCGCTCCCGGAACAGTGACCCAAGTTCGCGGCAGCGCCCAGGCATTGATTCGCTTTGCGAAAAAGACTGGTGCGGCAATCATCCTGGTTGGCCACGTCACCAAGGATGGGCAAATTGCAGGGCCACGCGTCGTCGAGCACATGGTCGATGCAGTGCTCTCGTTCGAGGGCGAAGGCTCGCACCAATTTCGTATATTGCGTGCGGTCAAAAACCGGTTCGGGCCGACAGACGAAATTGGCGTATTTGAAATGACCGGTTCGGGCCTGCGCGAGGTTGCCAATCCGTCCGAGCTGTTTTTGTCGGAACGCGATCTTGGTCAGCCGGGCACGGCCGTCTTCGCAGGCATCGAGGGCACGAGACCGTTGCTGGTCGAGATCCAGGCGCTTGTCGCGCCGACCTCGCTTGGCACACCGCGCCGCGCCGTCGTCGGCTGGGACCCGAGCCGTCTGTCGATGGTGCTGGCGGTGCTGGAAGCCCATTGTGGGGTGCGGTTGGGCGGTCACGATGTCTACCTCAACGTGGCTGGCGGCATGCGCATTCAGGAGCCGGCCGGCGACCTGGCGGCGGCGGCGGCGCTGGTCTCGTCCCTCGCGAATGCCCCTCTCCCGGCAGATGCCGTCTTTTTTGGAGAAGTATCGCTTTCTGGTGCGGTGCGCCCGGTGGCTCAGAGCGCCGCCCGGCTCAAGGAAGCAGCCAAACTCGGATTCAATCGCGCTATCGTCCCTGAAGCTGCGCGCGCCGAGACGGCCGAGCCGGGCCTTAAGGTTACGGACGTCGGCAGTCTTGCAGGTCTCGTCGCGGACATTGCGGCTCGTGGTAAAGCGCCCCGCCTCGTCAAAACTGGTGGACAAGACCGGTGACGGCGCCGCGGCGCCCCGCTATATACGGCGCGTCAAAACCGGCTCCAGCGACCGCTTCGGGCACCCCGCCGCCAGCGCAGAAATGGGCTAAAAATTAAGCACTTAAGGTCAACATTGCCGCGCCTGTCCGGAGCCGCTATGGCTGGCCCGGATTCGTGGCCCTGGCCCTGTTCCAGGCGCTGCGGCAAACGCCTGAGCACGCGGAGCGCCTGAGCAACCGATGCCGATCACGCTGCTCGACATCATTCTGCTGGCGGTCATGTTGGTATCGGGCCTCCTCGCCATGATCCGCGGCTTCATGCGCGAGATTCTCTCGATTGGTGCCTGGGGCATCGCGGCCCTGGTGACACTGTATTCGTATTCGCGACTGCTACCGACAGCGAAGCAGTACTTCAGCAGCGATGCGGTCGCAGCGGCCGTCACGGCCGGCGGCGTTTTT
>Ga0310810_10007247_pt1 | contig 12633 bp, 8 predicted proteins | sample NCmetagenome_FD_207641 | JGI IMG/M metagenome (GOLD analysis project Ga0310810, IMG submission 207641) | Soil microbial communities from experimental microcosm in Duke University, North Carolina, United States - NC | ecosystem: Engineered > Artificial ecosystem > Soil microcosm > Unclassified ... | reverse complement strand
AGCACCGACTCGCGGGAACCGACCCGCGGGCGAGACGCTGTTCTTCGGGAAAGCCGCGTGCGCGAGTTGTCACCAGGTGAACGGACGCGGAGGAGTAGTCGGACCTGATCTTTCGACCGTGGCGCGGGCGTCCGCCGACGCGATCCGTCAGAAGATCCTGAATCCTGCAGGCCCGTTCGCGGCGCCTTCTGCGATAGGCCGAGGGGCGGCAGTCGGTCGCGGTGGTGCCGGCGCCCGGCCGATCGTCGTCGTGGCGAAGACGAAAGAGGGCCGCGAAATCAGAGGCGTTCGGCGGAACGAGGACACCTTCTCGTTGCAGATGGTCGACGCATCAGGGACGCTGCATCTGCTCGACAAGGGCCAACTCGCCGAGGTGCGCGTCGAAAACACGTCGCTGATGCCCGGCGACTACCGGACGAAGCTGTCCGGCGCGGAACTCGACGATCTGATCGCCTATCTCTCGACGCTGCGGGAACGAGATCCGAGAGCCACGTCATTGGTCACGCTGTCCGGCGGCCTCACCTTCGATCGACTGGTGAACGCGGATGCCGAGCCGCAGAACTGGTTGATGTACTGGGGCAATTTCCGCGGCACGCATTATTCGGGGCTCAAGCAGATTACCGCCGCCAACGTCGGTGAGCTTCAGGCCGCCTGGGCGTTTCCGATGCCCGGTCCTTCCATCCTCGAAGCCACACCCCTCGTCGTCGATGGCGTGATGTACACGACGCAGCCCGGTGAGGTGGTTGCGCTCGACGCGCGGACGGGCCGGCAGATTTGGCGTTACGCGCGACCGCAGAAGATCAAGAACCCCTACGAAATCAATCCGTATAACCGCGGCGTGGCAGTGGCCGGCAACCGGGTGTTCTTCGGAACGCTCGACGCCGCGCTGGTGGCGCTCGACGCCCGAACGGGACTGCCGCTCTGGGAAACCGAGATCGCCGACACGATGCTCGGCCACAGCCTGACGAGCGCGCCGCTGGTCGTGAAGGACAAGGTGCTCGTCGGCATCACTGGCGGCGAATTCGGCCCGCGCGGATTCCTGGATGCGTACGACGCTGCGACTGGAAAACAGCTGTGGCGATGGTACGCCGTGCCGGGCCCTGGTGAATTCGGTCACGAGACATGGCCGGGCGACAGCTGGAAGCTTGGCGGCAGTCCGATGTGGCTTACCGGCTCGTACGACGCTGAACTCAATACCGTCTACTGGAGCGTCGGCAATCCAGGGCCGCAAATCGATCGATCGGTTCGGGGTGATCTGGACAATCTCTTCAGCGACTCGGTCGTGGCGCTCGATCCCGATACCGGCCAGCGCAAGTGGCATTATCAGTTCACGCCGAACGACGGTCACGACTGGGATTCGGCGCAGGATCTGGTCCTCGTCGACCGCGTCTGGCACGGTCAGATGCGGAAGCTGCTGCTGCACGCCGATCGCAACGGCTACTTCTATGTCCTCGACCGCACCAACGGAAAATTCCTGTCCGGGACGCCGTTCGTCTACACCAACTGGAACGCCGGCTTCGACGCGAATGGGCGTCCGACTTACGTTCCCGGATCGAACTCGAGCAGCAGCGGGAGCTTCTTCGTCTATCCGACCGTTGGAGGCGGCACCAACTTTCAAGCGCCGTCGTACAGTCCCGTCACCGGGTGGATGTATCTCGAGTACTCGGAGAACGGTCAGCAGTACGTGAGCACGCCTGTTCCGTACGAGGCTGGCCGACAGTACATCGGACGGACGAATGCGGCGGGCGCGCCCGCGGCGCCAAGGCCGGGCGAGCCGGCGGCATCAGCCGGGATCAAAGCGCTCGATCCCGAGACCGGCAAGACGATGTGGGATTTCAAGATCTTCCAGGGCTCGTTGACCAATGGCGTCCTCGCGACCGCCGGCAACGTGCTGTTCGGCGCCGTCCGCGACGGCAATCTCGTCGCGCTGGACGCAAAGACCGGAAAGCATCTCTGGCACATGCAGACTGGCGGCGCGATGGCCGCGTCGCCGATCAGCTACGCCGTGAACGGGCGGCAGTTCGTGGCCATTGCGGCGGGCAATACGGTGTACTCGTTCGCGTTGCCAGAAGCGAAGTGAATGCGACCGAAAATTGTCCTTTGTGTCCTTTGTGTCCTTTGTGGTGGCAGCGCAGCTGCTTCGGCACAACCCTACTCGGCCCATCAAAGCGGGGAAGTCGTTCAGCTCGAGGACACGCGCAGCCAGACGGTCGTTTCGATCCTTCCGTCGGTTGGCGACATCGCGTTCTCGATCAAGGTCAAAGGTCACGAGATTCTGCGTTGGCCGTACGCATCGGTTGAAGAATTCAAAGCCCGCCCGGCGCTGAGCGGCATTCCGTTTGTCGGTCCCTGGGCGAATCGCCTCGACGAGCAGGCGTTTTACGCCAACGGCAAGCGGTATCGGTTCGACATGGACCTGGGCAACGTTCGGGGGGCAATCCCGATCCACGGATTCCTCACCACCACCGATCGATGGCAGGTGATCGAGATCAAGGCGGACAAAGCGGCAGCCTGGGTCACGAGCCGCCTGGAGTTCTTCCGGCAACCGGCATGGATGAAGCAGTGGCCATTTGCGCACACCATCGAACTCACATACCGGCTGGAAAAAGGTGAGGTCGAAGTAAAGACGACCATCACGAACTCGAGCGCCGAGGCCATGCCGGTGGCGATCGGCTTCCATCCGTACTTTCAGTTGACCGATTCGCCCCGCAATACGTGGACCCTTGCAGTCGCGGCGCGGACGCACTGGGTGCTCGCGCCGACCAAAGTGCCGACCGGTGAAACAGAATCAGTGGACGCGCTCTTTCCGAACCGGCGTTCGGCCTCGCTCGACGCCTACAACCTCGACGATGTGTTTTCGGATCTCGAGCGCGATCAACAGGGCCGGGCGACGATGTCGGTGATTGGGAAATCGCAGCGGCTCGACGTGGTGCTCGGTCCCAATTTTCGATCGGTGGTGCTCTGGGCGCCGCATCCGGAGAACAGAGGACGCGGCAGCCAGGGCCTCGGTGCCCCGACGAGCGCGGGACGCGGCAACGCTGTCCAGACAGCACCGGATCGCAACTTCATCTGCATCGAGCCAATGGCCGGCATCAGCGACGCCATCAACCTCGCGCACAAGGGACGATACAGCGAGCTTCAGAGCATCGCGCCCGGCGGCGTATGGCGAGAGAGCTTCTGGGTCAAGCCGAGCGGATTCTGACGCGCGGCTACGCGGTCACGTCTCGCTAATGGCAGAGCTGGCACTATAATCAGCGTCCCGGTGACCGGGACGAGGTGCGCATGGCAATTGGGGCGGGGACACGATTCGGGCCGTACGAAATTCAGTCGCCACTCGGCGCGGGTGGCATGGGCGAAGTCTACAAGGCACGCGACACGCGGCTCGATCGCACCGTCGCGATCAAGATCCTTCCGGACACACTGTCAGGCGATTCTCAGTTCCGCGATCGGTTCGAGCGGGAGGCACGGACAATCTCCCAGCTGGATCACGCGCACATCTGCGCGCTCTACGACGTCGGCCAGGAGCGCGGCACCTCGTTCCTGGTCATGCAGTACCTCGAAGGCGAGACGCTGGCGGCGCGCTTGGAGCACGGCGCGCTGCCGGTCAGCGAAGCGCTGAAGATCGCCATTCAAATCGCCGGCGCGCTCGACAAAGCGCATCGCGTTGGCATTACCCATCGCGATCTCAAGCCGGGCAACGTCATGCTGACGAAGTCGGGCGCGAAGTTGCTCGACTTCGGCCTGGCGAAATCCAGTCCGGTGGCGCGCGGTGGCATGTCCGTGATGCCGACGACGCCGGTCAGCATCACCGCGCAAGGCACGATCCTCGGCACATTTCAGTACATGGCGCCCGAGCAGGTTGAAGGCGGCGAGGCTGACGCGCGCACGGATCTCTTCGCGTTCGGCGCGGTCCTGTACGAAATGGTCACCGGTCGTCCGGCCTTTCAAGGAAAAACGCAGGCCAGTCTGATCGGGTCGATCATGCGGGACGATCCGACGCTCACCGCCGACGTCGGAGGCGCCTTGCCACCGGCCCTCAGTCGCGTGATTCGGACCTGCCTGGCCAAAAATCCCGATGACCGGTTTCAGACCGCTCACGATGTGGCGCTGCAGCTGCAATGGATTCTCGAGGGTGGATCGCAGGTCGGGATACCGGCGCCGGTTGTTCCCGCCGCGCCAACCAGCCGTCGAATCGCGTGGGTGCCGTGGAGTATCGCCGCGCTGGCGGTGATCGCGGCCGGTGTTCTAGCGGTGATGGTGTTGACGCGAACCACACCGCCGGCGCGCATGGTTCGCTTCGAAGTGGCCAACCCTGACGGCATCTTTAACGTCGGCGCGCCTCGCTTGTCGCCCGACGGCCGCTACCTGGCGTTCAACGCGACCGATCCGACGGGCAACACGCGCATCTGGGTCCGTCAGTTGAACTCGCTGACTGCCCAACCATTAGCGGGAACGGATGGCTCGGCGCGGCCGTTCTGGTCGCCTGACAGCCGATTCCTCGGCTTCATGGCCGACGGCAAGCTCAAGAAGATCGAAGTGAGCGGTGGCCCGGCACAGAAGATCTGCGACGCGCCGACCGGCGCCGATGGCAGCTGGAGCCAGGAAGGCGTGATCCTGTTCGACGGACGCGGGACCGATCCGATCTACCGCGTGCCGGCAGCAGGCGGCACGCCGGTCGTCGCCGTCAAGGCCGACCAGACTCGCGGCGAAGCGCAAGTCGGATGGCCGGAGTTTCTGTCCGACGGCAAGCACTTCATGTACCTCGCGATGAGCCAGAAGATCGAAGACTCGAGCTATCGTGTTGCGTCGATCGATTCGCCCGACACGCAGCCGCTGGCGTCGGCCCAGACCCAGCTGGCCTACGCGCCTCCCGACCGGCTGCTGTTTGTTCGTGACCAGACCCTGGTCACGCAATCGTTCGACCCCAAGGCGATGAAGACGCTCGGCGATCCCACGCCGTTGGCGGAGCGCATCGGCACCGACTCGGTCGGGTTGGCCACGTTCTCCATCTCTCGAGAAGGCACGCTGGCTTATCGCACGGGCGATCCGGGCAGCCGGCTGGCGCTCGTCGATCGAAGCGGTCGAGAACTGGAGACGATGGGAGATCCGGGCGAGTACTCGAACCCGGCGCTCTCACGAGACGGGACGCGGCTCGCGTTCGACCTGTCGGACAAAGGATCGCGCAAGATCGACATCTGGATTCGCGATCTCGCGAGGAAGGTCAATTCCCGGTTTACGTTTGGTCAGGGTAGCAACCGGGTGCCCCTGTGGTCGCCCGACGGCAACACCGTCGTGTTCGCTTCGACACGCAGCGGGCCTGGCGACCTCTACACGAAAACGGCGAACGGCCAGGGCGACGAGACCGTCCTGCTCAAGGACGACCAGTTGAAATTTGCGACCGACTGGTCCCGCGACGGCCGCTATCTGGCTTATACCTCGATCGATCCAAAATCCAGCCAGAACGTTTGGGTTCTGCCGATGTTTGGCGACAAGAAGCCGATCGCCATCGCGACCACTGACTTCGTCGAGGGCAACGGCATGTTCTCCCCTGACGGGCGCTTTATCGCCTATCGATCCGACGAATCGGGCCGCAACGAAATTTACGTGCGATCGTTTCCGCAGGGGACCGGCAAGTGGCAGATCTCGACGGCCGGCGGCAGCGACCCGTCGTGGCGTGGCGACGGGAAAGAAATTTTTTACCGCGGTGCCGATCAGCGGTTGATGGCGGTCGATATTCGTCTGGGCGACACGGTACAGGCCGGCGTGCCGCAGTCGCTTTTTCCCTCACGCGTCAACGTCGTCGGCAACGTGCGCAACCGCTACTCCCCATCAGTCGACGGACAGAAGTTCCTGTTTGTCGCACCGCTGGGCCGCGACGCGATCGCCCCGACCACGGTCGTGCTCAATTGGGACGCTGACCTCCGCAAATAGACTTGGACCTTGGACCTTTGCGAAAGACCTTAGCCAAGGACCAACGAAAGGACTAAGGACGGTCATTGATCCATCTTGCCGATGCGGGTGTCTAACCATTCTTGCGTCACTCGCGGCGGTGCCCATAGATGGAATTCAAACAGTTCGTCCAGTTGATCGCGATCGGCCTGCAGGCGCGGATTCCGATGCACATGACCGGCTTTCCGGGCATCGGCAAAACCGAGTTCACCAAGAGTCTCGAGGCTGGATTCGCGCGTGCCGGCCTCAAGTGCAAGGTCTTCATCCTGATCGGATCGATTCGCGAGCCGCAGGACTTCGGGGGCTTTCCCGTCTCGACGCCCGACGGCGTGCGGCTGCTGCCCATGGCCTGGGCCCGCGATGCGCAGCGGCTCGCTGACGATGGCTACATGGTGGTGGTGTTTCTCGATGAGCTCACGACCGTGCCGCCCTCGACGCAAGCGGCGATGCTGCGTCTGTTGACCGAAAACGTCTGCGGCGAGCTCACGCTGCCCGACTACGCCCCCGGCAAGGGCGGCGTGGTCTATCTCTGCGCCAGCAACGCCGTCGAATGGGCCGCCGGCGGACAGGAGATTCAGCCGCCGATGGCCAATCGCTTGTGGCACGGCGAATTTCCGATGGACCATGAGACGTGGGCCGACATGATGGTCAGCGACTTTCCCTCGCCGAGTGATCTGCCGGTCCTGCCGACGAATTACCTCGAAAAGCACCATCACCAGCAACGCGCGATGGTTGCCGCTTATGTCAGAGCGGCGGGGCATGACGCGTGGATGTCGCCGCCCGACGATCCGGCGCGGCGAAGCGGTCCCTGGCCGTCAGGCCGCACCTGGTATCTGGCGTCCCGGCTCCTCGCCGCCATCGAAGCCGTGGCGCCGGGGAACCGCGTCCTCCAGGGTGCCGCACTTGCCGGCCTCGTTGGCGATCAGGCGCTGCCATTCCTCGAGTACCGCGAGTCGCTGAACCTTCCAGATCCGGAGGACATCCTGAAGGACCCGCGGAGGTTCGCGCTGCCCGATCGCGTCGATCGCGCCTATGCGATTTGCTATGCGCTTGCTGGTGCCGTGATCAACAACAACACGCCGCAGCGATGGGAGGCGGCGATGATTGCGCTGGGCGTGGCCGCCAGAAGGAATGCGGATATCCCTGCCGCGGCTGCGCGTACGCTGTGCGACCAGGCGAACCGTCCCGCCGGCGTGCTGAGGCTGCCCGAAGAGTGTCGTCCGTTCTATGAGTTGATGAAGATGGCGAAGCTCGTTCCCAAGGAATGACGTGCGCCTCAAGCTGTTCGATTTGCTCCGCACCTCCGAAGGAAAGGACAAGGGCTACTCGCGCGCGCTTCAGGCGGCTCGCGTCCGCGCGGCGCATCAGCGCAGCTATTTCGCGCCGGCGCTCTTCAATCTGGTTCCCGTCGAAACCGACCTGATCGGCAGCATGGCCGTCGACGTTCATTGGCGGCTCTACTACAACCCCGGATGGCTCGCCCATCACAGCGTCGAGGAGAACGCGACGCTGCTCATTCACGAAGTCAGTCATCTGCTGCGCGATCACGATGCGCGCCGGAAAGCGGCCGGGGCCACCGACCACCGTCGCTGGAATACGGCCGGCGACTGCGAGATCAACGACGACCTCCATGCTGAGGGTCTGCCGTTGCCGGGCGATCCGCCGCTCCCAGACACATTCGGATTCGAGAAGGGGCAGAACGCCGAGACTTACTACAACAAACTGCCCGGAGCGAAGCGCGGAAGGGAGCACCAGAGGACGGGCGACACGCGGCAGGCACAGGACTGCGGGTCCGGTGCGCACGGCAACCCGCGATTCTGGGAAGTGCCAGCCGATGACGGGAGGGACAACGGGATTCCCGGTGTGGACAAGCTGAAGGCAGAGCTGGTGCGGCGAGAGGTGGCGCGGCAAATCGATCAGAAGTCGCGGTTTGCCACCGATGTGTCACAAGCGTGGCGTCGCTGGGCCCGCGCGACGCTGACGCCCAGGGTCGACTACATGGCGTCCATTCGTCATGTGGTTCGGAGAGCGCTGCGCGACAGCACCCTCGGTCGCTACGATCGCACGTATCGACAACCGCATCGGCGCCAGGCGGCCTACGGCGACTTCATCATGGCGAGCTTCTACCAGCCTCGGCCCAGGCCGGGCTTTCTTATCGATACTTCCAGCTCGATGGAAGATTCGCAGCTGGCGAGGGCGATTACCGAATTGGGCGGGCTGACCCGTCAGCTCGGCTATGGCGCTGACGTAGTCGTCGCCTGCTGCGACGCGGCGGTGCACAATGTCCGGAAGGTGTTCTCAGCCACGCAGGTGGAGTTGTATGGCGGCGGCGGGACGGATATCGGGGTTGGCATTCGCGCGTTCATCGATCGGAAGTTCGATCCGATCGACCTGCTCGTGATTGTCACCGACTGCCGGACCCCCTGGCCGGCGAAGACGCCTCCGTTTCCGGTGATCACCATCCGTGTTGGCGACGGCGCTCCGCCGGCCTGGGGCAATTACGGCGGGAATCGCGTGATCACGATCGAAGACGCTGACGCGATACCGGTCAGAACGCAGAAGCGAAAGGCGTCGCGGTAGATATGGCCCGATGGGTGCCGGCGGAAATGAGCCCGTGGAAACGTCAGCCGCTGACGATTCCGCCGGATTCGCTGCTCGCCTGGCTGCACCTGGCAGTGTGGGAATTTTGGATGGGCCTCCTCCTCGGCGGTGCCCTGATCTTCGGGATCGAGTTGATCGTCAGCGCGCCACACGGCATTGTGACCGTGATCGATTTCACGAACTGTTACCGCGCGTCGCCCGTCGTCCAGCCGTGCGAGCGTATCGCCTACCGCGGAGGCTCGATGAACGTCGCGTTCAACGTGTGGTGTGGACTCATATTCATCGCGGTCGCGGCGTGGCTGCTCTGGGAGTTGTGGACCGCGGTCGCGCCCAAACCGATCACCGACGATTTCCTCAAGCTGCTCGACGACTCGTTCGGGAAGAACTGGCGCAGCTTGCGCACCTGGCCATGGACGCGGATCGGATGGGCCTACGGATTCACGATGATGGGAGCCGCATCGGCTCTCGCTGTCGCGTTCTTGCTTTCAGCTGCGATTTCGTCCGCCGGATTGGCCAAGGCGCCGGTTCCACACGTCGAAACGTCGCAGCGTTTCCGCCAGGTGACACCGAGCGGATTCTGACGCCGGCACGAAAGGCACGGATGGCCCCGGCACCGTTGTTGCCATTCAAGGGGACTGTGAATTAACAGACGACATTCAACGCAGAACTCGCTGAACTCGCAGAGCTAGAAGATCTCTGCGTGCTCTGCGGTTTCTGCGTTGATCGTCGTGACTAGCGTGCGTCTGTATTGTTCATGTTGATGAGCGGATATCCGCCCATCGCCAGCCGCACCGACGGCCCTGACGGTGCTTCGGCGCCCATCTGATGCCAGCTCATTGGCGCCGCATAGAGGACATCGCCTTCTACCGCGTGATATTCACCCATTCCTTCGAACTTGCCGCTGATTGCGCCGACCTGCACGATCCACCATTCGGCCGGTCCCGCGTGCATGTGGCCGAACGTCGAATTCGGGTTGAACGGCGCGTTTTGCGTCGGCCCGCCGCCCACGTTGCCGCGCCCGCCCGGACACTTGTTGTCGGCCGGATTGACGTAACCAATCAGCGGGCTTGCGAAGAGATGATCGTCGAGGACCTTCGGACCAATCGCGCCGCACTTCGCAAATCCATCGTCGAACAAATTCCAGTGCAGTTGGTTGGGGGGTGAGTAGGTGCCCGGCGTGTGGGTGAAGGACACCTTTACGACCTGGCCACCGGCCGAAGCCGCAGGCTGAGGACCGCTGGCCGGGTACGCCGTCTTGTAGTTCGTGGGATTGACCTCGACCCACAAGGCATTCTGATTGCCGGCCACCTCGTAGGAAAAGATCGTCGTCTTCATGATGTTCACGATCGATCCGCGTGATGCTGTGACGGGCTGCTGTCCCTCGACCGTGAAGCGCACTTCGCCGGCGATGACGACGAACACGGTGGGAGTGTCGGGGTGAAGGCGCGCGGTGAAGCGCGTTCCGGGCGCGGCCGAATTGTAGGTCGCGTCCTGCTCAGGGTCTTTGATGATCTGTTCCTGCCAGTTGTTCTGGCCGGCGTGCATCTGTTTGAGATCGGATAACTTCCAGAGTGGCCGCATCGGGGGCGTGTAAACGCCGCCTTTGGTCTTGGCGACCCACCACATTTCATTCGCGCCGCCGCGACCGGTTTGGGGATTCTGAGCGGCGAGTGTCGAGAGGCCGCCGGCGGCGACGAGCATACTGAACACGATTCCGGCCGACTGCATCTTGGTCATGTGTCCCTCCGCGGTTTCAGCGCGGTGTGCCGCGCGCTTCCTTCAGCGCGCGGGTCCACCAGAGCAGTTGCTCGATCATCCGGTCGGCAGCCGGTTGTGACAGCTGAAACAGATGCGGGTCCACTGGCACCTGCTCATTCATCACCGCCCGATACACCTCCGGCGGCAGATGAACGGCAAACCTGATCGGCGCCATCTCCAGCTCGATGGCCACCAGACGCATCTGCTCCACCGCGCGGGCGCCGCCGACGCCGCCGTAACTGACAAACGCGATCGGCTTGTTGTTCCATTCGTGGAACGCCCAGTCGAATGCGTTCTTCAACACGGCCGGATAGGCGTGGTTGTATTCGGGCGCCACCACCACATAGCCGTCGGCTTCGTCGACTTTCTTCGCCCAGGCGGCCGCAACCGGATTGGGGTAAGTTCCCTTGAACCTCGCCGGCGAGACAGGTTGATCGAAGAATGGGAGCGGGTAGTCGCGCAAATCAATCAGATCGGCGTTGACGTCGCTTCGCGCCGCTATCTGGTCATGGATCCAGCGCGCCGGTTTATCGCTGAAGCGCTGCGGACGCGTGCTGCCGATGATGGTGTGAATGGTGAGCGACACGAAGGAGAGACAGTCTGAACCATCCGCCGCCAAAAATCGAGCGTCTCGTCAACGCTCGATCCATCCCTGGATTGGATAGTTCGCCACGTGAAATTCCGGCACGAACGACCGGTCAGCGATGACGACGTGACGAGCGGACCGCGCCAGACGGTCAGGCTGAACGGCCCGCCTCGGAAATGAGCGGACCGCGAAGTAGTTGTCGTAGCGCTGCGCGCTCTGCTGGTACATCTTTCGGCGTCGTCGGTACGTCCGAGGCGCTCGTAGAGGTGCGCGGCAATGACCAGACCGTTGAAGGCGCCCGTGTCTGCGACAGCAAGGACCGCGAAGGCTGATGGCGACCGAGCAGGCCGACCCGCAGTGCTGAGGTGAGAATCTTGCGAGCGCTCATTGGCGCTCGCTCAGGAGCAACTGACCACCAGCCAATCAGCTGAGCCGCGAAGCCCGATCGGATGACCTCGACCCTTCCGCCCGAGCCCGGCAGACCTCATTTGTCACTCAACTCGCGATCGCTTCGAGCCGACATCTAGTATTGAGTGGCCTTATCGCATGACCTGGCAGCGGGGCAGCTGGCCGGCGCCGTCCCAGCAGTCTGCGAGGCCGGCACGGTAGAGTCCGAAAATCGTACAAAGCACTGTACCGATTGAGGTTGAGGCGGTATAATTGAGTGGTCGCAGCGTGACGGTCGCGTTGGATTTGATGTAACCACCCGAATGGAATTTGACGAGCGGCTGCATCGTGCATTCGACGCGCTCGCGGAGCGTCTGCAACAAGACATTGCCGCACAATTGACCGCCGTCCGCAGCGATCTGTCCGGATCGGTTCGAGCTGATAGGGATGGGGCAGTTGCCGAAGCATCGCGCGAGGCTCGGATGGTGGCGGAGCGCGAAGTCGGCGAGCGGCTCGCGAATGAGATCGCACGTGCGGAACAGAACGCGCGCGCCGAAGCGTTGGCGACGCAGATCGCCGCCACCGATCGCCTGATCGACGCCGTTCGCGCCCTCGACGGCGCACAGTCGCTCTCTGACATTCTCGACGTGCTGGTCACGACGTCGAGTCATGAAGCCGGGCGTGCGGCGGTCTTCCTGCCGCAGGGATCGACGTTGAAGGGCTGGCGCCTGGCGGGTTTTGAGCCGGTCGCCAGTTCAAGCGTCGAGTTGCCGTTTGCCGACGGCGGCATGATCGCCGAGGCGGGCGAGACCGGCCGCTCGATTCGCCTGGAGCCAGGGTCGCCGCGAGGCACGCTGGTGCCATCGTTCGTCGAGTTGCGGGATCAGTCTCGCGCGGTGGCATTTCCGCTCGTCATGACCGGTCAGGTCTTTGCGGTGTTGTACGCCGACGACGACGGTCGCGAGCCAGACCGTCAGCCGTGGCCGGCGTCGATTGAAGTGCTTTCGCGCCATGCGGCGCGAGCGCTCGAAGCCATCACAGCGGCACGGCTCGCGCAGGTGGCCGACGCCGTCAGTCCAGAGCCGTCGTCAGTCCCGAGTCTCTAAGCCGATCGTGACGCAGGCAGGCACAGTTCACACAGGCTGATAGATTGATGAAGAAAGCTGCACTGATCATTTCCGCTGCGGTGATTCTCGCGGCGCTGCCCTCCGCGCCACATGCGCAGCAGGGTGACGCGATCTCGCCGGCCGGTCGCGCCGATTTCGCGTCGGGCATCGCGACCCTCGTGCCGACTCCGCATCCACCGGTGCCCCACGAGCTGTCTCAGGTTTGGCTGGCGCCCGAGCGCGGCT
>Ga0310810_10007245_pt1 | contig 12636 bp, 9 predicted proteins | sample NCmetagenome_FD_207641 | JGI IMG/M metagenome (GOLD analysis project Ga0310810, IMG submission 207641) | Soil microbial communities from experimental microcosm in Duke University, North Carolina, United States - NC | ecosystem: Engineered > Artificial ecosystem > Soil microcosm > Unclassified ... | reverse complement strand
AGATGACGGATCCGAAAGACACGCAACCCGAGGACCTGATGCGGGCGGCGGAAATCGGGAAGAGGGCTGGGTTGCGTTACGTTTATGCGGGCAACCTGGCGGGTCGAGTGGGGGATCTGGAAGACACGCGCTGTCCTACTTGCAATCAGGTCGTGATCGAACGCTTGAGCTACCTGGTCCGGGACTACGGGCTCACCGGAGATGGAGCTTGTGCAAGATGTGGAACACAGATTCCGGGGCGGTGGTCGCATCAATTTGACGGACAAATCACTTCTACTCCTTTTTTGCCGCACAGAAGGTCCCGACTGGTTACAATCGTAAACCGCTAGCTCAGCGGGATGCGCAAACTTCAAATCATCACTATCGTGTCGCTTTGTGTGGGAAGCGTGGCTTGCTCGCAGAGGGACTTTCTGACGCGCCGCCTGGCGGGCGACCTGATTGCGAATTCCGCTACCTTCAAGGCCCAGCAGCAGTTTTTTGTGCATCTGGGAAATATTTCCAACAAGGAATATGTTTCTCCGGAATACCTGGTCCTGCAGCGCCGCGGATGGATCACGGGAGCCAGCTCGGCCTGCGCGCCGCAGGTAACCCCGCCTCCCTGCTGGGAGGTCGCGCTTACTCCGATCGGCGTCGAAATCTTTCAGCCCTTATTGCCCAAGGATTCGACCTCTTCCCAGTACTTCTCGGTCACGACGGCACAGAGGGAACTTATAGCGGTGACGGGAATCAGCAAGGGAGGGAACCAGGCGGACGTGGATTTCACGTGGAAATGGACACCGGTTAACGAAGTAGGCGCGGCGTTGGTGGCCGGGAGTCTCACCTACAAATCGACGGCGTCGTTCCGGCATTACGACGATGGCTGGCGGGTAGTTGAGGGGGCAGCGAAGACAAACCAGGGGCTGGATGACGCCTTGAAAACCGCCGAACCAGCGCCATAGCCAAGGAATTGTGACTCAGCGCCAGCTATGAGAAATCTCCCCGCGCGTAGCGCGCGCGGGGCAAAGGAGTGTGGTGCTATTTTTTATTGCTTACGTCACAAACTTTCTTCGAATGGCACCCGCCAAGGTAATCAGGCCGGTACCTAGCAAGCCCAACGTGCCGGGTTCAGGGACAGCGGTGAAGGTCGTACTTCCGCCGGACAACGCAGCAGTGCCGCTGAAGAAGCCCTTGCCGACCGGCACAGTCAGTTGGGTGGTGGCTCCGGTTAGAACGGCACCGGTGAACCAGGTCCCTGTCAACGTGCCCGATAGCGTGTAATAGTGGTTGCCCAAGCCGTCGGTATAGAGAGTCCACAGCACAGGACCCTCGAAAGTGCCGCTAAAGATGGTGCCGGAATTACCCGTCATCACGAAGCTGCCGCCGCCAGCAAAGACTCCACCCGCTGTCAGCGAACCGCTAGATAAGGCACCAGTGGTAAAAGTTAGAGTTCCGTAGCTGCCGCCGTGGCCGTTCCAGGACGTCAGAAAAGAAGCGGTGGAAGTTGTCAGGCCCGCCGAACTGCCGCTCAACACTCCTGCCGAATTTCCAACGTTGATGCTATTTGCCCAGACCACAGACGGCAAAGCCAGCGCCATCACAAAAAGAAAGAGTACACGTCTCATGAATGTTTTCTCCTGAAGCATCCCAAAGACGACTGCTTTGCCGCACCGACCAGAGCATCTGTTGTGCCATGGTACGGAGGCAATCGGGCATTCATCATGAAGGTGTTAGCGGAACTGAGGAGTTCTGCAACTGCAGAAACCTGCAAATAAAGATCATCGAATTGCTATTGCGGCGGGGAATCACATAGATGTATATCGATACTAAGATTCCATATTGGGAACAAGAAGTTGTTCCAGAATGGGAATTCAGCACAGGAACAATGCCGCGACCATCAGTCGAAGACGACGGTTTTGTTTCCGTAAAGGAGAATGCGGTTTTGTACGTGCCAGCGGACGGCACGCGAGAGAACCACTTTCTCCAGATCGCGACCCTTTTGCAGCAGGTCTTCGAGGGAGTCGCGATGAGAGATGCGAACCACGTCCTGCTCGATGATGGGCCCGTCGTCGAGCACTTCGGTGACGTAGTGGCTGGTTGCGCCAATCAGCTTCACGCCACGCTGGAACGCCTGGTGATAAGGCCTGGCGCCCACAAAGGCAGGCAGAAAAGAGTGATGGATGTTGATGATCCGCTGCGGGAACTGATGCACGAAGTCATCGGAGAGGATTTGCATATACCGCGCCAAGACGAGGAAGTCAGCCTGATGAATCTGCACCAGTTCCAAAATCCTGCGCTCCGCCTGACGCTTGTTTTCCTTGGTGACGGAAATGAGCTCATAGGGAACGCGGTTGAAGTCGGCCACGGGCTGATTATCCTGGTGATTGGAAATGATGAGGGGGATGTCGCAGGCCAACTCCCCGCTGCGGTGGCGATAGAGAAGATCAACCAGGCAATGGTCGTAGCGGGAGACCAGGATAATCATCTTAGGCCGATAACTTGATTGGGCCAAACGCCAGAGCATCTGGAAACGCCTGGCCAGCGGTTCGAAGTGCCGCGAGAACGATGGGAGGGGAATGTCGAAATCCGAAGGATCGAATTCAATCCTCATGAGGAAGAGATTGGAGCCTTCATCCGCGTGCTCATCAGCGTGAAGGATATTGCCGTTATGGCGGTAAATGAAATCGGCAACGCTGGCGACCACGCCTTTGGTATCGGGACAGCTGAGCAGGAGAATGCCGGTGTTCTTCATTGGTCAGCGGAAGATGGCGAATCGCAATGCGAATTCAGACGGAAGATAACGAAACTGGATTTCCGATGCTGAGGCGGAATCTTCAATCCGAAATCGAATTTATCTCCGTATTCACGATCCACTCTTGTTCAATTCCTTCACAATTTCGCGCGCGGCGTTAGCGCCCGAGCCGCCGGTCAGGCCCGCACCTGGGTGAGTGCCTGAACCGCAGAGGTAGAGATTAGCAATTGGCGTGCGGTAGCGAGCCCAGTCCAGCAGGGGGCGCATCGTGAAGAACTGGTCGAGCGCAAGCTCGCCGTGAAAGATGTGGCCACCTGTCAGTCCGTAGTTTTCTTCCAGATCCTTGGGCGTGATGATCTGGCCGTCGGTTACCAGGCTCGGAAGATTGGGGGCGTACTGGGCAATCGTATTCACGACAGTATCGCCGAGCGCACCTCGTTGGCTGTCCCAATCACCCTCCTTGAGCTTGAAGGGAGCGTATTGCACGTAGATAGACATCACGTGCTTTCCCGCCGGAGCGAGCGAAGGATCGACAAGAGAAGGAATCGTGACTTCCAGGTAGGGCTGCCGGGAGAAATTGCCGTATTTGGAATCGTCGAAGGCGTGCTCCAGATAATCTATCTCAGGTCCGATGTGAATGCGGCTCTTCAAGGCACCATTTGCCGCGCCTTTCAAAGCGGTGAACTCGGGTAGTCCAGAGAGTGCGAGATTAACTTTAGCGACGGTGCCGGGCATGCGGTAGTTTTTCGTTTTCTGAACGAAGTCAGGGGTGAGATGAGTCGGGTCTACAAGTTTGAGAAAAGTGCGCTTGGGATCAGCATTGGAGATAACTGCCCGCGCGCTGATTTCTTCTCCATTGGCGAGCACGACGCCGCTCGCGGCTCCGTCCTTGATACGAACTTGTCTGACATCAACCCCGGTGCGAATTTCCGCTCCAGCGTGCTTGGCGGCGGATGCCATGGCCTGGGTGACGCTGCCGACTCCACCGGAAGCAAATACAGACGATCCGGCGGGGTGATTGTCTCCGGCAGCGCGGATGAGCAGTACCAGGCTGCTTCCGGCTGACCATGGACCCAGGAAAGTGCCAAAGATGCCACGCGCGGCAACCGTGGCCCGCAGCAGTTCGGTCTCAAAATACTCGGCCACCAGGTCAGCCACCGCCATCGGTCCCCAGCGAAGCAGGCGGAACATATCTTTCTTGCCAAGCTTGCGAATAGCGCGGCCGGTTTGCAGCATGCCCCACAGATCGCTTCGGCTGGGATCATCAATGTTGGGCGGGGTGAGGGCGAGAGCATCGCCAATGACCTTGCCCATTTTCCCCAGGCATTCCTGGAACTCGGGATAGTTGCGGGCATCTTTCTGAGAGAATTCGGCGATTTCCCGGGCGGATTTGTTGACATCGTCGTAAAGCGTAAGGGCGCGGCCTTCCGGGCTAAGGGCAACGACAGCAATCTCAGAAGTGATCAGCTTGAGGCCATGGCGATCCAGTGCCATGTCGCGAGACACTTCCGGACGGATGGAACCGGCGGTATGGGCGAGAGTGGAGCAGCGAAAGCCGGGAGAAAATTCGTCGGTAACGGCTGCGCCGCCGAGTTGTTGGCGGCGTTCCAAGACCAGCGGCTTGAAACCGGCCTTGGCGAGATAGAAGGCGGTAACCAGACCGTTGTGGCCGCCTCCGATGATAACGATGTCGCGCCGTTCTGCCATGGCTAGGCCGCTCCCTTAGAGTCTTTGAGGATTTCCATTGCAGCCAAGCGGCCGTTCGCCCCCATGATTCCGCCGCCGGGATGGGTGGCAGATCCACACATATACAGATTCTTGATGGGGGTCCGATATCGCGCCCAGCCTGGGACCGGACGGAGGAAGAACAACTGTTCGAGAGAGAGTTCACCCTGAAAAATGTTTCCTTCACTCAAGCCGAACTCCCGCTCTAAGTCCAGGGGCGTGAGCACCTGTTTACCGACAATGATGTTTTTGATATTCGGAGCGTATTCCGCGATGGTGTTAATGACGTTGTTACCGAAGGCCTCGCGCTGCTCGTCCCAATTCAGACCGGGACGAAGCTTGTAGGGCGCGTACTGGACGAAGCATGACATGACGTGTTTGCCCGCGGGTGCGACGGAAGGATCGGTCAGCGAAGGGAGAACCATGTCGATGTATGGGCGGCGCGAGAAATTACCGTATTTGGCGTCGTCGTACGCGCGTTCCATGTAATCCACCGCGGGGGAGATCGACATTGCGCCGCGGAGATGGGCGCCTTCTCCGGGCATGCACTTGAAATCTGGGAGACCATCGAGGGCCAGATTCACCTTTCCCGAGGAGCCGCGGAACTTGAAGCGTTGAACCTCTTGCACGAAGTCGTCCGGAAGATTGCCAGGTTCCATGAGCTTAATGAAGGTGAGGCGGGGATCGACGCTGGAAGAGATAATATCGGCATAAATTTCATCGCCGTTCTGCAGGACGACGCCCTTGGCTTTCCCCTCTTTAACGAGTATTTGAGCGATCGGCGCCCGGGTACGGATTTCGGCGCCAGCTTCCTTCGCGGCCTCGCCGATGGCATTAGAGATCGCACCGGTGCCACCGCGAGCAAAGCCCCAAGCACGAAATGCGCCGTCAATCTCACCCATGTAGTGGTGAAGCAGGACATAAGCCGTTCCGGGCGAGCGCACGCCGAGAAAAGTTCCGATGATGCCCGAAGCGGACATGGTGGCTTTGAGCACATCGGTCTCGAACCACTGGTCGAGGAAGTCGACGGCGCTCATCGTCATCAATTGAACCTGGTTGTACTTATCCTCGCTGGTCATACCCTGAAAGCGGCGACCGATGAACAGAAGCTTCATCAATTCGCGGGGATCGAGGGTGGTGGGATCGGGAGGAACCATGCTGAGGATGGGCTTCACAAAGCGACACATAGCCTGCATGGCCTTACCAAATTCGTCGTAGGCCTCAGCGTCGAGCCTGGAATGGCGAGCAATCTCGCGATGGGTTTTTCCGTGATCGTTCACGCGCCACAAGTAGTCACCGTTCGGCATGGGCGTGAAGGTGCCGTCGAGGGGAAGAATCTCGAGTCCATGGCGAGGGAGATCGAGGTCGCGAATAATCTCCGGCCGGAGCAGAGACACCACGTAGGAGCAGACGGAAAACTTAAACCCGGGAAAAATTTCCTCGGTGACCGCGGCGCCGCCGAGCACATGACGGCGTTCGAGCACCAGAACTTTTTTTCCAGCACGCGCCAGGTAGGCAGCGTTGACAAGTCCGTTGTGTCCCCCGCCGACAACAATCACGTCATATTTTGTTCTTGATCCGTTAGACGGCATAAACCTCTCAGAGCAGCGCTCCGCGACACACGCGGTTCGCTGGCAGATAGCTGATGAATGTAAGGGCGCGCACCCGGCGCGGAAAAGTGACTCCACATTCTATCTTGGATCCTCTGATTTGTCGCTAGTTACAGGCCTTCGCTGACTGTTGGTCAACAATCTTCTGCGTTGCTGATAACTATCTCTACAAGCTAAGATAACGGCTCCAGTAAAGTTAACCCCGAGGAATCAACCGTGCCAGTTGGAACAGCATTTCACGAGCGTACTTTCGCGATGTGTCACAGCCTGAATTACCGGGAGTGGTCGGGATACTACACGGTCAGCGTGTACGAGGTACATCACGAGCACGAATACAACGCAATCCGAAATGCGGCAGCGCTGATCGATATCAGCCCCCTTTATAAGTATCTGATCACGGGACGTGATGCGACGAAGCTGGTCAACAGAATTATCACGCGCGACATCAACAAAGTTGCCGTGGGGCAGGTGATTTATTGCTGCTGGTGCGATGAGCATGGCAAGGTGATCGACGATGGGACGATCACGCGTCTGGCAGAGAACAAATACCGTTGGACGGCTGCCGATCCGAGCTTGCGGTGGTTTCGGCAGAACGGGCTCAATATGGAGGTCGAGGTTGAAGATATCTCCGAGAAGACCGCGGCCTTGGCGTTGCAAGGACCGACATCGGCAAAGCTGCTGAAGACGGTAGCGGATGCGGACATCACCAACTTGAAGTATTTCCGCATGACCAGCGGGAAGATTGGCGGCGTGCCGGCGGATATTTCACGTACAGGCTATACCGGCGACTTAGGATACGAAATATGGGCGCCGTGGAACGATGCGGTAAAAGTGTGGGACGCGCTCTTTCAAAAAGGCAAAGCTTTTGACTTGCATGCGGCGGGGATGCTGGCTTTGGACGTGGCGCGAGTGGAGGCCGGACTGTTGCTCATCGAAGTGGACTACATCAGCAGCAAAAAAGCATTGATTGCTTCGCAAAAGTATACGCCGTACGAATTGGGCTTCGGAAAGATGGTTCACCTGGAAAAAGAAAATTTTATTGGCCGTTCGGCGCTGATCAAAGACAACAAGCTTGGAGTTCCACGACAATTTGTCGGGCTGGAAGTGAATTGGAGCGAAGTTGAACGGCTGTACGACAAAGTTGGACTGGCGCCGCAGGCTCCAAGCCAGGCCTCGCGTGTGCATGTGCCCGTCTACGCGGGAAGCCGGCACATCGGGAAGGCCACATCCACGACCTGGTCGCCGCTGCTCAAGAAGATGATCGCCTTGGGCAGTATCGAGACTGGGCATTCCCGGCCCGGGAGCCAGGTTCTGATGGAAATTACGATTGAAGGAATCCGGCTCAAAGTTGGAGCCACGGTGGTGAAAACGCCGTTCTTCAATCCTCCGCGCAAGACGGGAGTTCCGGTGTAGTGGCAGTCGAGGGCAGACCGTTTTTCAGCCAGGAACTTCTCTTCTCGGAACAGGGCTTTTTCGACCCTAATCATCTTCTGCGCTATTGAGCACACGCATAGTTTTTCCTTGACCCGGCTCGGCGAGCCAGCTATAAGCACTATCAACTTGGGGCTGTGCCGGGAACGACAAATCTGTCGAGATCGAACCTCGTGGACAGCTGGACGATCAGGGCCGCCGGTATGGTGTGACGTTGGACGGCTGTCAAAGCGACTTGCGAATTCCTGCCTTAATGCCCCGAGAAGCGCACAGAAGTAGGGACGAAGAACACTGCGCGCCGCAACAAGACTGAATACTAATGGGGCGAAGTGAATGAGCGGCGTGCGGCAGGTGATTGTGCACTACCATTTTTTTAAAAATGGGGGCAGCACGCTGGCTGGCGCGCTGAAGCGGAATTTCGGGCGTGATTTCGCCGAGATTGAATCGGGAGCTGCAAACGCCCCGTTGGACGGTGGCGACTTAATGCGCACCATTCTTGCCGCGCCCAACCTACGCGCGGTTTCAAGCCATACTTTGCATCCGCCACTGCCCATCACGGAAGGCATCGTTGTTCATGAAATGTACCTGCTGCGAAATCCCCTGGATCGCTTGCGGTCGATTTATGACTTCTACCGCTACAAAGGCGGCCAGCACCCGCTGGTTGAACCGGCGAAACGCCTGGACCTGGCTTCTTTCTTGAAGCTGCTGATGACTGACTACCGGCACCTGGCCGAAAACTCACAGCTGCGGACTCTGGTCTGCAAGGGAAGCCGAATCGCGAGAAAAGGGGATATGGAAGAAGCCGCCAGAATTCTTGGGCGGGCAGCTTGCGTCGGTGTTGTGGAGAACTACGACGCCAGCATGACGGTCGCGGAACATCATCTCCGAACTGTGTTTCCAAAATTGGACCTTACCTGTCTGCCTCGCAACGTAAGCGCGCAACGGCGTCAAAATCTTTCGGAACGTCTGGATGAACTGCGATCAGTTTGCGGCAGCACCCTTTATGAGGAGCTGATCAGGTTGAACCAATTGGACAGCGAGTTGGTAGACATGGCGCTTGCGGAGGTGACGCGGAGGTCACTGGAAATACCATCTTTTGGAACGCTACTTCGTGATTACCGAAGGAGATTAGGCGTCCGGATCGTAACGCAAAACCTTTTTCGGAAGTTCGACAAGCTATCCCGCTACTTGAGGGCACGAATCGCCCAGTTGACGAGTTCTATCTTCGGACTCGAAGCTATCGACAGCTGAGCTTGCTTGATGCAATCTCCATCAAGACGCGAGATTGTTTTCAACCTATTACTGAAATCAGTTTGTTTTGGATCGAGCGTTGCTGCGCCAGTACATGAATCCCGGCACTCCAGCCAAAACGATCGATGTGCCGGCCAATGACTCCCAGGGACGAGTGATGATCGTGTTGAGCGTCCAAGCTCCACCGATCAAAACGTAAATTGCCGGCAGCCAGGGATAGCCGGTGCAGCGATAGGGGCGGTTGGCATCGGGACGCTTCCAGCGCAGGACGAACAGTCCGATTACGGTCAGAGTATAAGACAGCACCATGCCAAACATGACATAGGTGTACAGCTGGTCGTAGCGGCCGCTGAGGGTGAGGATCGAGGCCCAAATTCCTTCTCCGATAAGGCTGAAAGCGGGAGTGCGCCACTTGGGATGTACTTCCGCCATCTTCTTGAAGAAGACCCCGTCGCAGGCCATGGCGTAGTAGACGCGCGCTCCTGACAGCGTGCAGGTGGCGGCAGCACCGAAGCACGAGATGGCGATCATGGCAGAGAGCCAGATGGCGGCTGATGGCGAGAATAGAGCAATTGCCGCAGCGTGAGCGATCGTCTCGTGCCTGGCGATCTCAGTGCCGGGCAATGCATATACGTAGATGATGTTCATGCCTACATAGATCACGCCCACAATGATTACGCCCAGCACCATAGCCAGCGGCACATTTCGTTTCGGTTCCTTCACTTCGCCAGCAACCCAGGTGATGTAAACCCAGCCGTCGTAAGCCCAGAAGACGGCGATCAGGCCCACACCCAAAGCGGAGATCAACTGGGTCGGAGTCAGGCCCATGGTCAAACCGGCAGTGGCCTTCCAGCTGGCAGTGGTGAAGTGGCTCCAGGATCCTCTGCCGATCGCAATTCCAAGCAGGACAAATGCCGCCATGGCTGCGAACTTTGCCCAGGTCGCCAGGTTTTGAAGGATAGCGCCGCGGCGAAGGCCCATGACGTTGATCCAGGTCATGATCGCAATCAGAACAATGGCCACCAACTGAGCGCGGGTGAAGGCCATGCCGGCGGCAGAAAAAATGACATGTTGTTTCGATGCGACGGGAACGATCTCTCCCAGATAAGCCGCAGAACCCACCGCGAGAGCGGCAATTGAACCGCCGTTAGCGACGCTGAATAACATCCAGCCATAGAGAAAAGCGACCAAGTCACCATAGGCCTCACGCAGGTAGACATACTGGCCGCCAGAGTCAGCGAACATGGAACCCAGCTCAGCGAAGGCAAAGCAGGCACACAGCGATACCATTCCGCCAAGTACCCACACCAACAAGAACCAGAGCGGATGCGGAAGAGGGGCGGCAATGTCCTTGGCGGTCAAGAAAATTGAGGAACCAATGATGCCGCTGACCAGCAAGAGCACGGAGTCGAGGAGGCCAAGACCACGGATCAGCGAAGGCTGTTGCGAACCGACTTCTTCATTCGTGCCGGAATGGGCAACGGTGGGCAGGTTCATGGATTATCCGATACCGAGTTCGTCAGGTGACTCGAGTGGCGTTCCGCAACGGCGACAGATAACCGCCGAGCAGTCCCCGCAGGTGAGTGGATCTTTGACTTCCTCAGCGCAGGTGGGACAGTAAAGCATTTCGGGATGAGACCCGGGCTTGCCCGTCGGTTGTGGAGGTTGCGGGACCAAGAGGGTCAATGTAGCACAACAGCAGGCGCTGGCGTCTGGATCCCCGAACCGCCGCTCAAATCCCGTCGCGGCCGTTCATCGAGTGGTTCATACATAATAGAGAGAGAGATGGAGATGGAGAAAGGAATTCCGATGGCAGCCAACCCCGATGAACATTTGAAGCAGGAGTTTAACCGCTGGGCAGAGGCGGGCGAGGGCGCAAAGATGGAGCGCCATCATCTGGACATAACGGAGAAGACGATCCAGTTAATGGAAGTGCGGCCAGGTGAGCGGGTGCTTGACATGGGGTGTGGATCGGGGTGGGCCAGCCGTTTACTGGCTCGACTGGTGGGGGAAGGTCCTGAGGGTTTTGGACAGGTAGTCGGCATAGACGTGTCGGACGAGATGGTGCGCCAGGCGCGGGCAGAGTCCAAGGATTTCGAAAACATCTTATACGTAGTGGGTTCGGCGCAGCAGATTCCGTGGGAAGAAAACTTCTTCGACAAAATGCTGTCGGTAGAGTCGTTCTACTATTACGCGGACCAGGATCGCGCCTTGGCAGAACTCTTTCGGGTGATGGCGCCGCGTGGCCGGATGTTCATCCTGATTAATCTTTACAAAGACAATCCCTATTCGCTGCAGTGGGTTGACAAGCTGAAGGTTCCGGTGCACGCGCGCTCCGAAGCCGAGTACATCGAACTGCTGAAAAAGCATGCGTTTGAAAAGGTAGAAGCGCGCCGAATTCCCGATGGAACCCCGACTCCGGACGACTATCAGACGAAGTCATTCAACAGCCTGGAAGACCTGCGGGCTTTCAAGCGCATTGGCGCCCTGCTGCTGATGGCATCAAAGCCAGATCTGCGGACGCCGGCTCCGGGATACACGATCTACTGAGCTAAGGGGAATCGGAGCCGCCGATGGGGCGGCCGTTAACCTCTGCTTCTGAGATCAGGAAAATACCCAGCAGGAACACCATGGGCTCGAGCGGGTGACGGTACCGCGGGTGGGGGAACACGACGTAGTAAACGGCGGGGAATGTAACGAAAAGCAGGACCAGGAGCCATGCTCCGGGCTTTCGTTTTCGCACGGCTCGACCGAGTCCCCAGAACATCAGAACCGAGGATGCAAGCAACAAGGAACTCCGCGCCTGAGCTATCCACCAGACATCGGCGCGCGGGGTTCCTGACCAGTAATAGATGAATCGCTTGATGCACAGCCAGGCGAATCGCCCCCAGTCTTCCTTGATGAAGGCCAGGGCCTGTTGCTTACGCAACTGAATGTAGGCGATCTCACCCATGGACCGGAACTGATTCATTGCAAAAATGCTGCCTGAGGGATGCAAATAGGACATCCAGGTACCGTCGGCGCCCGGGCCGTTTCCCAGACGAAGTTCGGCGCCAAAGTTATCGCGCACGAACATGAATCGGCCAAAAAGCCGATAGTTGCGGATTGTCCAGGGAGCGAGGCAGGCCAGGAAAATCACAGCCGCCACAACAATCCCCCCGAGAGATGGCTTTGCCCGGCGGGCACGATGAAACCATATCCACAGGCCGGAAGGGAGTAAGAACGCCACGAGAACCGGGCTATTCAGAGCGGCGAGGCCCCACAGTAAGCCATATTCCAGCCAGGATCGAATTCCGTCGCGGTTCTCGAAGTCCAGGGTAAGCCAGCAGATCGTGGTCAGCAGGAGGGCGGACAAGCTCGTCTCCCAGACCCAGCGAGTGCACCAGTACATCACATAAGGAAACAAAACCCAGAACCAGGCCGACCAGACTGCAACCTTTTCCGCGAAGACGCGGCGCCCAATTAAAAAAATAGGGATGGCAGTCAGAGCAGAAAAAAGGCTATTGACGACGAGCAGGACAATGGCGGAAAGGGTGCTGTAAACACCGAACAGTTTGAAGACGCCGGCAATCAGAAATGGATAAAGCGGCGGCTCCCAGGCCGTGGGTCCGGTTGAGCCACTCAGGGGATTGCTGAAACCCTGCCCGGTGGCCAGAGAACGAGCAACACGTCCCATTTCCCAACCGAAGCCGAAGTGATCGTCATCCGCTTTGAAGCGGTAAGTGTGCAGGAGCAAGATGTATGCTGTCCTGAGCACAAAAGCTACGACAAACATCCAGAACAGTGAAGTGCGAGCGCCCTTCCACCAGGCTCGGAATGTGTTGGTTCTTGTCGCCTGAGCCGGAATGACAAGTTCGGGCATATGACTCTGCAACTTGGGGTTCATCTGTG
>Ga0310810_10007244_pt1 | contig 12637 bp, 7 predicted proteins | sample NCmetagenome_FD_207641 | JGI IMG/M metagenome (GOLD analysis project Ga0310810, IMG submission 207641) | Soil microbial communities from experimental microcosm in Duke University, North Carolina, United States - NC | ecosystem: Engineered > Artificial ecosystem > Soil microcosm > Unclassified ... | reverse complement strand
CCCAGCTGCGGCCGGTCCTCCAGACTGGAATCCCCTATCGTCCTCAGCCGGACCGCGGCCCCATCAACCTCGATCGAATGCTCCGCGGCTTCCGACAGGGGCTGCGCGATCTCCTGCCCATCTGGGAGATCATTCTTTCGCCAGAGACGCTCTCCGGCATTCTCCCGTTAGGACTGATCGAAAAAGAGGAGTTTCGGTTTCCGCCGCAGCTCTGGGCCCAGACCGTCTATGACTTCGCGTTGGCGTTCCATGAAAACGTGCTGCATCGCGAACACCTGCTCAAATCGTTAACGCCGCTGTACTTGGGGCAGATGGCGTCGCTGATACTGCGGACGCAGCATCAAAAACCCGAAGACGTGGAAGCCTGTATTGAAGAATTGTGCGACAGCTTTGCTCGAATGAAGCCCTATCTCGTCGAGCGATGGAGGTTCTCATGAAAGAAATGTGGCAGGACGCGATGCTCGAGGCCTTTCATGAAACGAGCCGGCGATTGGGATTGTTCCTGCCGAAGCTGCTCGCCCTGCTCACGTTTCTGGTGCTGGGCGTGCTCGCCGGATGGTTGGTGAAGATGCTGTTGATGCGCCTGCTGTCCGCGCTCAGGTTCGACGCATTCTGCGAGCGGATGCGGCTGATGCCGGCCCTGGCGAGAGCGGGCGTCGTGGAACCGGCCTCTTCGCTCATCGGTCGGTTGTCGTTCTGGACGGTGTTCCTCGTATTTACGCTGATGGGTATCGACGCCTTGAGCTTGCCGGCGACGGCGAATCTGATGAGCATCTTGCTGGAGTTTCTGCCCAACGTCCTCACTTCGGCGTTTTTGTTGCTGTGCGGAGTGCTCCTCGGCAATTTCCTGGCGGAGGCCGCGCTGATCGCCGCGGTGAACGCCCAAGTCCAAGAGGCCCGCCTCATTGCGCAGTTCGTGCGGTGGGGTCTGTATCTCTTCACGGGCGCGATGGTGCTGACACAACTCGGCATCGCGAAGGAAATCGTGGTTGCGGCCTTTTGCATCATCTTTGGAGGGATCGTGCTGGCCTTGGCGATTGCCGTGGGTCTGGGCGCTCGGAATATTGCGCGCGACAAACTCGAAGGGCGTCTGCGGCGCAAGGAAACCGAGGAAGATGAGCTGACGCATATTTAGGCCGCCCACGACCAAGTCACATCAGCAAGCAGCGACGAGATCCGCTTGAAACATGTCCAAGGAGCGTTGCATGGAGGACACAATCGGCCGCCGGCGCGTCGTCGTCGACCGCGTCATGCCTGAGCTAGACGGCGGACGTTTTGCGGTCAAACGCGCCTGCGGTGAATCGGTCATTGTGGAAGCCGACGTATTTGCCGATGGGCATGACGCGCTGACCGTGCGGCTATGCTATCGCCATGAGTCAGCGACGGCATGGAACGAGTCGCCCATGGAATTTCTAGGCAATGACCGGTGGCGCGCCTCGTTCGGCACGTCGCAGCTTGGCCGTTATCGGTATACGGTGATCGGCTGGATCGATCACTTTGCGACGTGGCGAAGAAATCTCGCGAAGAAAGTCGAGGCGGCGCAATCCGTTTCGATGGAACTCCTGATGGGCGCCGACCTGATTCGAAAAGCCGTGGCCCTGGCCGGAGGTGAGGATGCCGCTCGCCTGAAGCAGTGGGCTTCCGCTCTCGGCATGACGACGGCCGGCGATGCCGAACGTGTCACCTTGGCGCTCAGTGACGATCTCCGGCTCCTCATGGAGCGGTACTCCGATCGGTCGAGCCTGACGAGCTACACGCGAGATTTGGAGGTCATCGTCGATCGAGTGAAGGCGCGTTTCAGCGCGTGGTATGAGCTCTTTCCACGTTCCTGCAGCTCCGTGCCCGGCCGGCATGGAACATTTAAGGACTGCGAATCGCGCTTGGACTACGTGGCGTCGATGGGGTTTGATGTCCTGTACCTGCCTCCCATCCATCCGATCGGAACGACGCACCGCAAGGGACGCAACAATGCGACGACAGCGGACGCAAACGATCCGGGGAGTCCGTGGGCCATCGGCTCACAGGACGGCGGGCATAAGGCCGTGCACCCTCAGCTCGGCACGCTTGAGGATTTCAAGCGCCTGGTCACATCCGCAAAGGAACATGGAGTCGAGATCGCTCTTGATATCGCCTTCCAATGCTCGCCCGATCATCCCTATGTGAAGGAACACCGGGAATGGTTCCGCATCCGACCCGACGGCACGGTGCAGTACGCGGAGAATCCTCCCAAGAAATATGAAGACATTTATCCGCTGGACTTTGAAACGCAGGACTGGCAGGCGCTCTGGCACGAGCTGGAAAGCGTATTCCGGTTTTGGATTGACCAAGGAGTCACGATTTTCAGGGTAGATAACCCGCATACGAAGTCGCTGGCGTTCTGGGAGTGGGTGCTCAACCGAATTCAGCGCGACCATCCCGACACGATATTTTTATCCGAAGCGTTTACGCGGCCGAAAGTCATGTATCAGCTAGCAAAATTGGGGTTCAGCCAATCCTATAACTACTTTCCCTGGCGGAATACGAAATCCGAACTGGCGGCGTACTTCACGGAACTGACGCAGACGCCCGTTCGGGAATACTTACGGCCGAATCTGTGGCCGAACACGCCCGACATTTTGACAGAGCAATTACAGCATGGCGGCAGGCCCATGTTCATGTCGCGCCTGGTCTTGGCCGCCACGCTGGGAGCCAGCTATGGCATCTATGGGCCGGCATTTGAACTATGCGAAAGCCGCCCCCGGGAGGCCGGGAGCGAAGAATACCTTGATTCCGAAAAATATGAGATCAAGCATTGGCCCATCGACCGGCCTGACAGTCTGCGGGAATTCATCGCGCGCGTGAATGAGATCAGACGCGAGAATCCCGCCTTACAGCACGACTGGAGCCTCAAATTTCATCCAATCGACAATGAGTGGCTGCTGGCCTACAGCAAGCACACGCCGGACGGGGCCAACACGATTGTGACTATTGTGAACCTCAGTCCTCATCACATTCACAGCGGCTGGGTGCAACTTGACCTCGAGAGCCTCGGGCTGGACGGAAGCCGGCCGTTTCAAGCTCATGAGTTGCTGACCGATGCCCACTACCTGTGGCAAGGCGAGCGCAATTACGTCCAGGTTGACCCGCATTCCGTGCCGGCGCAGATCTTCCGTCTTCGGCACCGTATGCGGACAGAACGCGACTTTGATTACTTCTTATGAGATGGAAATGGCGGTAAACATTCTGAACGGTGCGGCCAGAACACGTTTTGAAGCACAGTTGCCCAGTATCTTGCGGGCACAGCGCTGGTTCGGCGGCAAAGCCCGCCACATCACCAGTGCGCAGATCATCGACCGGATGGTGATTCCATTGGACGAGATGCAGACGGTGCTGTTGCTGATCGATGTGGGCTACCGGGACACCGGCCGTGAGACCTACGTCTTGGCCATCGCAGCGGCCGTCGGGCAGGCTGCTCGGAGGATTGTCGAGGACATGCCGAGGGCCGTCCTCGCTGCATTGCCTGCCGCTGACGCCCATGGTCATGAGGAAGGGATTCTGTATGACGCAATGTGGCATCCTGACGTCGTGCACAGGCTTCTTCGTTTCATCGGAGACGGTTCGCAACTCTCCGGCGAAAGGGGGATTTTGCGGGCGTCGCCGACGACGGCGTATGCCTCCATCGCTGGGGCAAGTCAGCAGTTCCCGCCTCGGGTCCTTCAGACGCAGCAAAGCAATACGTCGGTCGCATTCGGCGAACAGGCTTTGTTGAAACTGTATCGACGCGTTCAAGCGGGCATCAATCCGGACTGGGAAATCGGGCGCTATTTGACGTCCCATGCCTTTGCGCACAGTCCGGCGGTTGGGGGCGCGATCGAATATGTGAGCTCCGGTGAGACGACCACTGTGGCATTGCTTCAAGCGTTCGTGCCAAATCAGGGCGATGCGTGGGAAGCGATGCTCAAAGCGTCGGAGGGTTATCTTGCTCGCGTCCCGCAGGCAGCTCATGTCGATAGCGACGCAGGAAGCAAGTGCTCGCTCTGGGAGCTGGCAAAAACCGAGCTCTCTGAGGCAGGCCGGCATCTTATCGGCCCGGCGTTGGACAGCGCGGCCTGCTTGGGACGCCGCACGGCCGCCCTCCATTTGACGCTTGGACAAGAGTGCAGCGATCCCGCTTTCACCTCCGAGGCGGTCACGCCTGCGTATCTGGAGGCGCGCCACGCCTCCATGCGACAGTTATGGAAGCAGGTCGTGTGGTTGCTTCAGCAACGATCGGTGACGGGGATTTGCGAGCAGGCGGCCGCAGACCCGCTCGCCCAGGAATCGAGCGTGCTTGCCGTGTTTCAGAGTCTGCTCGAGGTCAATCAGGGGGGTCGGAGGATCCGCTGCCATGGCGATTTCCATTTGGGACAGGTCTTGTGGACCGGCGACGACTACGTCGTGACTGATTTTGAAGGGGAGCCGGCTCGACCGATCCATGAACGGCGGCTGAAGCACTCACCGTTATATGACGTCGCAGGCATGTTGCGGTCGTTTGAATATGCTGCCTCCAGCGCCCTGGCTCATCAACCGAAAGATCGCCGTCAGGCACTCGGACCCTGGATGAGCTATTGGTCTCGCTGGGTGCGGGCGCAGTTTCTTTCCGCCTATCTGGCCGCGGTGCGGCACGCGCCATTCTGGCCGGGATCGTCGCGAGACGCCGCACGGCTGCTGACGGTGTACGAACTGGAAAAGGCCGTCTATGAATTGGGATACGAATTGAATAATCGTCCGGAATGGGCGGCCATCCCGCTCAAAGGCATCAGGGAAATCGTCCACATGAGCGGAGTCCGCGCCGCCGCATGATTGGCCTAAGCGAGGTGATGCGATGCACCAGAATCGGCCCGGGGTCGAGCTGATGGAACAGGTCACTGTGCTGACGCCGCACGACCTGTATTTGTTCAACGAGGGGACGCACTTCCGCCTGTTCGAGAAGCTCGGCGCGCGAATCGTCCGTTCGCAAGGTGTCGAAGGGACGTATTTCGCCGTCTGGGCGCCCAACGCCGAGCTGGTGTCCGTCATGGGCTCCTTCAACGATTGGTCGAAGGACAGCCATCAGCTTCGGCCGCGCGAATCGTCCGGAATCTGGGAGGGGTTCGTCCCCGGGGTCGGGAAAGGCGCGTTGTACAAATTCCATATTCGCTCGCATGTGCAGGGGTATCAAGTGGACAAGACCGACCCCTTTGCCCTGTTCAATGAAATTCCCCCAAAAACCGCCTCGATCGTCTGGGATACCGCCTATGACTGGCATGATGGCGAATGGATGCATGGCCGCCATCGCCACAACGCGCTGAACGCGCCCATTTCCATTTATGAGATGCATGTCGGGTCATGGCGGCGTATTGGCGGGGAAGGGAATCGTTCGCTAAGTTACCGGGAGCTCGCGCTCGAGTTGCCGCAATATCTGCAGCAGACGGGTTTCACCCACGTCGAGTTCCTGCCGGTCATGGATCATCCGTTTTTTGGGTCGTGGGGATACCAGACGACGGGGTATTTCGCGCCCTCAGGTAACTACGGAACGCCGCAGGACTTCATGATGCTCATCGATCATTTGCACCAGCACGGCATCGGCGTGATCCTCGATTGGGTGCCTTCGCACTTTCCCACGGATGCGCATGGCCTCGCGTTTTTCGACGGGACGCACTTGTTCGAACATGCGGATCCCCAGCAAGGGTTCCATCCCGAATGGAATACCTTCATCTTCAATTACGGCCGGAACGAAGTACGGAGTTTTTTGATCAGCAGCGCCCTGTTTTGGTTGGAGAAATATCACATCGACGGCATTCGGGTGGATGCCGTGGCCTCGATGCTGTATCTCGATTATTCGCGCAAGGAGGGGCAGTGGATTCCCAACCGGTACGGCGGCCGCGAAAATCTCGAGGCGATCCAGTTTCTACGCCGCTTCAATGAGGAGGTGTATAAACAGTTTCCCGATGTGCAAACGATCGCCGAGGAATCGACCGCCTGGCCGATGGTCTCCAAGCCCACATACCTGGGCGGCCTCGGCTTCGGTTTGAAATGGGACATGGGCTGGATGCACGACACGCTCAGCTATATGAGCCAGGATCCGTTATTTCGAAGATATCATCACAACAAACTGACGTTTCGGATGCTCTATGCCTTCCATGAAAATTTCGTGCTCCCGCTCTCCCATGATGAAGTGGTGTACGGCAAAGGTTCTTTGCTCGCCAAGATGCCCGGCGACGTCTGGCAAAAGTTCGCCAACCTCCGTCTGCTGTACGGCTACATGTATGCACAAGCCGCGAAGAAATTGCTCTTCATGGGCGGGGAAATCGGCCAGTGGAGCGAGTGGGTACATGACCGGAGTCTGGATTGGGATGTGCTCCAGGATCCGCTCCATACGAGTTTGCAGCGCTGGGTATCGGATCTGAACCGGCTGTATCGCTCTGAGCCGGCGCTCTACGAGCATGACATCGATCCGGCGGGTTTCGAATGGGTGGATTGTAACGATGCAGAATCGAGCGTGATCAGCCTTCTTCGTAAGGGTGCCACAACCAGCGATCAAGTCCTTGTCGTGTGCAATTTCACCCCGGTGCCCCGATCGAACTACCGGATCGGAGCCCCGCACGGCGGTTATTGGAAAGAAGTCTTAAACAGCGATGCGATGCTCTATGGGGGCGGAGGCTGGGGAAATTTAGGCGGTGCCGAGGCGGCGCCGGTTCCATTGCATGGGCGGAACCATTCGCTCACGCTCACGCTGCCCGCGCTCTCTGCAGTGTTCTTCAAACATACCGGATCCTAGACATCGAGCTGGATGAGCCGTCCTTCGTCCGGTCCGAGGCGCATCTGTTTACCCATCGGCCCTGACTGAGATGCGTAACAAGACGTCGACAGAAGGAGCCGTGTCTGTCCCACGCGTTCTGGTAAGTTGACGTCCAGCTGCCGGCCGGAGAAATTCACGATGATCAGCATGCGTTCGGTTCTTCCGTCAGCCGAGCGAGCGCTCCGCTCGTACACCAGGCAATCGGCAGCGTTCGTCTCAAGCAACGAGACATCTCCGCAGCTTAACGCCGCCGAGGCCCGGCGGAGTGCAATCAGCTGTTTGTATAAGTGCAAAAGCGAATCGGGCTCTGCGATTTCTCGTTCCACGTTGACCCTGGTGTACTCCGGAGTCAGGGGTAGCCAAGGCCGTCCCGTGCTGAAGCCGGCCTGGGCAGATCCATCCCATTGCATGGGCGTGCGAGCGGGGTCGCGGCCAGGTCGAAAGGGCCAAAAGCGTTTCGTGTAAGGATCGCGCAATTCGCCATAGCGCAGCCTGGCATTTCGCATGCCGAGCTCTTCACCGTAGTAGAGAAACGGCGTGCCCGGGAGAGTAAAGAGCAGAAGCGCAGCCGCTCGTGCCCTTGCCAGGGCATCCCCATCCTTGCCGTAGCGGTCGATGTGGCGAGGTTGATCATGATTGCTGAACACGATCGTTGGCCATCCGCCTTTGGGAATGGCCGGTACATACTCGCTGAGGAAACGTCTGAAGCGATCGGCGCGCCAGGGGGATTTCAGCAAGCGGAAGTCAAAGACCAGGTGCAGTTCGTCCCCGCCGTGGCCGTAAAAGGCGGCCGGGCCGCCGGGAGTATCGGCGGCCGCTTCGCCGATCAACACGGCGTCAGGGTAGGCGGAAACGAGCTGCCGTAGTTCCTGCATGATTTCGTGGGCGGCCGCTTGATCGCGGTCATACCGGTGGTCTTGCCTTGTATACCCTCGTAATCCAAAGCGCAGCGGGTTGTTCGGCCAACGCAGGTCTTTCCCAAGCCAGTTGATCGCGTCCAGCCGAAAGCCGTCGACGCCACGATCCAGCCAAAAGCGCGCGACTTTCCACATGGCCGCCCGAACCGGCTCGTGTTGCCAGTTGAGATCGGGCTGCTCTTTTAAGAACGAATGGAGATAGTACTGGCGGCGCGACGGATCCCACGTCCAAGAGGAGCCGCCGAACCGGGCGTTCCAATTGCTGGGACGTCGGAAGAGCGCTTTTCCGTCCGCCCAACAGTACCAGTCCGCTTTCGCCGACCGGCGTGAAGCCCTGGATTCCAGAAACCAGGGATGCTGATCGGAGGTGTGGTTGAGGACCAGATCCATGATGATGCGGAGGCCGCGCCGGTGGGCTTCCCGAAGCAGCGAATCGAAATCGGTCAACGTGCCGAAGCGGGAATCGACGTCGCAATAGTCGCTCACGTCGTAGCCGAAGTCTTTCATGGGAGAGGGATAGATCGGCGAGAGCCAAATGGCGTCTACGCCCAGTGCGGCCGGCGTTCCGGCGAGATAATCGAGGCGCGATTCGATGCCACGGAGATCTCCGATTCCATCTCCATTGGAGTCTTGAAAACTCCAGGGATAAATCTGATAAAAAACCGCGGATCGCCACCAAGGCACGCCGGCAACAGGAGAGATGTCGACCATGTGAACGAAACCCTACTGGAGGCGTGGGATGAATTCAAGTCAGCCGAGGGTGTCTGCGAGGCGCGGGCCTTGAATCGCGCGTATGCTTGCGCATGTCAGGTGGCAGGAGTCGCACGTCGTGGCTGGGATAGCCTTCTGTCGAGCAGGCGAGTTCGGCGCGTGATCAGCGAGAGCAGAGTGAAAAGGCGATGGATTGGATCAAGCCGCCCGTTTCAACGGAGGTGGCTCGCGGAAGTCAGTGGTGCGCCAGAGCGCATCCACATCCGCGATCTTCTTGCAGACGAGCTTCAATTCGTCGCTGGTGGTGGTCGACCTCTTGGCCGACGATTGATCCAGATCTTTAGCTGGCTTCATGGCTGGGCCCTTTCTTGGCGCGCGGTTCTTTCGCCCGTACAGAGCGAGGGAGATTATCTGCCATGCCCTGTGGATCACGGTCGACCCTGTTTCGTCTCGTTCTGGGCTCGCAGGTGAATGGGCCTCATTCCATCAGAAGTCGGCCGAACTTGGCACTGGTACGTTCACTAGTCTCACTGCCGCGCGAATTTGCTGGATGAGCCGCCGGGTGGATGAGTAAGAGGAGCACTAAAGGTGTGTATCGGGCAATCGTTGTGAAAGCCGGAATCCGCCGGATGTTGATTTGGCGGTCACTGAAGAACAGTTCGTACCACACATAAGCTCAAAAATTAACGCTCAGAATCTCGATCTTCGAACGGAACTGAGTTTGTAACCTGTATACGGAGAATTGCGTTAAGTACCTTTACATCCCTGTGCCTTTATAAACGTTGGACAACACACGTTTGTAAAATGTTTTGCCGTCGGGCATTGTAAAGCAAGCTTACATCAGACTAATCCTGACACTGTAAAACCACTTATAACGCAAGTACTTAGATCCGATCGTAGACGGCAAACAAACTGCATAGCTCTCTGTCATCTGGCTTTTACTGAAGGATGAAGGGGGTGAAAAAAAATGAAAAGTAAAATGCTTGTCGCGATGGCTATTGTGGCCCTGGCGCTCAGCTCGGTCGGCGCGCCGGCCTTGGCAAATTCCTTAACGTTTCAAGGTGTCACCTTCACCGAGAACATCATCAACGGTGGCAGTACCCTCGAACTAAAAATATCGAGCACCACCGGTGTAAGCCCTGATTGGACTGGTGTAAACGGCTTGGCGGCTTTCCAAGTCTCGAGCGTCGGAACGGGATTGACCGGTCTGGCGGTGACGAACTGGACGACCATCGACAATCAACTCTCCGATGGTGGGTGCGTCAACGGTAATGTGCCGAACGGTGCCTGCTTCGTCCGCACCGCTGGCCCTTTGTCATTTAATTCGGCTGGGGCGTTTAGCTTCACTTTTGACATTACAAAAAGTGGTGGCACGTTCGATTTGACCAATAACAGTCTGAAAGTGTTGTTCACCACGAATGGCACGACCTCGATTGTCGATGGCGTCGCCACCATCACCGGTAAGACTGGCAGTCTGTTATCGATGAACATTCCGGGAAGCGTTCCAGAACCGACCTCCTTGATCCTGCTCGGCGCCGGCTTAGTGGGCATCGGCATTTGGAGACGGTCAGCCATCAAGGCGTAGTAGTCGTAGAAACAGCGTCAGGAACAGCAAAGGGCCAGTCCTGTCAAAGGGCTGGCCCTTTTGTCTTTTGGACTCAATCTACGCTCGGATGGCCATTGGGAGACCAGGGTTCCTCCTAGGCGTTCACGACCCTATATACTATTGCGTCCCACGAGACTATTCTCCGCTCACTGCGATGACGCAAATCATCCAGGAGAGGATGGAATGACAGGGATGACAGTAAGCGGCTCCTCTTCTGTGCGCCGTGAGCGGCAACTCGTTCTCGTTGTGCTCACCAGCGCTCTCTTACTCCTGCTAGTCCTCGCTGTCTTCGCTCTCCGGGCTCTGGATAACCAGGAATCGAAAGATCGCCTTTTTGAGGAGAGCTTTGCACTCACCAATGCCTTCGAAATGCTGCTCTCGAATGTCAAGGATGCCGAAACCGGACAGCGTGGATTTCTCATCACGCGCGAGGCTGAATATCTCGAGCCTTATTCCAAGGCACTCGGGACCCTTCCCGCGCAAATCATGGACCTTGACGGCCTCATGAGCAAGCATCCTGAATACCAAGCCCAATGGGATGAAGCAAAGTCCCTCATCCGGAGGAAGTTGGGAACTCTGAACGGCAATGTGTCCAAAAAACAGTCGATCGGGGCCGTGGATGTTGACAAACTCCGCGAAGGCAAAGCCGTCATGGACGGCATTCGACGAGTTATCGGCGCCCTCATTGAGCAGGAGAACGCGGTACTCCATTCTCGCAGGGAACTTCGAGACGCCGGTGTCGCATCTACCTTTAAATGGATGGGATTCCTCGCCGGCGTCGCCGTGCTGCTCACCGGTATGGCTGGTATGTTCATTTATCGTGACCGACGAATGATCGCCCAAAATGAAGCCCTCCTCGAGAGCGAAGATCGCCTGCGAATGGCCATGACCGCTGGTCATCTTGGGAGCTGGGATTGGAACGTCCTGACCGGTGACGTGGTCTGGGACGAGACGTGCAAAGCGATTTTTGGCATTCCCAAAGATTTGCCGATGACCTACGCCCTTTTCTTACAGCATGTCCATCCTCATGACCGTGAGCGCGTTGATGTCGCCGTGAAAGAAGCGCTAGCAAAGAAGGCCGGTTACGAGGTCGAGATGCGAGCAACGTTACCTGATGGAAGTATCCGGTGGCTCCAATCGAAGGGTGCTGTGAAATTCGATGTCGATGGCAAACCCGTCCGCATGTCAGGCGTTGCGCAAGACATTACCGAGCGCAAAACAATGGAGACACGGCTTCAAGAGTGGAGCCAAGAACTAGAGCGGCGTGTCACGAAACGTACAAAAGAACTTCTTGAATCTGAGCAACGGTTGGCGGTTGCCCAACAGGCAGCAGGCATCGGCATGTTCGATTGGAACCTGCGGACAGGGGTTGATGTCTGGACCGCAGAGTTGGAAGCCTTGTATGGGTTAAAGCCCGGCGAATTTGCGTTGAGCCAACTGGCGTGGGAAAGCCTCATTCACCCTGACGATCGTGTGCATGCACTCTTCCTCGTCGAAGAATCCCGGCGGACAGGCGCGGCCGCTCAAGGCGAATGGCGTGTCATCTGGCCCGATGGCAGCCTGCATTGGATTGCTGGCCGGTGGCGAGTGCTTAAAGATGAATCCGGAGATCCGATGCGGATGACGGGCATTAACATTGATATTACGGAACGGAAGCTCAATGAGGTGGCGTTGGAGGAAAGTGCCCACCAACTGCGCAGGCTTGCCACCGAATTGAATTTGGCCGAACAGCGTGAACGGAAACGTCTTGCCACAGACTTGCATGACCATCTGCAACAGTTGCTGGTCACATGTAAGCTGAAGCTCAAACTCGCCCATGGCAAGCGTCTGGGACAGGAAGACGACGAATCGGTCAGGCACACCGCTGAAACGGATGAACTTCTTGCTGAGGCGCTGAACTATACCCGAACGCTCGTCGCGGAGCTCAGTCCACCGGTCTTGTCCGAGCAGGGACTCGGACGGGCGCTGATCTGGCTGGGTGAGTATATGAAGCGCTACGGCTTGGTCGTGGCCGTCTCTGTGCCTGAGCGACGAGTCAGCGGCCTGCCCGAGGATCAGGCGGTCTTGGTCTTTCAGTCTATCCGAGAATTGCTCTTCAACGCATCGAAGCATGCCGGGACACACGAAGCGTGGGTTACCCTTGAACACAAAGAGGGCGCCCTTCGCATTGAAGTGAGGGATAATGGCGTTGGATTTGTCCCATCATCTCTGAGCGCACCCAACGAAACGTCATCCAAGTTTGGACTTTTTAGTATCCGAGAACGGATGAGCGCGTTAGGCGGCTCCCTGCATATCACGTCCTCGCCCGAAGTCGGCACGAGAGCCGTCCTCCTGTTGCCGCTCAGTAAACCCACGCAGGCACCACCTTCGCTGTCGGCCACGAGAGCCATCCACGCAATAAAGGAGTATCGCCCGAAGGAAGGAGATCGCATGGTCAAGGTCCTTCTCGTCGATGACCATGCCATGGTCCGGCAGGGACTGCGAGCGATCTTAGAGGGCTACCCAGACTTGCATGTCATAGGAGAAGCCGTTGACGGGAGCGAGGCGCTGGAAGCGGTCAGAGTCCTACGGCCGGATGTCGTCGTCATCGATGTGAATATGCCC
>Ga0310810_10007242_pt1 | contig 12643 bp, 10 predicted proteins | sample NCmetagenome_FD_207641 | JGI IMG/M metagenome (GOLD analysis project Ga0310810, IMG submission 207641) | Soil microbial communities from experimental microcosm in Duke University, North Carolina, United States - NC | ecosystem: Engineered > Artificial ecosystem > Soil microcosm > Unclassified ... | reverse complement strand
TCCGTTTGGATGCGAAAGTCCTATCGTGGTTACGCGAGACCGCTGAGAAGAAAGGGAAATCGTACCAATCGCTCGTCAATGAAATACTGGCCGAGCAAATGCGGAAGGCGAGTTAGTAGAGTTAGGGAAGTCTGGACACGGTCTTCCTCCGGTCTTCGTCCACCTTCGGATATTTCTCCACGTCGAGAAAGTCCGCGCTTTTGAGATACGCGTCGCGCGCCGCTTCGCCGGTCCAGATTCCGGCGGCGTCGATCGTGGCCTCGATGGAAGTCGCGCCGGGGTTCGCCGAATCCTCGAGTCGAATTCTGATTGGTGGAGGACGTGAGTCTATCAAAAAGTGATCGCGGTGATTGTCATACGGGCAGCTGACTCAGTGACTATAAAGCTCTTTGACGAAGCCACTCTCGTCCAGCTCCTTCAACAAGCTGTTATCATAAAAATCTTTGGGGTTGGCCGTAGCCGCCTTCGGGTTATCCGATAACGACAGAACCGTGCGAATCGCCTCGTCGGGCATGTACGGAATTTTCAGGAACAAATCCTTGAGGCTGTCATAGGAATCATCGATCATCTCGGGATCTTTGGAGCTGAGGAAATCGGCGAGCGCTTTCTTGGCGATTTCGGGTTGCTCATGGATAATTTTTATGGACGCGAGATAAGCTTTGAGAAAACCTTTGACCATTTCTGGATTTTGCCTGATAAGAGATTTCCGAGTCGCGATGGCGTTGTGCGGGTAGGGATACTTGAACGAAGCGATATCGACGAGTTTTTTAAACCCCAGTCGTTTCGCCATTACAGTCGTCGGCGATGAGAACACGCCGCCGGAGATGATACCTTTTTGCAGGGACGCGAGAAGGTCCCCCTGCCGCGCGAAATAGAGAATCTGTACGTCCTGCCCGTAGCGGATGCCGTAGCGCTTAAAGAGCGCGATGGCCGCGTGATCTGAAGAAGCCCCTTTGGTGATAACCCCAAAAACCTTGCCGCGAAGATCGCTGATGTCCTTGATCTCAGGCTTGGCATAAACAGTAAATCCATAAGTCGAGAGCCCGATGCCGACATAGGTGAGATCGGCTCCGCCAAGGATCGCGCCAACAACTGCCCCGCCCGTGAGCGCAATCGTCACATCGCCGGCGATTAGTGAATGGGTGAGAATGGCGCCACCCGCGATGTAAATCGGCTTTACATCCACGCCATACCGTTGGTCAAGATGGTTTTCCGCGAGCACCCAGAGCGGCATCGACCCGCCACTCAACTGAGGATATCCGACAGTGATCGGCGCCGCCGTGACGTTTTGGCCGCTCAGCAGCATGAACAACGTGACCAGGAAACGAAGCAAATATGACTGCTTTGGATTCATAAAATGTCCTCCGCATCTCTGGGCTGAGGCCGAGCATGTCAGGCACAACGAGCACGAGACGTCGGTCGGGTGGATGATAACCGAACTCGCCGCCGTAGGTGAGGCATATCGGCTTTTATTTTCTGGTCAATAGGCGGTATTTGATCCGAGTTAGGCCATCCCAAGTATCGCCGGCCAACGGCGCATCTGCACTCTCGAATGAAATTGCCAGCGTCAGTGCGCTTCTCGTGGATAAACGGCGGATAAACGGATCAGACTTCTATGACTAGACTATCTGGTAAAACTCGAAGCTCGCGATTTTGTATATACGCGAGAGATTTGCACCCGCATCGCTGGGCTATCGTACGCCGACAGAAGCAGCGCACGAATCATTCCTCTTGCAGGATCGCTTCGGCGTCGATCGTGATCTCGACCATGTTGCCGACGACGACGCCACCTCTGTCTAAGGTGCTGTTCCAGCTCACGCCGAAATCTTGGCGATTGATCGTGGCGGTGGCGGTGAAGCCTGCCCGGGCTTTCGGTCCCTTATCGACTCCGTCTTCCCACCAGGGGGTTTGCCACTGACCGAGATAGCGGACGCGCAGCGGCACCGTGCGAGTGACGCCGCGAATCGTCAACTCACCCGTGAGGATTGCTTCATCCGCGCCGGCCACTTCGACCTGCTTTCCCGCGAAAGTGATCTTTGGATATTTTTCTACGTCGAGAAAATCCGCGCTCTTCAAGTGGGTGTCTCGGTCCGCTTCACCGGTCCAGATTCCACCGGCATCGATTGTGACTTCGACGGAAGTCGCGCCCGGGTTCGCCGGATCGAAGATGAGCGTGCCGTGGATGTCTTTGAAATGGCCGCGGACAAAGGTCACCATCATGTGACGCACACAAAATCCCGCCGCCGTATGCCCCGGTTCGAAAAACCATTTGGCCATGATTGGCTCCCTTCGAGTAAGAATTTACCTTAACGCTCACCGCCCGGCATTGAAACAGCGGCACCGATGCTCGACATTTTCCGGAATTTTTGCTTTGAATAAGTTGAATATGGATGAAACGATTTCCGCGACCAGGTCCGATGGTAAGCAGCGTAGCGCGCGCGTTAAAAGCAGGGCCGAATCAGAGCTGGAATCGAAAATTAAATATTTCATTTCCTGCATCGCCTGGCCGGGACTCATGGTCCTGTGCATGTCGCTCATGGCGTTGGGATTCGCGGACGGCCGTCCGGTTCTGTATTTCAACGTGGCGTATGTGATCCTGATCGTCACGTTGTTTTTCCTCGAGCGCTGGATGCCGCACGAGCAGGAATGGACCAAACCCGACGGCCAGACGCTCGCCAACATTCTTCATACGCTTTCCAGCAAAGGCACGTCGCAGTTGCTTTTGCTGTTCGGCGGTATCATCGGTTTCACGGCGTTGATCGAAGACCCGGAACCTGGCATTTGGCCGCACGACTGGCCGATGGCGGCGCAGGTGGTGTTCGGAGTGGTCGTGGCTGAATTTCCGCTCTACTGGGCGCATCGGGTGGGGCATGAATGGCCGCTGCTGTGGCGTTTTCATGCCGTGCATCACAGCGTCACCAAACTCTGGATTGTCAACACCGGCAGATTCCATTTCGTCGACTCGCTCTACAAGATCGTGCCGAGCGTGGGCCTTTTATTTGCCCTGGGCGCGCCGCAGACGATGGTTATATGGTTCAGCGCGTTCACCGGCTTCATCGGCATGCTGACCCACTGCAACGTCGAGATGCGCCTTGGTCCGCTGTCCTGGATCTTTAACACGCCCGAACTGCACCGCTGGCACCACAGCAAGGTTGAGCGCGACGGAAACCGCAATTACTGCGAGAACGTGATGGTCTGGGATCTCTTGTTCGGCACTTATTTCCGCGCCACCCATCGCCGCCCGCCGGCCGATATCGGCATTCTCGAATTCATGCCGGCGCGCTTCGTCGATCAAATCCTGTGGCCGTTTTTGACCCGGGAAGGCAAGCGGCGGATCGAGGCGGGGTGTCGTTCGGTGGCCTAGGAGCCTGCGCATGGCGCTTCACATCTCATGAGAATGAAAACGCCGGGGCAGCCCCTGGCGTTTCACGTTCTACGCCCGCGACCGGGGCTGATCCTATCCGAACGATTGCCTACTGGCGTGCCCTGGCGTCCTTGACGATCTCTGCGAGGGCTTCATTGTAGAGGCGCATCACTTCATTGACCGTGGCGGTGACCTTGGCAACGTCGGGTTTGTCCGGCGTCAGCGTTTTTTCAATTTCGATCATGCCCTTTTCGATCGCCACGTAGGAGTCGGCGTTGCGCGCCTTGATGAGATCTTCGATGCTGTCCCAGTTGTCGTCGAAGGCCTGAAAAGACTTGCGCGCCTTAGCGACGTTGCCGGCCTTCAATGCGGGCGGCACTTCGCGCAGATGGGCGCGCACGATGCGCAGTCGCGCGACGTCGTCATAGAGCGAATTCAGCGGTGGCATCGAGGAGATCAGAGCGACGGTCTCGTCGAATTTAACCAGCATCGCCTGCGCGTCCGCGAGCAACGACGCGGTGTTCGGATTGGGCGCCTCCAGCGCTTTGGCGATGCGCGCCTGGTACTCGTGCTCCAAAGTCTGGTACATCGCCTTGCTGCGAACGTTGACGTAGACCTCGATGCCGTTCCAGGCGGAATCGTAGGCTTCGAAGGTGTTCTTCGCGCGCGCGGCATCACCCGCTTGCAACGCGGCGATGGTGTCGACGAGCGTGGGCTGCACGGCTTTGATGCTCGTGATCTCGAAGCGCTCACTTTGCGCCAACGCCTGACCGGCGCCGCTCACGAGCGTAAACGCCGTGATGATAACAGCGCCCATGGAACAGAGTTTCCGGATCATCCTGCCACCTCTCCCGATACCGAAGCTGCGAAGATTGTTAAAAGCCCTCGAAAAAAAATTGCATTCAGCATTACTCCAGATTGCAAAAGGTGTAAATGGGACGTTGATTGCCGGAGCGTGGAGCCGAACGCGCCCCTGCGCCCAGGGGTGTCGGGACCGGTCAATAGCTGGATCACTTCCAGCGAAAAGCCCGGTCTCGGTCTGGAGTTGAACCAGGATGCGGTCAAGGAATACAGAGTCGCTTGGGAGATCGACGATATGAACAGTAACGCCGGCGTCCAAACTCGCACCGATGTGCCTTACGGCGGCGGGCCGCGGGAAGATCTTTGCGTCGACATCTATCTGCCTGCGAGCGCCGGGGCGCATCCGGCTCTTCTTTGTTTACACGGCGGCGCGTGGTTGCGCGGCTCACAAAAGCAGTACAAGAGTTGGGGACCCTGGCTGGCGGAAAGGGGCTTCGCGGCCGTCGCGGTAGATTACCGCCTCTCGAGTCAAGTCAGTCCAGCTTGGCCGGGTGTGTGGGAAGACGTGTGCCGGTCGTTGGATTGGGTGATCGCGAACGCACCCTCGCTGCATATCGACCCGAGCCGCATCGCTGTTATCGGAGATTCCGTCGGCGGCCACATGGCGGCAATGCTTTCCCTCCACGAGCGGACGGCGCAACACATTCGCGCCATGGTGGGAGTCTACGGCATTTACGATCTTCCAGATTGGTGGCGTGTAACCCAACCGCCCAAACGCACCGACGACCCCGTAGTCAAGCTGATGGGAAAATCTTATCCGGAGGCGAGAGAGGACTACGAGAATTTTTCGCCGCTGCATCGATTGAAGAACCTGGCGGCGCCGCCGGCCGCTCGCTATCTCATCATCCACGGCGACCAGGATGCGATCGTACATCACAATCAATCGGAACGATTAATTTCCTCGCTGCGCGAGAAAGGTGCTCAGGTGGAAGGCCTGTTGATTGCCGGCGCCGGCCACCACTGGTTTACTTTGGCCGCCGACAATCCTGCTCGGCGTCGAGTGGATCAGGAACCCAATGCCACCGTTGCGCCTGTGCTTCTTCGCTTCCTGGAGAAAGTTTAGAAGCAGCGAAAGCCGCGACCCGGGAAGGCAAGCGGCGCATCGAGGCCGGGTATCGTTCGCTAGCCGGAGACCGCACCGTTTATAGCTCGTCGATCATCCGCTTGATCTTGTGCCAGACCTCGCCGCCCTTGGTGCGCATGAGATCGATGTAGGGGCGATTTTCCCACTTTATGATTGCGCTCTGATAACTCGGCCGATCGCGGATTCGTTCGTACCAGTTCGCGAGCCGCGGGCGTTTTGCTATCCAGTCGAGAAGATTCAGATGATCGAGCCGGGTGAGGTAGGGTGTAAAAGCCGTGTCCGCGAGCGAATAATTGTCATGCGCCAGCCACCGGGTGCTCTCGAGTGATTTTTCCATGTCCGTCAGCAGCGCTTCCCACATGCGCACGGCGGTTTTGAATTCTTTGGCTTCCACGCCGTTATAAATCACGTCGCGTCGCCGCTCGCGTCTGAGAGGATCCGGTATCCTGTTGATCAGCGCGTCGCACGCCTCGTTTCCCTTCTCGAGATACTGGAAACGAAAGGCGGTGCCCATGCTGAGCGTGGCGGTCGCGATATCGTGATGGCCCTCGTCGAGCCGTTTGGTCCATAAGCGCATCTGCGCTCGCGCGTGGGAATCCGCGGGACGGAGAGACGGCTGCGGATACTCATCGTCGAGATATTCCATGATCACCGTGGATTCGCGCACGACTTTGCCGTTGTCGACGATGGTGGGGACGACGCCTCTGGGATTGAGCTTTAAGTATTCGGGTTTCTGCTGATCGCCGGCCCTGAGATCAAGGTGGCGATTTTCCCACGCAAGGCCTTTCTCCGCGAGCGTAAGGCGGACTTTTTGGGCACAGGTCGACATATCGTTGTGATAAAGCTCCAGCATGGTTCCCGTCCTTTCCCTGATCCTGTCGATACGGTTTCGTTAGAAGCGACCTTTCTCTAGTTGATTTTTTTATTTCACCTTTCATACCGGAAAAAAAGATCATCCTTTGGGATGTCGCTGTGCTAGTGCACTGTCTCACACCGTTGGTATGTTATCCTGAATTCGCCACTCACCACGAAGGGCACGAAGTTCACGAAGGTCAGAGAAGGAAATAACAATGCTTTTCCCGAACTTCGTGTTCTTCGTGTGCTTCGTGGTGAAAAAACAATGAGCGCACTTCGACGAATTGCGTTAAAACAATAAGTGCGCTTATTTGAGAGACACTGCACTAGAACTGTTTTGGACATAAGGATTCATCGTCATGGCCAATACAAGAAGAGGAACGACGAACCGTTCGGCTCGCGCCGGCGCTAAGAGATCAAAGGCAAAGCGGGCACGAAAAAAGGAGGGCACGCCAGTTCAAGCCGTGCGCCGCCTTGGCCGGCTCGGAGCCGCAGCGCTTGCGGATGTGGCCGCTGATCCGGCCGCGGATAACTTGCAGAAGATCGACAAGATCGTCGTGCTGATGATGGAAAACCGGTCCTTCGATCACATGCTCGGTTATCTCAAGCTGGAAGGGAGCCGCGACGATGTCGAAGGACTGACGCCGGGGTTAAGCAATAGCGATGGGCAGAAAGTTTATTCTATCCATCATCTTGATCAGACCGCTCTGAAATCCAGCCAGGATCCCTGTCATAGCGGCGCATGCGTGGCCGACCAGCTGCAAAACAACAATGCGGGATTCGTCAAAAATTACGTCGATACTCACCGGAGTGATCCCGAACGGGATCTGGTCATGGGGTACTACAACAAAAGCGATCTTCCTACCTACGACTATCTTGCCGGCGAATTTGTTCTGTGCGACCACTGGTTCTCTTCCGTTGCCGGCTCCACTTGGCCGAATCGACTCTATGCGGTTACAGGACAGGCCGATGGCAGCAAAGACAACAAAATCATCCCGATGTACAATCTCCCGGCTTTTGTTCGCAAGCTCGATGCAAAAAAGGTTTCGTGGGATTGGTACAGCGACAACTTCTTCGGTTCGACGCTCAATCTGACCGACGGCAAGTATCGGTCGCGCAGCGTTTACGACCTGGATCATTTCTTCCAGCAGGCGGCCGACGGCACTTTGCCGAGTGTCTCTTGGATCGATCCGCTCTTCGTCAACAGCCCCGGTGTCATCGTGGCCAACGATGATCATCCTCCTGCCGACATCCGCCGCGGGCAGGATTTTGTGCTCAACATCTATCACGCGCTCGTCAGCAATCCGGCGCAGTGGAACCAGACGTTGTTCATCGTGGTCTACGACGAGCACGGCGGCTTCTATGATCATATCGCCCCGCCTGCCGCGGAAGATGACCGACCCGGTTTCCGCAGTTACGGCGTTCGCGTCCCGGCGATTTTAGTCTCGCCGTGGGTACCGCAAGGAAAGGTTGTATCGAATCTATTCGACCACACCTCCATTATCAAAACCATCTTGCTGCGTTTCTGCCGCGCGGCCGACGGAAGTATTCCGGATATGGGAAAGAGAGTCATGGCGGCCAATCATCTGGGATACGCCTTGACGGAGCCGGCGCCGCGTCCGTCGCCGGCGAGAGAGAACCATCAGCACGTCGTTGCCGCCTTGGCGGGCTGGCAGGCCGAACAGTTCAGCGCGAGATTCCAAGCCGATCATGTCAGAACGCACCATCCACGTGAGTTAAATGACTTTCAAAAAGGTCTGCTCAGAGCGGCGCAGCGGTTACCCGCGAGACAGACAAAGCAGCCTCAATCGCGGACGCGATCAAAAAAACATCGCCGCTGAAAAATTCAGCGCGATTCGTATGTCCCGACTCTTCGCCGCTTTTTGATAAGGTCGTCCATCGCCAGCGGGCCGCAACCACCCAAAACCAAGGCCGCCAGGCAGGCGAGGTAAAGGAGATTACACTCGTAGCCCACCGGCCCGAATTGCGCGCCAGTCGCAGTCACGGCCATGAGCTTAATCGAGCTGAAGCCATAGGGCAGATGCACAGTGAACATAGCCACCAGCAGGAGTGCCGCCATCGGCAAGCTGACAAGGGTCACGAAAGCGCCGAGAATGACCGCCAGGCCGCCGAACAATTCTATCAGTATGGCGAACCATGCCATGAAATCAGGCGCAGGCACATCCAGCGCGCGCAGTATCGCAGCGAATGCGCCGGGACCTCTGCCCAGCTTGGCGAAGCCATGCTGCATGAAACCCAATCCCACGATCAGGCGCAGCGGAATGGGAGCCCAGCGTGCGATCGAAGAGCGACTGAACGTTAAATTAGATTGAATTGCCATTCCCGATGCCCTGAATCCCATTCAATATTTCTCGGATTTGCTGCGTCGCGAGACATGGTGGTTCTCTCATCTCAGTAACGGAAGCGTCGCCTAACAGCACGTAAGTGTGTCCGCCGTGCTATGCGGCCCTCGGCGTTTTCGAGAAAGCCTTCGCCCATTGTTTCCACTGCCGCACATTGAGGGGTGGCGATTGGCCGCTCAAATTCATCTTGATCAGGCGTGTAAGTTGTACTACCCGGGCAGACAGATCATGATCCGGTCGATGAACGATCTGTATTCCCTTCCAACTCCGGCGTCCGATCGCGACTTGGATTAGAGGAGCAACGCATGTGCCAGCAACTTATGCGCCCAAACACTTAGACAGATGGATCAGACAAGGCTCAGAGCTTGCGGCTTGATTGCTTAACGAACAGGGAAAGAGTCGTCGCTTTTCTCGGAAGGTATTGCAATCTCAACTGCTGCAGTCGTCACCGATGACGCATCCAAAACTTAGCGAAGACCTGAAGACCTCGGCGGATTCTGCTGAGTATCCATTGTCGAAGTATCGACATACGTCGAGATATCGGCGCTGTCTTGTCGCTGCCGTTTGTGGAGCCGCGCTCGAACCTCCGGTTGAGCGTCGGAATTGTAGTGTGCGCCTCACATTCCGAGCAAAAACTTTTCGCACCGGCGGTGATGCGAATTCGAAATTGCGGTTGCGCATTCCGTTGGACATCTGGAAGCCGCCGCCGATGACGCATGCCCGCTTCGCACACATGTGGAAAGCCCTTATGTGCGCGTGACGATCCGTAGCGGTGTGGTGGAGTGGCGCGAGCGGTTCGGTACAGGCCGTCCCGATGAGATTTTGTTTATTTCGTTTCCGCTAACACCTGACGCAGCAACGTGAAGTCGATAATGGCCTCGACTTTCGCATCCTTGCCCGTGGTCTGTTTGATCAGGCCGAGTTGGGTCTTGATCGCGCTTTCTTTACCCAAGCCATCGGGACTGATCGATTTGATCGAACGAGCGTAAGCGTCTTCGGCGATCGCCTTCGACAGTTTGAGCCAGTTCATGTAGAGCGCCACCGATTCATCGCGATGGCTCAGGAAGTATCGGCCGGCTTTCACCATGGCGCGGATAAAGCGCTTTACTTCGTCGGGATTGTCGCGCAGTTTTCTTTCCGTCACGGTGACTCCGCTGAACGGCACTTCGAACTTGCCTTCGATATCGGCGAGCAGGTTCATGCCTTTTTCTTCCGCTATGGCGTGCAGCGGCACAGGCAGCGGGCTCGCATCGATACTTCCGGCGAGCAGCGCCTGCAGGCGGATCGGTTCGCGGCCCATGGGAATCATCACGACATCTTTGTCCGGGTCCAATCCGCCGGCAGCAAGCATGGCGCGCGTGGAACTGTAAACCGCGCCGGAAAAGCTGCTGACGGCTACTTTTTTGCCGCGCAGTTGGGCGACGGTTTTATATTCCGGTCGCCCGACCAAAGTGAGATCGGCAAATTTATGCGGCAGGTGCACGACCCTGATCGGCAAACCCTGCGCTGCCGCTACCATGCCCGAGCCGCCGCCGAAGAGCGTGTAGTCGATCTCGCCCACCACTTGGCTCTTCAAAGCCAAATCGCTGGCGATCACCAGCAGAGTAGGAGTAAGTCCTTGCTCCTCGAAAAATTTCTGCTTGATGCCCGTCATCAAGGTCACCGACGCCATCGAAGGCGGATAGGCAACTCTGACTTCCTTCAGTTCCCGCTGCGCCGCGTGGGCGGTTCCCCACAGCATCGAAATCGACAGCAGCACAAGCGTTGACAACAACCTGAAGCGAATTTTTTGCGGCATCCTGTTACCTCCGAATTGCTACCGAACGGCGCCGGAATACTCGGATTGTGAAGCCTGTAGTAATCGCGCAGCACCTAAACACTGGGATCGATCGCGCCCATGTCCAACTGGACGAACCGCGTAGCAGAAATGCTGAATTTCTGCAATTTCACCGCATGACAAGAATGTCCGTTGGTCGGAACGCATCGTGGCATCCTGCTCCGTTTTGCAATGCGATGCCAGCAATAGAATCCGGAGTGACAGCTGAGTCACGACCCGGCGCTCAGACAGCGTTGCGCCTACTCCGGCGCATTGATATTTTGCTCCCGGCTCGACGGCGATAATAGAAAATGGCGGAGCTGAACGGCTATGAAAAATAAACACGGACTGCAAACTATCGTGTTCACCGTCTTTCTTCTGCTGGCGCAGTGGATCTTCGTGGCGCCAATCGCATGGGCCCAGACGCCATTCTATGAAGGGAAGAATCTGCTTCTCGTGAGCGGCACTGACGCGGGCGGTGCCGGCGATCTGCGCACGCGCGCAGTGATTCCGGTACTAAAAAAACATATCCCCGGCCACCCGAACATCGTTGTGCAGTACATGCCCGGCGCCGGCGGACGCAAAGCGGCCAATCACATGTACACGTCGGCTCGCCCGGATGGTTTGACGGTCGGCGCCATGATCACCGGCATGGTGCAGGGCACGATTTTCGGCGAGAAAGACGTACTCTATGATCTCGACAAGTTCATCTATCTCGGCTCCCATTCCCGCTACGCGCCCTATGCTTTTGTCACGCGCAAGGCCGCGGGCTTCAACAGCCGGGAAACTTTGAGCGCGGCCCGCGGCGTGCGCATCGGCGCGCCTTCCGTCGGCCATAGTCTCTACACCATGGCCCGGCTGTTCGCTTACATGCTGGATATGAAAGAGCCGCGTTGGGTCACCGGCTATACGCCGCGGGAGGTCGACATTGCTTTGGAAAGAAACGAAATCGATGCGCGGGTGAGCATCCTGGACAGCTTGCTCACGCGCAATGCTCATTGGCTGGATAAAGATCTCGTGCATGTTCACGCCACGGTCGATATTCCCAAGGGCTTCAAGCACCCCGATCGCAGGCTCGCCAAACTTCCCGAGATCGAGAGTTTCGCTCGCTCAAACCAAGACCGACGTCTCATTCAGCTTTTTCGCGGCGCGCGCGACACCGGTCAGCCCTTTGTCTTGCCGCCGGGCACGCCGGCGGAGCACGTTAAGATATTGCGTGAAGCGATGCGCCGAACCTTCGCCGATCCGGAGTACATCAAAGGTTACGAGAAACTCACTTCCGAGCCAGCCATGTCGCTGACCTGGGAGGAGTTTGAGACACAGCTCCGTGACTTGCCGCGGGAGGCCGAGACCATCGATCTCTTCAAGCGCCTTTCCGGCCCGGCACCGCTGCCGGCCCGGCTGTCCCGGTAACCAAGCGCGGTTCAGCCGTTCGGAGTCGGTTATAAGAAATAAGACATCGGAGCTAGGAAAGTCGTTCAGCCAGTTGGGCTATTGTGGGGGCATCGAAAAAAGTCTTTATCGGCAGATCTTCTCCGAAAACTTCCATGAGAGATGCAATGACCCGGGTTGCGCGCAAGGAGTCGCCGCCCAATTCGAAAAAATTGTCATTAATTCCCAAACCGTCGATTCCTAAGACGGCGGACCAGATTGCCGATAGCTCGATCTCCATCGGCGTACTTGGCGATATCAATGGGTTATCGAGGTTGGGTCGGTTTCGAGACGGAGGTGGCAAACGAAGCCGATCCGTTTTCCCGTTCGGAGTCTGCGGAAACGCATCCATGACCACAAACGATGATGGAATCATGTAGTCAGGCAATGTTTGAGTGAGACTTTGACGAAGCTTCGTAATCGTGACCGCCGGATCCGTCGCCGGTACAAAATAAGCAACCAGCGATTGCGTGCCATCCCCGTCTTGCCGTCCAACCACGACAGCATCTGCGATCTCTTCAATGGCGCGAAGGGCAATTTCAACTTCCCCAACATCGATTCGAAAACCACGGATCTTTACCAGGAAGTCCTTGCGACCCACATGGACCAGGCGACCGTCCGGTCTCCTCATTCCGACGTCGCCGGTTAGGTAGATTTGCGCGCCGATGGCCGCCGGGTCAGGCAAGAACACGCGGTGCGTTCGTTCAGGATCTCGCCAGTAGCCCCGCGAGATATACCGGCTCTTGACCGCAAGCTCGCCAATTTCACCAACGCCGACTTCTCTAAGATCGTCATCGAGCACGAGCACGTCTTTATCTTTAAGAGGATAGCCGATCGGCAGTTTAGAGTCTGTTAGATCCCTGCCATGT
>Ga0310810_10007241_pt1 | contig 12643 bp, 9 predicted proteins | sample NCmetagenome_FD_207641 | JGI IMG/M metagenome (GOLD analysis project Ga0310810, IMG submission 207641) | Soil microbial communities from experimental microcosm in Duke University, North Carolina, United States - NC | ecosystem: Engineered > Artificial ecosystem > Soil microcosm > Unclassified ... | reverse complement strand
GTAAGATGAAGAAGACGATCATTGCGATGGCGATCGCGACGATGGCGGGGGGCAGCGCCGCTGCCGCGGATCTTCCGCGTGGCCCCGCGCCGTATTATCCGCCGCCCCCGGCCATCTATAATTGGACCGGCCCATACGCGGGTCTGAACCTCGGCTACCAGTGGGCTAAAGTTACAAATAACGTCACCGAGCCGAGCGGCATCGCTGGTGGTGGTCAACTCGGCTATAATTGGCAGCTGGGCCAATTTGTGTTCGGTCTCGAAACGGACATTCAGGCTAGCGCCGCCGACGATACGTTCGCTCCGTACAAGTTTTCGAATCCCTGGTTCGGCACACTACGCGCCCGCATCGGCTACGCCATCAATAACGTGATGCTGTACGGAACAGGTGGCCTCGCCTACGGTGAACTCAAGGGCGAGTTCTTCGGTCTGGAAGAGGATAAGACTCTGGTCGGTTGGACCGCTGGCGCGGGCATCGAGTATGGCTTCACCCAGAACTGGTCCGCGAAGCTCGAGTATCTCTATATGGATCTTGCCAGCCGCACCTACTCGATCACTGGCGTCGACAACGGCCTGCACTCGAACTTCGTGCGCCTCGGCGTGAACTATCACTTCTGACACGCGCAAAACTTTTTAAGCGCGAAAACCTCGGGCCAAGCGCCCGAGGTTTTATTTTGCACGTCAAGTTTTGTACGCGCGAGCAGAGAGTTTCAGGAACCGTGTACGACTTAAGTCTTCGTTAGTCTTCATTCACGGTGTGCGCAATCACGCCGACAAACATCGAGGATCGCCGCGGGACTGAAACGCGTGAAAAAGGCCCGGCAAATGTCGGGGCTTTTTTGTTGGAACTTCTCGCGCTTGAGCAACTACCGAGGAACCTCCGTACTCCTACCGCGTTGAATGCCCGATCGGGGGACGGCGTCGTCACGTCCGTCCGCACAATTGGCAAGTGAGGTGCGTCATGAAGAAGCTCCTGCTCGCGGGCGTGGCGGTGATCGCGCTCGGAACAATTTCCGCAATGGCCGCGGATATCCAGCGCCGGCAAATGCCGGCCAAGGCGCCGGCATACATGCCTCCGCCGATTTACAGCTGGACCGGCTTCTACCTCGGCATCAATGGCGGCGGCGCATGGGGCCGCTCCGAGTTTTCGGCGCCGTTTGAGTCGGGTTCGTTCGACACGTCGGGTTGGCTCGCCGGCGGCACGATTGGTTACAACTGGCAGACCGGACCGGTTGTCTTCGGGCTTGAGGGCGACATCGATTATGCTCACATCACCGGCAGCGCACTCTGCGGCGGCGGCGTGACCATCTGCGAGATCCGTAACAACTGGCTCGGCACCGCGCGCGGCCGACTCGGTTACGCGTTCGATCGGATCATGCCCTACGTGACGGGCGGCGCCGCATTCGGTGGCATCAAGACAAACATCCCCGGCTTCGGCAACACGAGTGACACGAAAATTGGCTGGACGGCCGGCGGCGGCGTTGAAGCGGCGATCGCCGGACCCTGGACGGCAAAGGTCGAGTACCTTTACGTCGATCTCGGGCATCCCGATTCCATCCTCGGCTCCGATGCGAAGTTCAAGACGAACATCGTTCGCGCCGGCTTGAACTATCGATTCTGATTCACGATGAAATGCAAAGCCCCGGTCGATCGACCGGGGCTTTTTTCGGAGCGTGTGCGGTTTGTTCAGCCGGTGACGACCAGGTTCACTGCTTTCGGTCCTTTGCCTTTCTTGTCCGGTTCGACATCGAAGCTGATGCGCTGCCCTTCGTTCAGACCCTTCAATCCCGCCTGTTCTACCGCCGTGATATGAACGAACACGTCGCGCCCGCCATCATCCGGCTTGATGAAGCCGTACCCCCGCTCGCCGTTGAAAAATTTCACGACACCCGTTTGCGCCATCGGGAAAACTCCTCTCCCCTCTGCTCCGCCGCCGGCCCCACGCACGGCGGCTCGGCTGGACATTCACAATCGGGGAAAGCGTCGGCCAAAGGCCTCAGTCACTCCGCCGGCCCCCACAGGAGGCGGAACGTCACTGCCAGTATGGAACTACACACCAACTGAAGCCCTGTGGAAAGAGCCCAGGGGATCATGGACGGTCCGGCCCCGGCTGCGCGGGAAGCCAGTCCAGCCGAAAGCCGGGTTTACCCGCCCCTCCGAAGACCTGAATAAAGGCCGGTAACAGGGCCGAAAGCTCCTTCTCCAGGGTCCAGGGCGGGTTGACCAGGATCATGCCGGCGCCGTTGAGCCGGGCCGGATCGCCGAGTGGCTCTATGAGAATTTCCGCCCGCAAGACCTTCCCCAGCCTCAAGCGGGCAAGGCGTTTTGCCAGCATGTCGGCCTCGCGGCGGCCTTTGAGCGGGTACCAGAGCGCGTAAATCCCGGTAGCCCATTTGCGATAGGCCGCGGCCAGGCCCGTAACGAGGTTCGCGAAATCACTATCGGCCTCGAAAGGCGGATCGATCAGCACCACGCCGCGCCGTTCCTTTGGCGGAACATAGGCGTTGAGTGCAGTCCAACCGTCAATGCCTAGCGTCTTGATCCGGCTGTCGCCGCGCAGATTGCGGGCGAGAGCGACGTGCGCCTTGGGCTCAAGTTCGCAGGCAATCAGACGGTCCTGAGGACGAAGCCATGCGCGCGCCAGGGCTGGAGATCCAGGATAGACCGTGAGGCGGCCCGGTCGATTGAGTGCGCCGATAACCTCGAGATAAGGAGCAAGGAGCTGTTTGACCGGTTCAGAAATTTTCGCCGACAGAAGCCTCTCAATGCCGAGGTGCCATTCGCCGCTGCGGGTCGCCGCATCGCTTGTGAGGTCATAAAGTCCGGCGCCGGCATGCGTGTCGATGACACGGAATGCGGCCGGCTTGCCGCGCAAATACCAAAGGATGCGACAAAGCACGGCGTGCTTGAAAACATCGGCAAAATTGCCGGCATGAAATTCGTGGCGATAATTCACGGCAGGATTTGCCCTAACGGCCGCGCACGGCCGGCATCTCAACTTTATCCCGGCGGCACGAATACCGCGCCATCTCAGGACAGCTGCGAAAGGTCAACTCCTTGGTCAAACAGATACGGACTTCGGTTAATCGCCTGCCATCACATGAAACGTTGATCGCGTCGCGCGCAAGCTGCGGATTTGCTTTCAGGAAAGCACCGGCGACCTGACCGGGCGTCACACTGATCGGCTGATCGACTTGCACATAGTCCGGCGGGATCTTCACAGCGGCCCATGCCGTGCGCACCAGGCTGAAATATGCTTTCGGCGAAAGGCCGGAGCATGTGCCGTGCCGGTCCCATTCGTGGAAGACCAGACGCGGACTCGGCATTATATCGAGCATGTCGTCAACGATCGCGCGCGCGAGCCGCGGTGCCGGCACTTGGCAGTCGGACGGGAAGCCCCGTTCGTGTTGAGGCCAGAATCCGTGGACGACAAACGCGAATGGCCGACCCGAACATTGGCGATCGCGGGCTCGACCGCCAATCCGGTTCTCCGCCGCCTCGCAATAGGAAGGCGACCACGACAATGACAGCACGTAAAAGTTGAATTGGCCGGGCGTACCGTGCGGGCGCACCTGCGCGATAGCCTCTCCCTCGATAATGAAAAGGTGGGCGAGCGCGACAGCGCCGACGAGCGCCGAGCGAGTCATGGGACCGGACACATCCTCAGCTTACGAGCACGGAAAAAGAACAAACCGGAAATTGACTTAGCGCAAAGGTTCCATGGTAGGGGTGTCTTGTGACCATGAACAGCCCAAGAACAAATTAGAATAAAAAGGGACCGGACAGGCGTGTTTCAGGGCTGGGCCATTTTGCACGCCGGGTTGTAAGCCCAGTTGCGATCAAGGCCCACCACGCACCACTCGACCCCCCAGAACATGCCGATCATTCCGCCGTCCTCGACGATTGAATAGTGGACCGTGTGATTGCGACCGTCGCTGACTTGCGCAACGGCCGAGCAGTAACGGCGTGGAACTGTTTGCTCCGCCCAGGGCCGGAAGGCGGTTTCGCGCACGCGATCGAAGCCCAGAATCTGCAAGTTGGAATTCCAGAAGCGGCTCTCCTTTTGAGCAAAACGCTGCGCAATCACGTCGAGCGCGGCCTCGCAGGCCGGCAGCACACCGTCATATCGGGGACCGATGAGATAGATGCCCTTTTCGAGCCAACCGGCCGCGCTGGCCTGAGAAACTGCCGAGGCCGCAATAAATGCAACAGCCAAAAAACTGCGAAGGCAGGGCAAAAAGGCCGTCATCGTCGCGCTCCCCCGACCCGAATTCGGAATCTCGTACAGCTTTTAGCAGGTCGCCTCCGGCTTGGGTACACAGGTTTTAGCTTGCACCCGACCAGTCCCCGAGAACGGCCTGGACCAATGCAAGCGCCGCGACGGCGGCCGTGTCTGCGCGCAAAATGCGTGGGCCGAGCGCGATCGCTACCACATTGGGGAGCTTTGTGAGCAGCGACCGTTCCTCGTCGGCAAAGCCGCCCTCGGGACCGATCAGGATGGACAAAGGTAAACGCCGCGACCGCGCTGCTGACAGCGCGCTGACCGGATCTGCCACCTCGGCGTTCTCGTCACAGAAAATCAGCAGCCGGTCGGCACTGACGGCTGCCTCAAGCCCAACGGCGGCGCCGACCGTGGGCACGTGCAGAACCCCGCATTGCTCGGCAGCCTCGATCGCATTGGCGCGCATGCGGTCGAGGTTGATGCGCGCAACTTGAGTATGCCGCGTCATCACGGGCTGAAGGTGCGAGGCACCCATCTCGACCGCCTTTTGCACAAGGTAGTCGAGGCGTGCGTGCTTAAGCGGGGCAAATAAAAAGTGGAGATCGCCCGGTCGTGGTTGCGGGCGCAGACAGGTTTCGACTCTGATAACGGCGGCCCGTTTCCCGGGCCCCAAAAGGCTGCCGCGCCATTCGCCTTCGCGCCCATTGAACACAAGAACCGCGTCGCCCTGCCGCAGCCGCAGGACATTGAGGAGATAATTTGCCTGGTTGCGATCGAGCACCGCATCGGCGCCGGCGCTGAGCGGCGCATCGACGAAAAGCCGGGGGATGCGAAATTCGTAGCGCGGCATGGGGTTAGTTAATTGTCGCAAGACGATGGCCGGGTTTTACGCGTTCTGGCAAGACTACGCGAGGTTCGGCGAGACCCTTCCGCCGCCTTCCCGACGCATTCGGGTTGTTATAAGCCAACACGATACGCCCCATTTAAACTGTTATAATGGCCCCAAAGAGAGGATCAGGTTTCATGCGTTTGCACCGGGCCTTGCCAGTCATGTGCGTTGTGGCGCTTTTTGCCGGCAGCGCGCAGGCGCAATTCGCGCCCGCGGCGCCGCAACAGGAGCCCCCCTGCGTAAGGGATTTCAGTAAGCTCCGTGACGACACGGAAAAGAAAGCAGCGGCCATCAGAGCCGCCAGCGAGCGCAAGGCTTCGCCAAAGGAAGCATGCCAACTCTTCAATGTGTTTATTGCCGCGCAATCGAAGATGCTCAAATACGCGACCGACAACGCTGCCTGGTGTGGCATTCCCAACCAAATCACGGCTAGCCTCAAGGAAGGGCTCACCAAGACATCCGAAATACGCACCAAGGTTTGCCAGGCTGCTGCCGCACCCGCACGTCCAGCGGGCCCAAGCTTGAGCGACGCGCTGTCCGGCCCGGTACCGGATTCCAACAACATCAAGACCGGCCGCGGCACATTTGACACCCTGACCGGCAACCCACTCGAAAAGAAATGAGCGAAAGCACCGGACGCGTCGCCGATGCGACCGGAAACTGGGTCGACAGTCTCGCTCCGTCATATACTCGGCCTTACCTGCGCCTTGCCCGCCTGGACCGTCCGATTGGGTCGTGGCTGCTTCTGATGCCGTGCTGGTGGTCGGTCGGTCTCGCCGGAATGCACAATGACCGTTTCCCGAGCCTGTGGCATATCGTGCTGTTCTTCATCGGCGCGTTCGCCATGCGCGGCGCAGGCTGCACGTGGAATGACTTGGTCGATCGCGATCTTGATGGACGCGTCGAGCGCACGCGTTCGCGGCCGATTCCATCCGGGCAGGTCACCGTCGCGCAGGCCACGATGTTCATGGTGGCCCAGGCGCTGGTCGGATTTTTGGTCCTGATCCAGTTCAACCGCTTCACGGTCGCGACGGGCATCGCGTCGCTGCTGGTGGTGGTCATCTATCCGTTCATGAAACGTATCACGTACTGGCCACAGATCTTCCTCGGCCTTGCATTCTCATGGGGAGCACTGATGGGCTGGCCGGCCGCGTTCGGACGCCTCGATTGGCCGGCGATCGTGCTCTACGCCGGATCGATACTGTGGGTCATCGGCTATGACACGATCTACGCGCACCAGGACCGTGACGACGATCTGCTGATCGGCATCAAATCAACTGCATTGCTGTTCGGCGAGCGCACTCCGCCGATGCTCGCGACTTTCTATGCGGGAGCAATCGTGTTGATCGCGGCGGCCGGCTTCATGGCCGGTGGAGGAATAATATTTACGATCGGGATCGTCGCCTTTGCCGCGCATCTTGCCTGGCAGGTGAGTCGGCTCGATATCGGCGACCCCGCGCATTGCCTCGTGCTGTTCAAATCCAACCGGGATGCAGGTCTTATTCTATTTGGCGCTATGCTGCTCGAAACCGCGTTTTGAGCGGTAAGCAGCGTCGGCCGCATCCTCAAGATCGAGAATATAGCCGTCTTCGCCAGGTACGGCAGTTCGTGCACGGGTCGCTTTGACTGGCACCGAGCCCGTATAGGCCGGCCCCCGATGTTTCGCATAGAGGGCTCGCGCTTTCGCCGCCGCCATTTCACCGGTCATCGCTTCTGGCCGGCACGGACGGTCGTCGCTCGCACGACGCATCAAGTCGACATGAATGTGATTGTAGTGCGCGGCGTTATACCCGGGCGCGAGCACCGTGTTGAAATTGTTGCAAGCTGCGAGATGCACATCGCGAAGGAAGCCCTGTTCCTCCGGCGTGCCGTGCCATCCTTCCTGCACGGTAACCCGCCGTCCGTCCGCAAACGTGAAGGCCGCAATGTCGATTGCATTGCCGAACGCATGTTCGGAAATGCCAGAGCCGCCCGAGCCGACCATTCCGCGGCACGAATAAGAAGAGATTTGTTTGACCTCGACAACTTGCGAGCCGAACCAGCGCGCCGCGGCTGGCTGTACACCGTCGCTCATCCACCGATCAAGCGCCGAAACAAGGGGACATGCGAGCGTAGCGGCCGGCGTCAAGGTTGCAGGCGAAGCGGCGACCAATTGCGGCGCTCGTGCCGGGCCGAGCGCCGGCGCGCTACGTTGCGATGGCTGGTAAACCGGCGCGGTGCGTTGCGGCGGCTGATAGACCGGCGCGGGTTGGGCACGCTGCGGCGGATAAGCACGATTGGGCAAAACCGCATCGTCGGGAATATCGTCGGGCAACGGCGCGGCGCTCGGCGTAACACTGGGCGCGATGCCGGATGGATTCAGCTCAACTGGCTGCCCTGCCGAGCCCATCGGCGCTGCGCGCACGGCCGGCGGTGGGCCCGGAACCCAGCGCATGTTAGGCGGCGGCGATTGCGGCGGCATCGGCTGGCTATCGATGCGGCCAACCGGTGACGGCGGTGCATAGCGCGGCTCGTTCACCGGCCAATTCGGCATCTGCGAGGCATTCGGAATCGATCCTGGCGGACGCAGATCATCGCCGTAGCCGATGGCCGCAGCACCTTCTCCCAGCACCGCGACCTTGAGCGGGAAATCGGCGCCGCACATGCCGGGACCTTCGATCGGCTCCATGCGCACCACACCGGCGCCGAGCCTCACGGTGCCGGACTTCATGCACTCGACTTCTGCCTGATGGCGCCACGGCGCGCGTTCACCGGTGAAGATGCTGCGCCCGCAGCCAGCGAGCGCCAGCAACACGCCTGCACCGACGAGATAATACGCAACGCCACCCTTCATGCCCGCAAAAATGCGAGCAGTTTCTTTAACGGGGTTTCAACGCTGGCCGGCGCCGATTTCGTTAAGGATAAGAATTCCTTGCCGCCGGCTCCCTCGCTTGGACAAGGCTTTTAGTTCAGTGAATCACTGTGCCGTTTGGCGCCAATCGTCTCGCCCGACGATGGCTGAGGGCCGGACGCCTTGGCCGAGGCCGGCTTAATCCCCAGCGTATCGCCGTCTTAAGGTCTCGAGCTGGTCGTCCATCGCCTGGGCAAACTCGGCAGAGGTACCGGGATTGAAAACCGCGATTGGTCATCGCGATTAATTTGACCCTACCTGCCTGCACCTGCGGCCGCATGATCGCATAGGCCGCGACAAAAGCATGAATGCGCGATTCCGCCAGATCGTTGAACGTCTGCACGGCATCCTTGCAGGGCACCCGCGCCATATGCATCGCGGGTTGAGGTAATTTTCCAAAATTGGGAGAAGGCTCAACTGCCCGTTGTTGGTCGCCATCCTGTTTGATTGACGGCTGGATTTATTTCGCTGCCAAAGCTACCGCATCATCGCTGCTGCAAGATCGATGGTATTTGCCGTAAATTCGCCATCAAAAATTCGGCACCGGGTGAGTTTTGCACCGTCAAAATTTTCGGCCCTTCGCTTTTTTTCAGGCGCACAATCAACCGGTTGTCCATCGCGCAGGTGCGGTAAGCGATTCTGGCTGTCACAAAAGCTGGGCTGGTAATGGGTGCCTTCGACGCCGGATCGTTCCATGCTAGCCTTTAGGCGTTCAACAAGGGAGGCACCTGCCGTGGACCTTGCCTTGAAGCTCAATGTGCTGGCTGTGTGCGCCGTGTTTGCTTTCGTTGGCGCGATCTTGCTAGGGGCATTCTGAGTTCAGGAGGCCGACGACGACGCCAAACAACAATAACGGACTAGATCCGGGGACAATTACAGCACCGGAGAGCACGCTCTCCGGTGCTTGCATTTGCGAGAATGTTACGCCGCCACGATGCTGGGCGAGGCGTGCACATCATAATTAAGTATGGGAGCGAGCCAACGCTCGCACTCGGCGACGGTCCAGCCCTTGCGCCGCGCGTAGTCCTCAACCTGATCACGCTCGATCTTGCCGACGCCGAAATAGGCGCTCTGCGGATGACTGAAATAAAGCCCGCACACGGCGGCGCCCGGCCACATCGCGAAACTTTCGGTCAACTTGACGCCGATGCGCTCGCTCTTGAGGAGATTGAATAGCGTGCCTTTTTCGGTGTGGTCGGGCTGCGCCGGATAGCCGGGCGCCGGACGGATGCCGCGATATTTCTCAGCGATAAGCTGATCGTTGCTGAAGGACTCGTCGGCCGCATAGCCCCAGAATTCCTTGCGTACGCGCTGGTGCAGGCGCTCGGCGAAGGCCTCCGCGAGACGATCCGCCAGCGCTTTCACCATGATTGCCGAGTAATCGTCGTTGGCGCGCTTGAACCGCTCAGCGACCTCGTCTTCGCCGATACCGGCGGTAACGGTGAAGCCGCCGATATAGTCGGCGAGGCCGCTCGCCCGCGGCGCGATGAAATCGCTCAGCGCCGCATTGGCGCGGCCTTCGCGTTTCGAGAGCTGCTGGCGCAGCGAATACAGGACAATGATCGGCTCGTCGCGCACTTCATCGCCATAAACAAGAATATCGTCGCCGTCGGCATTCGCCGGCCAGAAGCCCAGCACGGCGCTTGCCTTGAACCAATTCTCATCCACGATCTTGTCGAGCATGGCGCGCGCGTCCTCATATAGAGAGCGCGCGGCCTCGCCGACTTTGGCATCGTCGAGGATGGCCGGGTATTTTCCGGACAGCTCCCAGGTGGAAAAGAACGGCGTCCAGTCGATATAGTCGATCAGTTCCCTCACCGGATAGTCGCCGAGAATCTTCGTTCCAATAAAGCTCGGCTCCGGCGGCTGATAGGCGCCCGACCAGTCGAGCTTGAGAGAATTGGCGCGCGCGTTCGCAAGTGGCAGCCGCGCCTTGTCTTCCTGGGCGCGCGCATGCGCGGCCGCGATACGGGCATATTCGCCGCGCAGCTCGGCCACATAGCCGGCCCGGGCATCGACCGACATCAGCGTCTGCGCCACGCCGACCGCGCGGCTCGCATCGTTCACGTAGACCGTCTGCCCGCGCCTGTAATTGGGGTGGATCTTCACCGCCGTGTGCACGCGGCTGGTGGTCGCCCCGCCGATCATCAGCGGCAATTCGAAGCCCTGCCGCTCCATCTCCGCGGCCACATGGCACATCTCGTCAAGCGAGGGCGTGATCAGCCCGGAAAGCCCGATAATGTCGGCCCGTTCCGCGCGCGCCGTTTCGAGAATCTTGGCCGCCGGCACCATCACGCCGAGATCGACCACCTCGTAATTATTGCACTGGAGCACGACGCCGACGATGTTCTTGCCGATGTCGTGCACATCGCCCTTCACTGTCGCCATTACGATCTTGCCATTAGATCCGCCGTGCTGCCGTCCGTCTTTGTCCTGCTCCATGAAAGGCATCAGATAGGCAACCGCCTGTTTCATCACGCGCGCGGACTTCACCACCTGCGGCAAAAACATCTTTCCCGAGCCGAACAGGTCGCCGACGATGTTCATGCCCTCCATCAGCGGACCCTCGATTACTTCGAGTGGGCGCTTTGCGGTTAGCCGCGCCTCCTCCACGTCGGCATTGATGAAATCGGTGATGCCGTGCACCAGCGCGTGTGCCAGCCGTTTCTCAACCGGCTGCTCACGCCAGGCGAGATCAATCTCCCTGGCTTCCTGTCCTGCGCCCTGGAATTTCTTGGCCAGATCCAGCAATCGCTCGGATGCGTCTTGACGGCGATTGAGCACGACATCTTCGCAGGCCTCGCGTAATTCCGGGTCTAGATCATCATAGACCGCGATCTGGCCGGCATTGACGATGCCCATATCCATACCGGCCTTGATGGCGTGGAACAGGAATACCGAATGCATCGCCTGGCGCACGCGCTCGTTGCCGCGGAACGAGAACGAGAGATTCGACACACCGCCTGAAATGTGCACGTGCGGCAGACCGGCGCGGATCTCGCGCGCGGCTTCGATGAAGGCGAGGCCGTAGCTGTTGTGTTCCTCCATGCCTGTGGCGATCGCGAAGATATTCGGATCGAAGATGATGTCCTCGGGCGGGAAGCCGATTTTATTGACGAGAATTTCGTATGCGCGCTTGCAGATCGCGACCTTGCGTTCGAGCGTGTCGGCCTGACCCTTCTCGTCGAAGGCCATCACGACTACGGCTGCGCCGTAACGGCGCACCTTGCGCGCATGGTCGATGAAAGCTTCCTCACCTTCCTTCAGCGAGATTGAGTTGACCACCGATTTGCCCTGCAGGCATTTCAGGCCCGCCTCAATCACCGAGAACTTCGATGAATCGACCATGACTGGCACGCGCGCGATGTCGGGTTCGGCCGCGATAAGATTGAGGAATGTCGTCATCGCCTGCTCTGAATCGAGCAGGCCCTCGTCCATATTGACGTCGATCACCTGCGCGCCGTTCTCCACCTGCTCGCGCGCGATCGACAGCGCCGCCGAATAGTCGTTGGCGCTGATCAGCTTGCGGAATTTGGCCGAGCCGGTGACGTTGGTGCGCTCGCCGACATTCACGAAGGGGATTTCCGGGGTAAGCGCGAAGGACTCAAGCCCTGACAGCCGCAGTTGCCGCGGCACTTCGGGAATGGCGCGCGGTTTTTTGCCGGCGACGGACTTTGCGATCGCGGAGATATGCTCTGGCGTGGTACCACAGCAGCCGCCGACAACGTTTACCAGCCCGGCCTCTGCGAACTCGCCGAGCAGTTCGGCCATGTATTCCGGACTTTCGTCGTAATAGCCGAATTCGTTCGGAAGCCCAGCGTTCGGATAAGCGCACACGAAAGTATCCGCCAGCCGGCCGAGCTCATCGATGTGCGCACGCATCTCGCGCGCACCCAGCGCGCAGTTGAGGCCAATGGTCACCGGATTTGCATGTTTGACTGAATTCCAGAACGCGCCCGGCGTCTGACCCGACAATAGACGCCCGGAGCGATCCGTGATGGTCCCTGAGATCATTACCGGCACGTCGACGCCGCGTTCTTCGCAGATCTCGGCGATCGCGAAGATGGCCGCCTTGGCGTTGAGAGTGTCGAAAATGGTTTCGATCAGCAGCAGATCGGCACCACCATCCATGAGCCCGCGCACCTGCTCGCCGTAGGCGGCGCGCAATTGATCGAAAGTAATGGCGCGGAAGCCGGGATTGGCCACGTCCGGCGAGATCGATGCCGTGCGGTTGGTCGGACCCAGCGCTCCGGCCACGAACCGGCGGCGGCCGTCTTCCTTCTCGGCCCGCGTGGCGGCCTCGCGCGCGAGCGTCGCGCCCGCCTGGTTGAGTTCGTAGGCAATACCCTCCATGCCGTAGTCCGCCTGGGCGATCGCGGTGGAGGAGAAAGTGTTGGTCGAAACGATGTCCGCGCCCGCCCGGAAATACGCGAGGTGAATGTCGCGCACAGCATCAGGCCGGCTGAGATTGAGCAGGTCGTTGTTGCCGCGCACCTCGCGGTTCCACGCGTCGAACCGCGCGCCCCGATAGCCTTCCTCGTTGAGCTTGAGCCCCTGGATCATCGTGCCCATAGCGCCGTCGAGCACGAGGATGCGCTGGCGCAGCAGATCCAGAAATGCAGCTCGGGTGCCGGTGTGGGGCG